>CEVA01006020.1_pt1 | contig 10873 bp, 9 predicted proteins | sample 361521 | NCBI WGS metagenome assembly CEVA01 (sample SAMEA2622823, study PRJEB7988) | marine metagenome | isolation source: saline water (ENVO:00002010), including | reverse complement strand
ACTCAGACGATGCTGGACCTATTCACTATCAGAGAGGCCCATGGAACACTCGAGGGTTTGAACGTGGTCCTCGTAGGGGACCTGCGATACGGCAGGACTGTCCACAGCCTATCTCATGCATTGGTTCGCTTCGGAGCGAGGCTGACCCTTGTCTCCCCCAACACCCTCCGGATGCCAGACGAGATTGTGTCTGACCTGCGGTCACATGGGGCGGAAGTAACCGAGACCGATTCTCTGATTGACCAGATTACCGAGGCTGACGTCATCTACATGACCAGAATTCAGAAGGAGAGGTTCCCAGACGAGGACGAGTATGCCAAGGTAGCAGGGATCTACAAGCTCGAGGCCTCTGATCTCAGCGGGGCCAAGAAGGGGATGGCAGTGATGCACCCCCTACCTCGTGTGGACGAGATAGACCCGAGCGTGGACACTACGGATCACGCCAGATACTTCCAACAGGCGTTCAACGGGGTCCCAACTAGGATGGCACTGCTATGCAGGAGCCTTGGGGTCGACGTACCAAAGAAGGTGAAGAAATGACCGAGATGCGCAGAGTAACCGCAATTAGGAACGGAACAGTAGTGGATCACATTCCATCGGGACACGCCATGCAAGTTATCAGAATTCTTAGGATTGACACCGCAAGGGCAACTCCTGTCTCCTTGGTGATGAACGTCCCAAGCGACAAGCTGGGACGAAAGGACGTTCTAAAGATAGAGGATAGGGAGCTGAACCAAGAGGATCTGGACAGGCTAGCTCTAATCGCTCCCGCTGCTAGCATTGCCATAATCAGGAACCATGCGGTTGCGGAGAAGATGAAGGTCGAATTGGCAGATGATCTGGTAAACATCGCAAGATGTTCATTCTCGAATTGCATAACGAAGAACAACAGGGAGCCGCTACCACAGAGGATGAGGGTAGTCTCCCATGATCCATTGGAAGTAAGATGCTACTACTGTGGAAGGGGCCAGGAAATCGGCGAATTGGTAGAGAATATCATCTGATTTCCCTAGGTTTCTTCCGAAATCCACATCCTCATGGTGCAAGACTGGCACACTTCTCTGCTGGTTATCTCTCCGCAGACTGAGCACTCGTTTACCTCTTGCTTTGAGTCTGGATTAGCAAGGGAGTGCAGTTCCCTGATATGATCCAAAGAGTGCAGTAGGCCATGTCTGGCTCCCGGGGTATTTGCCTCCATGCTTGCGACCACTCCCCTGCTTTGCTGGCGCATTGCCCCTGGTGCATGGGGGCAGTCACCGTGGTGAATCGGGAGGCCAGCGCTAATCGCGTAGGCGTGAATCTCCTGCTCGGGTATCCATCGAAGGGGAACTATCCTGGGAGTCACGCCCTCTATTGGGGAATGTGTATGCGGAGCTAGTCTAACTGATCTGTCTATCTCTCCCTTCTGGAGATTCATCAGAATTGACTGGGCCATGTCATCGAGATTATGCCCCAGGGCCATTACTTTGGCCCCGATTTTTTCGGCCAGGGCATTCAATCCCTGACGGCGGAATACCCCGCAGTACGAGCATGGCATGAGTCCCTTGGCTTCCGAGTGTTTCTCGCCCATAGCCGGCATTAGTTCCACGATCTCATCCATTTTGCCGTATCCCATCTCATCGTAGCTGAGCGTCTCGAACCTTATGCCCAGGTCGCGGGCCAGTTCTCTGGCACATTCAAGAGATGGGGCTCTGTATCCTTCTATACCTTCGTCGACGCATCCTGCTACGAGTTCCACATCCCTACGCCGCCCAATGATATCGGACATCATCGAAAGTAGCACGGCAGAGTCCTTGCCCCCCGAGACCGCAACAAGAATTCTGAATGGTTCCCCCTCATCTGATGTTGCGTCCTTTGGCAAGTCTAGTTGGACTCTGAGTTCCTTAGAAGTTCGCTTGCGAATAGATGCTGACAGATGCTTTCCACAAAGGTGCTGTCCACTGTATACCTGGTGCACCAATGCATCGCTTCTGCACCTGCTGCAAGACTCGACAGCCAAGCCCTCCGCCATGACGTCCCGTCACGACAAGAGGGCTTGAATCCACTCCTCCGGTGAATTGATGACTGTTTCCCCAATCGTCGCCCATGGATGGCGAGTTGTCCCTCCCTGGCAGGACCGATGTCGGGGGCAAGTCTTTCTCTCCTTGGGTAGACAGGTTCGCACTGGCTCTTCTTGCAGTTCTGGCGATCTTTGCACATGGTCAAATCGCATCTTTCCTGGATGGAAATGGAGTACTCTATCCCGAAATAGCCAGCGGTTGCGGACTCATAATCGCGGTCCCGATTATTGCCACATCAGTAGGAAAATTAGTTGTCAGACTGTTCGATTGAGTCCGAATCTCTGAGATTTGATAAAGCCGACTCGATGTATCCAGACAGGGTCTGCCAAGGGACCACGAAGCGCATTCCTGCTACTACCAAGATGAAAAGACCCGCAGAAATTACCTTCCCGTATGTCATTTGCAGCTCAAGGGACTCCTTGACCTGCCCGGTCCACTGAGAACCCTCGAAAATCCCAACCAATGAAATCATCAGGTCATCGAACGCCAAGGCCAGAGCAGTGGTTATCGCAACCAGCGCTATGACCATGCACAATTGCAGCAAGTGAGAATTGACCAAGTTGTTGAATTGCCTGATGTACTCCCTGTCCTTCTTTGCGTCCTCTGGAAGTGAGGAGGCGTACTCGAGGTGATTGATGGCGGCTATACCGGATTCCATGAACAGCAGGATTAGCATCGCAATGCCCAGAAGGGAGGCGGCGAGAGGGGAGACCAGCCCCCAAAACATCGAGCCTTCACCTATCTGTGTCGGCAATGGCCTCAGACCTAGATCTACCTCTGAAAGAACCGGTTCAAAGGTGAGAATTGAGTGGAAAGCAATGACGATGATAAAGTATCCAACTGCCCAGGAAATCGATCTCTTGGAGAGTCCCCATATTCCGATTAGGCCCGCTAGTACTGGCGCGAAAACAATGCCGAGGAAAATCAGCTCAAGTAGCAGGCCGAGGGGAGAAAATAGGTGGTCGATGTGATCCCACGGAAAGTGCAATCCGTTGAATACCATTGATATCACCCAGGAGAAGACGAAGGGGACAACCATCCAAGCCGCAATAGCGATCATTGTGCCCTGCTTGATCTTGGTTTGTAGTTCGTGTGAGAGGGACCAGAACCTATCCGCAGCTAAAGCAGCTAGTGCGCACATCAGAAGTGGGCCGATCAGTGACATCGTGCCAGACTGCCCGATCCCAAGTAGTATGTCTGGGATATACAGGTCTCCCTGGTTTGAAAGCCAAATCAACCCCCTAGTGTGCTCGTATGATGGGCACCAGCTGGTCTCGCTGTGGTCGATTACGAACTGGTCGCTGCAGGGGCCGTATATCTCGCTCATCCTCTTCAGGAGTAGGAGGAGAGATGCAGTGGAAACTACCTGAAGGAAGACTATCTGCCACTTCCTTCTGAGTACAGGAATGTGGAGAGTCTCCGTAACTTCCTCTGCCTTTTCCTTCATCTCAATCATCCCATTACCCCCTCGATTGCAGTAGAGCCTGGGACAGTTCAACATCCGGCATCCAGTCAATTACCTGGGCCCCGTATCCTGAAACTGCAGTAAGGCGGTTCTGCCTCTCCAGTTTCAGAACCTCATAGGACATCCGTGGGATCCTACTGACCAGCCTCTCAAGGTCTACGCTACTTGGGGAGAGGATGGTTACTGAGTGGCCGTTTCCTGAGAGACTGCGAATCGCTGGTAGAGTCGTTCCGTCTCCTTCGAGGCTGCTGATGATGAATACTGGGGAGCCACGACTAATCCTGGGAGCAAGCGCGTTGGTCACCGCTTGCAAGGGCATTGATCCGGAAGGTGAGACTGATGCCAGCCTGCTTAGTATCTTGTAGTGCTGCTTGTCTCCCGTGTCGGCTGGTAAGAAGTCCATCTTGTTACCATATGTCACCATGGCTACCGAATCCTTTCGCTTCAGGAAGTGGTTTGAGATTGATGCGGCGGCAGAGGCTCCCATCTCAAGTGGATTCTTCAGCACGGTTCCAATCCTACTGACTTCCCTAGTGTCCAGAATAACGAAAACGTCGGTTACCGCATCCCTGGTCTTCTGATTCACCATTAGGTCCCCGGTCCTCGCGAATGCCTTCCAGTTGATTGAGCGAAGTGAGTCTGTGGATAGGTACTCCCTTAGAGAGTAGAACTCCATTCCGGGACCGGGGGTCCTGAGGGTCGTGGCACCAGTGTACATCTTCGGAACGTCCGCTCTTAGCATTGCATCCTCCACGTCCCTGACCTGTGGGAAAACGGTGATGTCGCAGATATCGTCAATTCTAGAGTCGTTAACAAATAGGCCGAAGGCGTTCTTGAATCTGACAGAGATTGGTCCGATAGAGTAGTGTCCACGAAGTGGGCATCTTAGCATGTAGTCAATCTTGGTGGTTTGACCTGGGCCGAGATTCAGGCGAATCTGGTTAATGCCACGTCTAATCTTCATCTGATGGGGCACGTTGTCGAAAACATCGAGTTGCTGAGTCCTTCTGTAGGATTTGTTAGTTATAGTGAGGGAGACCTCGATAAGATCTCCCTTGTACACGTTTGAGTGGGGCACGTAGCGGCTGATCTCCAGCTCCGAGTGACCGGTGATCCAGCCATTGATGGAGATGAATGCGATGAATGTGAGTCCGATGATCATCATCTGGAAGTTGGAAATCATCATACCTACAAGAATCAGGCTAATCCCTCCAGCCAGCATGATGGCTGCCTTCCTAGTCCACACTTCCTATCACCCCCGTCTCAGACTCCCCCCATTGCTTGATTCTCCTGACTATTCCCACTAGCTCATCTGCTCGATACTTCCTCTCCTCGAAAATGAACCTGACAAGAACCGGGTCTCTGATTAGATTCTGTAGCTCGGCTGCGGGCATCGAGTCGAACTCTTCCCGAGTGAGGCCGTTGATGTTCCTCACCCTCGAAAGTAAGACCTGTCGAATCTTCTCTGGCTTCTGGTAATATTCGTACCTCCTAGCATCCCCGAATCCATAGTAGACGACTCTGAAGACATGTCGCCATTCCTCTGGATCCTCCTTGCGAATTAGTACTGCCTCTAGGAAAACGAACAGTATTAGGAACAGTATCAGCATCGCCATCCAGTCATTTGTGAAATATATCAGAAGGTAATACAGGAGGTTGTATGTATCGCCGAAAAGAGTAGGCTGCTGGTGACGGCTCTCATCAAAGATTACCAGCGCATGCTCGCCTGGTGAAGTGCCATTGTCATCCAGAATCAGGGCCTCAGCCACTATGTCCAGAACCCACTTCCTGTTGTCGTTATCTGGAACCAATCCAAAATACTGCGACTCGAATTCCGGATCATATAGCGAGTTGATCAAAATCGAGCCGTCTGAGATGAAGTGGACCCTTCCAGAGTCAGAGCCCCGGCAGAGAATAACTTCGCAGTATCGCACGTAGACTGGGAATGGCCCCTGTTCATCTCCAGTTATTCCAAATGCCTCGTATCCACCAACAGTGTAGTTTCCATCATCGTTGTTGTCCAGCCAAGAGTCCTGGGTGGTTCTGGCGATGACATACCTATGTTCGGCAGGATTGTACGAAGAGGTCTTCTCAAATGCGGATGGTGTGTTTGTAAGAATCTGATAGTCCTCTGACCAGTCCCATATTGGATTTCCTGACCCGTCGTTACCTAGGAACCTGTGAGCACACAGTCCGGATCCCCTCGCGGTGACGAAAGGCCCTCCAACTTCGGGATTGCTTGGGTCACTGTCTAGGACGTCGACAATTCCGTCCGAGTCCGAGTCCCTAAGACATGGATTTACCTCTGTCTGAGTTCCTGAAGCAGTTGTGAAGTTGAATGCGGAAGTTGTGTTTACCCAAACGAAGTCTGAGCCTAGCGTGTCATCAAAACTGTGATCTGAGAAAAGTCTGTGATTGGTGTACTCCAGGCCAAATTCTGCTGCTAGGTTGCTGGAGTATCCAAAATCATCCATCAGCATTACTGTGCCACCCCTCTCAACAAAACCTCTGATCGCAAAGATCTCGGATGATGTGTATCCATCTCCCTCAGAGAACTGCACGACGTCGCTGTCCCCGGTGAATCGTGGCAAAGAAATGGTGTCCCTCTCCACTCCGGAGATAACGAAAACAGTCTCCTCTGGGTGCTCTAAATCGCTTAGGAGGAGTGGGCTGGAAACAAGAGCAGTAGTTTCTACCCCCATGGAGTTCAGCTCTTCACGGAATGACCCTAGGTCGTTCCATTCGTCCCCATATGCCGACTGCTGGGTCTGTCCGGGTACAACGTAGGCCATTCCTATCGAGAGGATCAGAATGATGAGAAGTGACCAGAAGGAAACTTGCAGAGCAGTTCGCCTGTTCCTCCTTGTGTTTAGGGTTCTGAAAATTCTGTCCCAGTCCAAAATCGAGTCTCCCCCAGCGTACTACGTTGGATTGAGCCTCAAGTTGGTCTTAAGACCGTTATGTGACCGTGAACGGTATTTGCATCTACTATCTAGACAACTCAACGACTGTTCCGACCGATGCGACTTCCTCGACGGGTACAGCGAGCAAACCGTCAGAAGTTGGCCATGGCAACTCGTTTGGATCTATCCCTGACTCAGTCACAACCAGCAAAGAAACGATGTTTCCGGTGTCCACGTCAATACTGAAATCGGCCAGGTGGCCAAGTGTATCTCCTGCTGCATCAACTACCTTGCGAGTGAGAATCTCCTGGCCGAAAGTTGTCTTCATGGAATTCCTCAGATTGATTCTATCCCCGGACCTCCGGAGCTTCTCCTTACCGACTCGAGACCGCTAGTTAGATTCTCCTCCATCTTGGAGTAATACTGCATCATGTCGTCTGTTACTGTCGGTCTAACCCTCTCAGTTGCCTGATCGAAGTGCTTCTTCGTAACTGTCTTCTTTCCATCCCTCATTGCGATAAGGGCGGCCTCCCTACAGATAGCTTCAATGTCGGCCCCAGTGTAATTCTCCAACTTGGTAGCTATATCATCCAACTTGAATTTTCCAAGTGGCATGTTCTTTGCGTGTATCCCGAGAATCGCCACTCTGGAGTCCTTGTCAGGTGGGGGGATGTGTAGTACTCTCTCGAACCTGCCACTTCTCATCAATGCAGGGTCGATCATCTCGGGCCTGTTCGTTGCAGCCACGACTATTACCCCCTCCATTCCCTCGACTCCATCCATGCTGCTTAGGAGTTGATTGACTACTCGGTTCATGACGTCAGATCCATCGCCCGAGCTGCTCCTCCTCATTCCTGCAATACTCTCGAACTCGTCCAGGAAAACAATCGAGGGGCTAGACTGCTTTGCCTTCTTGAATACCTCGCGCACAGCTTTCTCGGACTCTCCGACCCACTTTGAGATAAGCTCCGGGCCCTTTATTGTGATGAAGTTGGCCTTTGCCTCGTTTGCTATTGCCTTGGCAATCAGGGTCTTACCTGTGCCTGGTGCTCCGAATAGCATGATTCCCCTAGGTGGATTAATGCCGAAGTGATCGAACTTCTCAGGCATTGTAAGCGGCCACTCGATACTCTCCTTCAGGCGTTCCTTCACGTCTTCTAGCCCACCGACCTGTTCCCAAGTCACTTCGGGGACCTCGATGTAAATCTCCCTTAGAGCGCTGGGCTCAATCTCCCTCACTGCTTCCTGGAAGTCGGACATCCGAACTTCCATCTTCTCGATAACCTCGGGAGGAATCTCCTCCTCATCTAGATCTATCTCAGGCAAGTACCTTCGAAGAGCTTTCATCGCTGACTCGCGAACCAGTGCAGATATATCGGCTCCCACGAAACCATAGGTGTTCTCAAGCAGCCATTCCAGATTGAAGTCATCACTAATCGGCATGTCCCTGGTGTGAATCTCGAGTATCTCCCCCCTTCCCTTCTTGTCGGGGACACCGATTTCCAGCTCCCTATCGAACCTGCCAGGCCTCCTTAGAGCCTGATCGATCGCATCTCTCCTGTTGGTAGCCCCGATGACCACCACATTGTCTCGACCACCCATCCCATCAAGCAGAGTAAGTAACTGGGCGACAACCCTCCTCTCAACTTCTCCCGTAACATCCTCTCTCTTGGGAGCGATGCTGTCAAGCTCATCGATGAAAATTATCGCTGGAGCGTTTGCTGCAGCCTCGTCGAAAATCTCCCTTAGTTGCTTCTCGCTCTCTCCGTAATACTTGGAAATGATCTCAGGGCCATTGATTGAAGTGAAATGGGCCTTTGTCTCCGAGGCGACTGCCTTAGCAATTAGCGTCTTGCCTGTCCCAGGAGGACCGTGGAGGAGTACCCCCCTAGGAGGGTCGATTCCAAGTCTTCGGAATAGGATGGGATGCTTAAGTGGCAATTCGATCATCTCACGGACTTTCTGGAGTTGGTTCCCTATTCCTCCTATGTCCTCGTATGAGATCGTCTGGACGTGGTCTTGTTCCTCCTGATCAAGAGCGTCTTCCTTGATGATTATCTCAGTGTCAGGCAGGACCTGAACTATCCCCTTTGGACTGGTTTGTACGATGGCAAATGGTAGTGCCTCTGCAAACAATGTCATCCCGGGAATGAATATCCTGTCACCGGCGACAACGGGCCTCTTATTCAGCCCCCTTCTTGCAAATCCCTCAATGCCGGGTCCGAATCTGACCTTCTGCTGCTTGGCCATCACCGGGCTCAGAACTAGCTTTGTGCATGGCTCAACCTCAACCTTCCTTATCTCCGCCCTGTCACCAAGACTGACCCCCGCATTCTTCCTGATAATGCCATCAACCCTTATCACGCCTAGATTTGCGTCTTCTGGCCTGCATCTCCAGACTATTGCAGCAGTTTTTCTCTCACCTTCTATCTCAATAATGTCTCCTGGTTTAAGGTTCAGGTCATTGTCGAAAGGAACTCTGGCCCTGCCATGACCAACGTCACTTGGGATGGCCTTGGCTACCCTCAAAGTAAGTGAATCCGAAGAGTCTCCTGCCACAATCTCACTCCCTTGCGCAACTTGTCGTGCATCGGGGGTAGTTAAACCCAGCAATTGAGGATTCTCTCGGGGTAAAATGGTTATCGGAACTGGGATGAGCGATGCGCATAATTCATTTCAGAAGTGGCATTCGCGGAAACCATGGCGCACGTTCTGGAGACAGGATTCGAGATAATGGACAACGACAACCCCAATGGAAGCCCAAGAGTAAGGGGTTACAACATAATCAACGGAGAGTTGAGGCAGGCTAGCGACGGAGAAACCTTCGAGAGTAGGAACCCAGCATGGCTAGAGGACTGCCTAGGTGAGTTCCCCCAGTCTACCAGAGAAGACGTGCATGATGCTCTAGATGCCGCTAGAAAGGCATTTGACAACTGGTCTTCAACACCAGCACCTACCAGGGGACAGATCATCGGCAACATGGGCAGGCTACTAATGGATTACAAGGACGATATCGTCAAGTTAGAGACCAGGGAGATTGGAAAGACCCTCAAAGAGAGCTCTGGAGAGGTCCAAGAGGCGATTGACACGTGTCTTTTCTTCCAGTCTGAGGGAAGGAGGCTGTATGGCCAGACAGTAAACTCTGAGCTTCCCGACAAGGAGCTTTTCACTTATCGGAGGCCATTGGGAGTTTGCGGAATAATCAATGCATGCAACTTCCCAGCAGCGGTTCCTTTTTGGAAGATGATTCCAGCGATAATGTGCGGCAACACTTGTGTCTGGAAGAGCCCGCAAGACTCGCCGCTTCTGTCCTTCATGCTTACTAGGATAATGCACGAGGCGGGTCTTCCAAATGGAGTGATCAACCTAGTTCACGGTCGTGGTAGTGGAGCTGGTCAATACCTAGTCGACTCAGCCGACGAAGGAATGGTGGACAAGATCAGTTTCACCGGTTCGACCGCAGTAGGGAAGATGATTGGCGAAACGTGCGGTAGAAACCTGATATCTTGTTCACTTGAGTTGGGCGGTAAGAACCCCCTAGTAGTCATGCCTTCGGCCAGTATCGACAATGCGGTCGAAGGAGCATATTGGGCAGCATTCGGAACTGCCGGACAGCGATGTACAAGCCTTGGGAACCTGATCGTCCACAAGGATGTGTTTGACGAGTTCATGGACAAATTCATGGCCAAGGTCGAAGGTACTCGGATAGGAGATGCGCTTCGTCACGATGATGTACTGTACGGACCGATGCTCTCGGAGAGGTACGCCGAAGACTTCCTCGTTGGATTGGAAATGTGCGAATCTGATGGAGCAACAAAACTCTGGGGAGAAGGGAGGATTACTGACGAAAACAAGCCTGCAAACTTCCTCGGAGAAGCAGGCGACGGAGTATACATGTGGCCTCACGTCTATTCCGACGTGACCGAAGACATGGATTGCTTCCACGAAGAGATTTTCGGGCCAGTGGTCACTGTGGTGAAGGCTGACAGTTTTGAGCATGCCCTACACCTAGCAAACGCGTCTCCTTATGGCCTATCGAGTGCTTGTTATACCAACGATAGGCTGGAAGCATATCGATTCAAGACCGGGATTAAGGCTGGAATGACCGGGATAAACAACTCGACTACCGGGGCCGAGGCACACCTTCCCTTCGGCGGTGTTAAGGGAAGCGGAAACGGTACTAGGGAATCTGGAATCTGGGTAATCGAGGCTTACTCTTATTGGCATGCAGTCAACGACGAATTGTCCGGAAAACTACAATTGGCACAGATGGATGTTGACGAGATTCACATCGAAGAAGCAGAAGCAGACTATGGATCTCTGGCTTAGAGGAACGTCTCGCCGCACTCCGGACACGGGAGACCGGGGAGCCATGCTCCGGGCATGAAGCCACAGTTGTGGCAAATCGACGTTTCAATGTCATCTATGGCCATTGACTCCTGGGA
>CEVA01243157.1_pt1 | contig 10875 bp, 9 predicted proteins | sample 361521 | NCBI WGS metagenome assembly CEVA01 (sample SAMEA2622823, study PRJEB7988) | marine metagenome | isolation source: saline water (ENVO:00002010), including | reverse complement strand
CCTCCTTGGAAAACTTTATATAACGCGGTTCCGATTCTACGTCGTCCACCCTCAGGGATTTGCCGTGCAACGCTACCCAACCAGTTACTCCTGCTCCAAGCGGCAGTTGGATGTCTTTTCCGCTTTTTGGTAAACCACGATTCACCTCCACCTCAAGCTGTCGCGTGTCGGGATTGATGAGTGCGATGCTGGCTGAGTGTGCCGTAAAGAATTGCTGCACGATCTCTAGGATAGATTCCAGCGCATGCGTGGGGTCTTCAGCATTGCTGCCGATTACGCGCATCCTGTATAGAAGATCGATGAGCGCGTCGCGCTCGTTTGCTTTGCTTTTACTACCCAACGGCCTCAAGTGTATCAGAATCGATTACTTTGCCTAGGCTGTTTTTCAGTGCAATCAAATTGGTATTTTGGTTTGCCTCCGTCGTATCGCGGGTGTTTTCGATATAAAAGGTGTCCACGGCTATGTTTCTTTCTGTGGAAATCCTCGAAAAAGTCATGTCGTAGCCCTGTTCGAATATGATTTTCCCCAGGAAATACAATAGCCCGATTTTGTCATAGGCTTCTACCTCGACGACCGTTTTGTCCAATTCCAACTCTTGGTATACATGGACACTTTGTGAGAAGGGTGTATGGGCGTGTTTGTCCGTTTTGAAGAAGGTACTTCTGTCTTGTTTGGCAGATTCTTCCAGAATGCGCTTGGTCAGATCCTTGTTCTTGACCACGGAAATCTCCAAGCATTGTTCGAATGTCTCCCGAGCGGATTTGTTTTGAACAATACCGCCCTTGGCGTCAGAAACATAAAATGTATCAATGGTGATGTGATCCATTCGGTTGGTTGCCTTAGCGCTCACGATATTCAGGCCTGCCAAGCTGAACGATCCGGCCAACCGATAAAACAAGCCTGCACGGTCCCACGTGACTACGGTTACGGTCGTATGGCCACGATTAAAGTCATCGGTCCAGTCAATGATCGGCGCCAGGGCCGCCAAGGATTCGGCTTCCTGAATGCTGCGCAGCAGCTGGTTGACCAGTTTGATGTGTATTATGATTTCTTCTATGGAATTGTGAACGAAATAACGCTCCGGTAGTAAATTGCAATGGGCGTGAATTTCCTCCTGAGAAACATCGGAGATATCCATTGCAAGCAACTTTTCGTATATCATGGCTTTCTGTTTTTCTAATTCCTTTTCCAGGCTATGTTCAGATGCCAGATGCTCACGAGTTGCTGTAAAAAGGCTTCTGTGAAGCATGTCTTTGTAGCTGTTCCAAAGGGATGAAGATGTGCCGTTCGCGTCGCAGAAAGTGTGAATAAAAAGTAGTGTAAGTTGGGTTTGATTAACAACTTTCTTAGAAAATGACTGAATGTTTTGAGGGTCATCGATATCGTGGCGCTGCCAGAATCGTGCCATTTCCAAGTGATTTCCGATAATAAATAAAATTTCTTCATGAAAATTCGGATTTACACCGAGTCGTTCCAGTATCGGGCGCGAAATTTCGACCCCAACTTTGTCGTGGCCCTTGATGCCGACCCCCTTACCAATGTCATGAAGCAGGAGAATGAGGTACAAAATTGCAGGGTCGTCTAGCCGGTGGAATTCATCCCGATACCACCGCAAGTCTTCGTCGTTGGATGTGACTACTCTATCGAGTTGTTTGATAGTATTTAATACGTGGATGTCTGCCGTGTACCGGTGATAGTATTCATGCTGTACCAGGCAGGTAAGCGTATCAAATTCCGGCATGAATTTACCGAGGACGCCAAGGTCATGCATGCGGTTCAGAGTCGGATATACGTTTCCGATTTCGGAATGGATGGATCGGAAAGTTTCATTGGCCTCGGGAGAATGTACAATCGAATCATCGATCAGGTGGAGCGAACCTGAGATCAGGTTTGTAAGGTTGAAATCACAAGTAAGTCCCAATTGTTGGCTGTGGCGAAACACCCGTATGAGACGCAGCGGATCCTCCTTAAAAATTCGCCGGTGTTCATAGCTTAATTCCTTGCCGCGCACCATGAATCCGTCGATGAGCCGAGGTCTTTCCAGCCGTCTTGAGTGGATCACTTCCTTGAAAGAAACTGATTTGCGATCGGGGTCAAAAATTGAAAGTCGCTGCTCCAAAAGGGAGGATAGCTTGAAAATATCTTGGGCGTTCCGGTAGTAGTCGCGCATGAATCCCTCGACTTTTTTCAAGGTTCCATCCTGAGGGTAATTGAAATTGTGTGCGGTTTTGAGCTGGTATTCAAAAGTTAGGAGTTCTGTGGCCCTGCCTGCCTGAAAATGCACTTCGTTACGTGTACGGAGCAGGAAATCGTAGGCCCTTCTGAGTCGCTTTCGTTCATCTTTGGAAAGATAACCGTGCTCTACCATATCGGATAGCTTGGTAGTGCCGAGCTTTATCTGTCCCATCCAAAGTAGGCTTTGGTAATCCCTGAGTCCGCCCACGCCGTTCTTAACGTCTGGTTCTTGGATGAAAACTGTATCACCGTATTTGATACGTCGTTCCTTCTGATCACGGAGGCGCTCTACTACATATTGCTGAGTATTTTTCTTACAAAAATTCTTATAGGCCTGGTCGAATACCTGGAACAGGCTCTTTGAGCCAGCCACTAGCCGGGATTCAAGCATGGCATTCTTCGATTGGACGTCGGCTTTGGCTTCTTCCATGGTCTGTTTTATATTCCTGGTTGAATGACCGACCTTGAACCCCATGTCCCAAAGCATGTACAAAATTCCTTCCGTAAACACCTGTTGGAATTTTGGAAGTATTTTTGCCCGAACCTTTTCGGGGTAGAGGAACATAATGTCTACATCGCTGAAGGGGCACATTTCAGAACGGCCATAACCTCCCAATGCCAGTATTCCTACGGGAAATGAAAGTTTTTCATATTCTGCTTCAAATTCCTTAAAGTTATAGTCAAAAAGGTGCCTTATCAGATGATCGATCACCCCGGACCGAGCCTTGGCCACCTTCAAGCCCGATGATTGACTTCCATGTAGATCCCGTAGTTTTTCCTCTTCTTGTATCAGCCATTTTTTGTACAGATCAAGCCGCTCTTCGCGGGGAGTTTTTTCCGCCACATAGAATCGAATATGTTTGGCCTTTTGGACGTTTTTCTCGGCAGCTTTGGGCATGAATCAAAAGAAAAGGGATGATCGATGCGGCTCGGAAGAGCAAGTTTTCTCGTTCTGTAAATCACTTGGAGGCTAACCACTTGACTTGCTCCATTCGATGAGAAACCGTCTCAGTCGCTGATCCAAATTAAACCCCGCAGCTAACGATGCCAGGTGTAGGAAAATTACTGAAACAAGCCCAAAAAGTTCAAAAAAAAATTGAGGTGCTGAAAGAAGAATTGGCCTTAAGGACTCTTGAGGTCTCAAGCGGTGGCGGTGCCATCAAGATTACCATTGCCGTGTCTGGGGATATCAAGAATATAGAAGTCGATCCCGAATTCCTGACTGAGGATAAAGGATTTGTGGAAGAGGCCCTCGCCATCGGTGTACAGGAGGCAATCGAGACGGCAAGGAAGGTCGAAGAGGAGGCCATGAGCGAAGCGACCTCGGGAATGCAGATGCCAGGTTTTTTCTGATTTCTACGACAACTTATGACACCCACTTTCGATCATTTGGTTAAGCAATTAAAAAAGCTTCCCGGATTGGGTTTTCGGTCTGCCGAACGAATTGCTCTGAATGTTTTAGTGGAGAAGCCAGAGAACTTAACAAATCTGGTGGAAGCTCTTGAAAGTGCCAGGCTACAAGTCAAACGTTGTTCTCAATGCGGGAACTTGTCGGAAGAGGAGATTTGCGATATTTGTTCAGATGAGCGGCGGGATGTCGGACTGATTTGTGTGGTTGAACAAGTTCCCGATCTGGTGGCGATTGAAAGCTCCGGATCCTTCAAGGGGCAATATCATGTGCTCCATGGAAAATTATCGCCGATCAAAGGTGTGGGGCCTTCGGAGTTGAATCTCGAATCTCTCGAGAAAAGAATAAGCCAAGGTCAATGCTTTGAAATCGTACTTGCTTTGGGCAATGACATCGAAGGCGAGGCCACATGTCATTACATCGTAGATACTATTGTCGATGAGCACCCCCTGAAGGTTACACGCATTGGATTTGGACTACCCAGCGGCGGGAACATTCTATATGCTGACCAAATTACCTTGAAAAGTGCTATGGATGGTCGGCGATCCTACGAAAGTTAATTTTGCTGGCTTTCCTAGGGGCCTGCGTTCCGGCGAATACTGCCACGCAATAGGGAACACATTAGGTGAGTATGAGTTTGGGAAAATGAATTTCCGTAAGGGTACCGCTTGGAATGATGTCGCCTTGGTTTATGAGGTTGAGAATACTGCCTGCCAGGATCGCCATGAGTAAACCGTTTTTATGAATGGCGCCATTTTTGGCGATTTAAACCAGGATTCCATTTTGCATAAGTTTTGGCCCGCAACATTTACTTGGCAAACCTGTCCTTTCTGCGAAGTCTGTTTTTAAGCTTTGTTGTGACAGACCGCAAATTATCCCTGACCCTTACAGCAATTAAAGTCATGTATCGATCTTCAAAATGTTTTCTACTCGTTTGTGTTTTAATTCAGTTAAGTGCCGCAGCACATTTGACTGGTTATAAGCTGATTCAACCGCCCCTGCCGAATGATCCGATGGCAGTTCATATTTACCGGCTGGACAACGGATTAACCGTTTATCTGAGCGAGAATCATGAGGAGCCCAAATTTTTTGCTGAAATATCCGTTCGGGTTGGCGGTGCTCACGACCCTGAAACAAACACAGGTCTGGCTCACTATCTGGAGCACTTGTTGTTCAAAGGAAACACCCGGTTAGGGACTTTGGATTGGGGTAAAGAAAAGGTCCATATTGATAAAATCAATGAGCTCTACGAAAAACGCTTTCATGAGACGGATTCTGAAAAGCGTGAAGCCTTGTTTCGTGAAATTGTGGAAGAATCTGCCAAGGCATCCGAGTACGCCATTCCCAACGAGCTAGACCGTATTGCAAAACAACTGGGGCTCACGAGCATGAATGCGGGGACCAGTAATGATTACACCGTCTACTTCATGGAACTCCCTTCCAACCGGCTCGAGCAATGGGCCGCGCTGGAAACCAACCGTTTTATTGAGCCCGTATTTCGACTGTTTCTTCCAGAGCTCGAAATTGTTTACGAAGAAAAGAATCGTTCCATGGACAACAAAAGCCGCTTGATTCAGGAAGAAATTTTTGAGCTCCGATATTCTGACCATCCCTACGGCACACAATCGATCCTTGGTCACGTTGAACATCTGAAGAATCCCTCTATCCAGGCGATACATGAATTTTTTGATACGTATTACGTGGCCAACAATATGGCCCTTTGCCTTTCCGGTGATTTCGAAATTGAAGAGGCCATTGAATTGATTGACCGCCACTTTTCTGTTTGGAAATCCGGGGAAGTGCCGGAATTCAAGTACGGACAGGTAAAGCCCATCGAAGAATACAAAACTTCAGAGATGTTCTACCCTGGCGAAGAACAACTAATGCTGGCTTTTGCCACACAGCCGGTTGGTCATGAGGATATCGAAGCACTTAAATTGATTGATATGATCCTGGACAATGCAACTGCAGGACTGATCAACCTCAATTTGAATCAACAGCAAAAAGTCCTGCAGGCCGGTTCCTTTCCATACCTTCGTCGTTATGCCGGTTCCCAATACATGTATGGATTACCCAAAGAGGGGCAGACTTTAAAGGAAGTGGAGGCATTGTTGCTGGAACAGCTAGACATCATAAAGCGAGGCGAGTTTGGGGACTGGTTGATTCCGGCAATCGTAGCCGACTTTAAGCGGAATGAGAAACTTCGACTCGAGTCCAACCAAGCGCGGGCGGGGATCATGGCATCGTCGTTTAGTGATCTGGCCTCTTGGCATTATACTATTTCTGAAATTGATCGGATGGAAAAACTAAACAAGGAAGATGTGGTAAGAGCGGCCAATAAGTATTTCAACGCGCCGCATGTCACTGCCTATCGTAGGAGTGGTGAGTTTTCACCTCCAAAAGTGGATAAGCCCACCTTCGAAAAACCTGATGTTTCCGGCTTTCATTCTTCCGAATACGGAAGCAAGGTTTTGCAAAGATCTGTAGATCCTATTGAGCCTAAATTTGTTGAGTTGGGTCAGGACTACCAAGTCGTAAAAGTCAGAAACGGGGTGCGATTGGTACACGTTAAGAATCCGGTCAACGACCTCTTCTCTCTGACCATGGGAGTCAATATGGGGAGGTTGGAAAATCAAAAACTTGCTGCGGCCAGCCTGTTGTTGGATAAGGCCGGTACACGCGACCTCAGTCCTGATCAGTTAAAGCAAGCCTGGTATGCCAAGGGTTCCGAATTCTCATTTTCAGTAGGAGATCATCGATCCACATTTACCATCACCGGGTTGGATGAAAAATTTGATGAAACATTAGCACTGATGCAGGACTTTGTGAGGCATCCTGTTTCTAGTCAGGAAGTTTTGGATACATTAAAGCAAATTATCCTTAAAATTCGCAAGGATGCCAAGGAGGACATTCAATCCCTGTTCACAGCATTGCGCAGTTTTAATCGTTATGGCTTTGAGTCCCCTTACCTGACACGCATGAGCGAAAAAGAGATTTTGGCCCTCGAGGTGGGTGACTTACTACAAACCGTACAGGCTCTGTCAGATTACAAGAACGAATATATTTATGTGGGCTCTCTGCCATTGGAAAAGGTCGTTGAAAAATTGTCTGTCTATTTGGAAGGCTCAAAAAATCTTTTGGATCCTTTGCCGTTCAGGAAAGAGGATGTCCGCGAACCAGAGGAAAATGAAGTCCTTTTTCTCGATTGGGAAACAGCTCAAGCCCAGGTTCGAATTGAATTTGCAGACGGTCCCTATTCGGAGGAATCCCAATTGGGCATGCAACTTTACAACGATTATTTTGGTGGAGGAATGTCCAGCATTATTTTTCAGGAATTGCGCGAAGCGCGCGCCTTGGCCTACTCGGTGGGTGCAAGATACGTTCCCGCGACATACCCGGAGAATGAGAATATAATGTTTGGAGCTATCGGCACTCAGCCGGACAAAGCGGTTGAGGCTTTGAAAGCCTTTCTCGATCTATTTGAGCATTTGCCGGAATCCGAAGCTCGTTTTTCCAATACATTAGGTTCGCTGGAAAACAAGTACCGTGTTGGTAAGCTGAAGTTCCGAGGGATTCCGGCCGCTGTCCGATCCTGGGAATTATTGGGTTTCGAATCAGATCCACGTCCTGCGAGATTTGCTCAACTGGCTGGGGCAGATTTCTCTGACATGACGGCATTTCACCAAGCAAGAGTTGCGGGTCGGACGAAGCTGATTTCAATTGTTGGGCCGCGTAATCGCCTGGATCTGGAATCCATTGGCCAGTTGGGAAATCTAACTGAAGTAACCGTTGATCAGTTGTTTAGGGATTAGCTATTCGTAATTTCGTAGTAACTATTATGCAGGAATTACTGATTGCTCTTAGGAGAGGAGTCATTTTCTTTCCTGCTTTTCCATTAAGCTTGCTATTCCCCACCGAGGCTTTGATGCCTATATTTTTGACTGTGACGGTACCTTGGCAGATTCCATGCCTATTCACGAATTCGCTGATCAACTGAATGAGTTTTTTCTCTGAAGATTGACAGCTTCCAAGTAGATGAATGGGAAAACAAATTCTACCGAGAATCTCTAGATCAATTTAAACTGGTCGAAGTCCTTCTTGTTTTGTTAATGCAGTCGGTCGGCAAAATGAAGCTCGAGGTTGCTTCGGGTGGAACGCGCCATTATGTTGAGCGCACTCTGAACATTATCGGTGTAGCTGAGTACGTAAATGCTGTGGTTACTGCGTAGGACTTTCAGCTAGGTAAACCAGCTCCAGACATTTTCTTAAAGACTGCTGAATTGTTCGAAGTAGAACCGAGAAATTGCCTTGTATTTGAGGATGCTGCATTAGGTATTCAGGCCGCAAATACAGCAGGCATGAAAGCCGTGTATGTCGAAACGCACCCTTACGCTAAATCCGCAGGTTAACTATCCTGACTCTTTGACGGGATTAGGACGATGATCAGAAAGAAGGGCAGGATGATCCCGAAAAGACCCCATGCCCAAAGACGGCCTTTGGCTCGGGCATATAAAATACTACCGGTTGTAAATATAACTACACCCGCTATCATGATGTGGGCGTGGAGCAGTCCGGCTGGGAGCTCCGTATCTTTAGTTCCAAAATGTCTTCCCAGTAATTGAAGAAATAGGCCGATTGCCAACAAAATCCAATAAGGTCCTCTCATGGAACCAGGTTTAGACCTTCAGTCTAACCATTCTGCAGACTTTGTCGAAATTTCTCTTTTCCATCGGTTGTATGGATAGCCGTTGGCCGCGTTGAACGACACGCATTTCCTCCAGTGACTTTTCAGCTTTCATGGCCTTTAGAGTAACTGGACTTTTAAAGGGTTTTTGTACCTAATGTCCACCATTAGCCAACGTGGATTCTCCGGTGAGGATTTTTCATCATAATATTTTAACTTTTTATCCCATGCTTTGAAATCGCGATAGGCTTCTTCCGGGACCACTTCAGTCAGGCCAACGGACCAGGTTCCGCTGCCTGCATTGGAGTGGTAAAAGATCACCTGAGATCCTTTTTGAACTTCGTCTCTCATCAGGTTTCTCGCCTGATAATTGCGAATACCATCCCAATTTTCGGTTTCCTCGGGCATGTTCTTCAGGTATTCAAAGGGTAATGCTTCGGGCTCGGATTTCATTAGCTAGTATTTTTTGCCATAAATTAAGAGTATTTAAATGGCGGGCCTGCGCAAGTTTTTTGGTTGGTTGCACCCGAATTCTTTGACTTACTATTTGTGTATGAAAAAACCGGCAGCTTTGCAACCGGGTGACACGATTCGGCTGATTGCGCCTTCAAGTCCACCAAAAGACCGCGCTTCCCTGGGGAAAGCGATCGCTGCAGTTAAAACCTTGGGATTTCGTATAAAGTATTCGGATACAATTTTTGCCCATGATGGATACTTAGCCGGTAGCGATGAAGAACGGGCAAAAGATTTTCAGGCAGCGTTCAATGATTCCAAGGCCAAGGCGGTCCTTTGTGTGAGGGGTGGTTTCGGTGCTACTCGCATTCTTAGCCTCGTTGACTGGGATGAAATCCGTGAACCGAAAATTTTTCTCGGATTCAGCGACATTACGGCTCTGTCATGTGCACTATGGGAAAAGTGCGAATTTCCAAGTTTCTCCGGCCCGGTTTTGACTTCCGATCTTGTAAATGAGAAGCTTGAGGCCAAGTCGTGGAATCACACGATATCATTGCTGACTGGCGAAAAGACAACGGGTGTACTGGTTGAAGAGCCATTCAATCCGGTTCAACCAATTTCGTTGGTACCGGGCGAATCATTCGGCAGGCTCATGGGCGGAAACCTTTCCATGATCTGCTCACTGCTGGGAACGCCCTGGTTCCCCAATTTCGGAAAGTCAATTTTGTTTCTGGAAGATATTGGAGAATCCCCTTATCGGGTAGACAGGCACCTCACTCAATTGTTGGATGCCGGAGTACTTCAAACGGTTTCCGGAATTGCCTTGGGAGATTTTCGCTATTCGGATGCGCAACGAAAGAACGACCGACGGCGGGGGTTACAGACTATGGAATCCGTTTTTCTAGATCGTTTGGGTGGTCTCGGTGTTCCTGTTTTAATGAATTTACCTTTTGGCCACATCAAACCGAAGATTACCTTACCGTTCGGTGTCGTGACTATTTTGGATTCGGAACGACACAATTTAATCCTGCAGGAAAGCGGTGTCGAACCGGTTGAAGATGAAGACGACTAGCTGATTCAACCGCGGAAAGGCTAACTGGCTTTTTTATTTTAAGTCCATGGGTCATCTAATCGCTTTGACTTTCAAAATTCGCTTGGGCAACTTATCGCGTTTTAATCATGATCAAGATCAACGACAATTTCCTAAAGCTTAAGGCTTCTTATTTGTTTCTGGATATTGCCAAGCGTGTTTCCGATTTCCAAGTTGCGAATCCGGACGCGAAACTGATAAAACTGGGCATTGGAGACGTTACAGAACCTCTCCCCAAATCTGTTCTCAAGGCCTTTCATGCCGGGGTCGATGAGATGGCCGGCCGGTCCACCTTTCGCGGGTACGGTCCTGAACAAGGCTATGCTTTTCTGCGCGATGTCATCGTCAAAACGGATTATCATGCTCGAGGTGCAGCCATCGAGGCCGATGAGATCTTTATAAGCGATGGCGCTAAGTGCGATTCTGGAAATATTCAGGAAATTTTTTCGGCGGATGTGCGTATCGCGGTACCGGATCCCGTCTATCCTGTCTATGTAGATACCAATGTGATGGCTGGTAGGACCGGGCCGAATGTGGATGATCGCTACGAAGGCTTGGTTTATCTGGAGTCCACTCCCGACAATGGTTATTTCCCGGACATGCCGACTGAGCCGGTGGATCTGATCTACTTGTGTTTCCCCAATAATCCAACCGGGGCCATGGCTACCAAAGAGCAGCTGAAGCAATTTGTCGATTATGCGCGGGAAAATCAGGCCATTATTTTGTACGATGCCGCCTACGTATCCTTCATACGCGATGAATCTCTCCCCCAAAGTATTTATGAAATTGAGGGAGCCGACGAAGTAGCCATTGAATTCCGAAGCTTTTCAAAAAATGCCGGATTTACCGGTACTCGTTGCGCGTTTACGACCATTCCGAAAAAAGTAAAGGCGTCTGACTCAGAAGGGAACATGGTAGAGGTTCACGGACTATGGTCGCGGCGTCACAGCACTAAGTTTAATGGTACTTCTTACCCGGTCCAACGAGCCGCTGCGGCTTGTTAC
>CEVA01169457.1_pt1 | contig 10882 bp, 7 predicted proteins | sample 361521 | NCBI WGS metagenome assembly CEVA01 (sample SAMEA2622823, study PRJEB7988) | marine metagenome | isolation source: saline water (ENVO:00002010), including | reverse complement strand
AGGTAGATTCGGCACGAGACACTATCAATGGGATCAACCCCGATATTAATGTCGTACAACATCCAGTCGCTCTTTCATCCGAGAATGTCATGGATATTATCAAAGATTACGACGTAATCGTTGACGGTAGTGATAATTTTCCTACAAGGTATCTGGTAAACGATGCGACTTATTTTGCAGGCAAACCGAATGTCCACGGCAGTATTTTTCTTTTTGAGGGACAAGCGAGCACGTTTGTTCCAGGCAACGGTTGTTATCGATGCCTTTACCCAGCGCCTCCCCCACCAGGAATGGTCCCAAGTTGCTCAGAGGCAGGTGTGCTAGGAGTTCTGCCAGGTATTATTGGATCGATCCAAGCAGTGGAAACTATCAAAATTATTCTGGACCTTGGCGACACATTGACACAAAGGCTTCTCATGTTTGATGCTGAAAGAATGGACTTCCGCACAGTCAAGTTACGACGTGATCCCGAATGCCCACTTTGTGGTGACAATCCGACAGTTTCAACATTGATTGACTATGAAGTTTTTTGTGGAGTAACCGTTGAGGCTGGTGGTTAAAAGAACACCACCACAACATACGAAATTATGCGACATGCATCCCTAGTGGAAGCCATCGGGCACACACCCCTGGTGGAACTTAACCACATGAGTCCCAACCCAGATGTGCGTATCTTTGCCAAACTTGAAGGTCAAAATCCTACAGGGAGTGTTAAAGATCGCATAGCGCGTCATATGATCGAACAAGCAGAAAAGTCCGGTCATTTGACTAGTGCACACACGATTTTGGAGCCAACAAGTGGCAATACAGGCATTTCTCTTGCCATGGTCGGTCGAATCAAAGGATACAAGGTAAAAGTCGTTTTGCCTGACAATGTGACCGAAGAACGACGATCTCTACTAGAAGCCTATGGTGCAGAAATCATATTTAGTGATGGACGCGGCGGTACAAACGGAGCAATCGAACTTGCGCAGGACATTGTCACCAAGGGTGAGGAGAATTACTTCATGCCCTACCAGTACGGCAACGAATCAAATCCAGACGCGCATTATGAAACTACTGGCGCAGAAATCATCAAAGATCTTCCAGAAGTTGACACCTTTATTGCGGGGCTAGGAACCGGTGGTACTCTCATGGGTGTTGGGAAGAGATTGAAAGAACAAAATCCTGATACCCGCATTATAGCAATTGCGCCACACCCAGAAGAAATCATCCAGGGCCTCCGAAGTCTAGAAGATGGATTCGTTCCTCCTATTCTTGACTTGAATCTTTTGTCCGGTCGACAAATGGTACGGAGCCGTGAATCCTTTTACGCAACGAAAGATCTAATGGAAAAAGAAGGTATCTTTGCTGGAATTTCTTCAGGTGCAGTTGTGAGTGGGGCTATCAAAGTTGCAGAAAACATGGATCATGGAAATATTGTGGCCCTTTTAGCAGATGGAGGATGGAAATACCTATCAACAAAACTCTGGACTGAAGACATCGAAGCGATCACTACTCAGATTGGCACAAAGATTTGGTGGTGACATATGAATAGAATTATTTTTTATTTCAAAAGATTTGTTGCGCGACATCCAAAATAAAGGATTTCGTAAATCATTTCATGAATTTGGTTCGTTGATATTGAAGTTGAATATTTTTCCCCTAAAGGAGAATTAAATGCCCAAAGCAAAAAAAGTCACTAAAAAACGTCCTTCAAAAAAGGCGAGTGAAGTCACTCGGATAGCTGAAGAACGGGCGACCACAGTACTAACTCCTGATGGACACAAACTGTTGGTTGAAGAGCTTGAAGAGCTTACAGCACAACGTCCTGAAATATCCGATGAAATTCAACGCGCTGCCGCCGACAAAGATGTAAGAGAAAACGCACCCCTTGAAGCAGCACGTGAGCGCCAAGGAATGGTTGAGGCACGAATTCGTCAACTTGAAGCCATCCTGAGCGAAGCCACGGTCATGGACGAAACCGACAAATCATCAAACGACGCCACCACAATACGAATGGGAAGCAAAATTCAAATTAAAGAGCTTTCAAGTGAACGTGAATTTTCGTATCAAGTCGTAAGTGCACCAGAGGCAAATCCACGGGAAGGAAAACTTTCTGTCGAATCACCAGTAGGGAAGTCTATCTTCGGAAAAGGAGAAGGGGAGGAAGTTGAGGTAGAAACTCCGCGCGGGCTGATGAAATACCTTATCGTCAAAATTGGATAACCTTAAACAGTGATTACGATTTGCTTCGCAAGAAAAGTTTAGATTCGGCGCGATTAACCTTCTTCAAGATCTTTTACTTTAATCCATATCTGTTCTTTTTCGTCCAATGATAAATTCGCAAAGCTCAGATTTGCCTCTTCCGCTATCTTTTCCATCATCTGAAACCGTTGAACAAATTTCGTATTGGCCTGACGAAGCGAACGCTCAACGTCGAAGTTAAGATGGCGACCGAGATTTACGAGGGTAAACAAAACATCCCCAAATTCCAACTCTCGCTCTTTCATTGAAGATGCCTTGATAAATTCCTCAATCTCTTCCCGAATCTTTGTTTCAACGTCTTCAATATGCTCCCAATCAAAACCAATTCCGGATGCACGTTCTTGTACGCGCTGGCCATAAGCTAACGCCGGCAAACTCGGTGGGACCCCTTCCATAAGAGACGCTCCTCCTCTTTCTTGTGTTTTCTGAATTTCCCAATTTGCCAACACCTCTTCCTTCGTATCCACCTGCATATCTCCAAAAACATGAGGGTGTCTTCGTACCAATTTTTCATTAATCGCCAGTATCACATCAGAAATATTGAACCGGTCTACCTCACTCGCAATTTCGCTGTGTAAAACAATTTGTAACAAGACGTCACCAAGCTCGTTTGAAAACTCATCAATGTTTCCTTTATCAAGTTCCTCTAATGCTTCATAAGTCTCTTCAAGAAGATACTGACCGAGGCTTTCATGAGTCTGTTCACGATCCCATGGACATCCGTCTGGTGCTCGCAAATGTTTTACTATACGTCGTAGTGCATCAAAATTCCGAAGATCATTTTCCCAAGAAACAGCCTGCAGAAAAATATATCGGAATTTCCCCAATGGCGCCTCATCAAGTTCGGATAGCATCCACTTTGACATCGATCCAGCATCGTCCACTCCAAGAACCTCACATCCTGGTGGATAGTGTTGTTTAATGGATCGAAGAATGAGATTTATATTTGATTGAGGCAAAACAATAATCGTCGGAGTTTGTGGTTTTAACTCGTGCTCTTTCTTTGTCAACACATAAAGGCCATCAACCAAAGGATCAATCCCCAAGGAATGCACTAAATCTCCCAGCGCTAACATATAAACTCTCCCCTCAAACAACTCAATCAAGAGTCATCCACTAAAAAACATAACAGAAGGCGAGGATCAATCCCGCAATACAATGGTAGTGTCAGACTGTAAGAGGATTTTTGTCGAAATACGCGAGTAAGATCCGAACAGTTTGCGGAAAGCATTCCATCACAATCTCAGCGACCTGTCGAGCCATGCCCCCCATCACCGCGCTCAGTCAAAGATAGTTCATCAACCTCGAGCATCTCTACATCCGGTAGATACCCGATAACGAGCTGGGCTATACGATCCCCATTATGAACCTGATGTTGCTTTTGGGGGTTCGCTACATACATAGTTACAAAAATCTCGCCTCGGTAATCGCTATCGATTGTTCCCAAGGGAACGACAACTCCCTGCAAACTTAACCCAGAACGCGGACGAACTTGCACGTCTAATCCTCTCGGGATTTCAAGAGCAATACCTGTTCCAACTAATTCGGGAGTAGAACCAATCATACGAGATTTCCCGTCGAAACATGCCATTAGATCGAAACCACTTGCTCCAATTGATCCTTGTTCTGGAATATGAGCGTTCGGGGATAAACGCTTCCACTTAATTGTCTGCTTCATCGGCCTAGTCCTCGCACACAAAAAAGGGAGCCTTTAAGGCTCCCTTTTGCTATCAATTTATAGACTAACCTAACTTTGCTCTTCTCTCCTTGGAGATCGCAAGTAATACACTCCTGTGCTTACTAAGACGAATCCAAACACTCCAAGCGCGAACAATACCCATGATGGTGGTGTAATATCACCCACAATTGGTGCCTCAGGTGTCGCCCCTGGTGCTAGTGTTGCTGTTGGGGTCGGCGGAGGCAATGGCGATGCAAGGGAGTACAATCCTTGTCTCCGTGCCAAAGCAGTCACGGTTCGACTGACAGGATCTAAAGATCCGCCAATACTAATCCATTGTTCGACATCAGGGTTCCAACGTACAACCCGAAGCTGTGATTCGCCCATTCCTACCGCAATATCTGCATCGGAGTAAGAAAGAACTAAGTCAACAGACTTACTAAATCTGAAATCGCTCAAAGCAATACCGTCAGCCAACACTTCTAATTCGAATTGCGGACCAACGATGTACATTGACGCAGCCTCGCGCACAGATGAACGGTCAACATCCGTTACCTGGACATCTACGAGCGCTGGCACGCCGCCAACTGGAATATTCACAGTAACGTCATTACTTACCGAAGAAATCGTCGCAGCAGCAGCAGGCGATATCTCAGATCTCTCCTGATCTGCTCCTGGAGGTACAGGAGTTGGGGTTGCCTGAAGAGGCGTATCCAATGCCACCAACGCGAATGTGGATAATCCCTTATCCGAAGTACCTGTGAAACACGCTTGTGTTGAAGTTTCAGATGCAAGAGTTGTCGGCAATGTCTCGCGACGTCCCGCGTCATCCAACCTGAAGATAGCAAACAAGCCTGATGCTAATGCTGCTGATCCACCATTATTGGTGTACCAATTGGATCCTACACACATTGAAACTTCTGAACTAGCAACCATCGCCTGGTCTGCAAGTCCAACCTTCTTGACTGTAATCGCGTAGGCAACATCCTTAATCGTTGTACTTGCATTCGAAGCTGCAAGCTCAAAAGAACTGGCTGCGTTTGCATTTAACTCATCGGAGATAGAAAGGCTTATGTTCGCTGAATCTGGTATATCACTCAAGATAGCAGTTAACTGAACCTCTACATCACCAACATCTGCATTGAAACTAGAGAGATCAACTGCTTGGGGAACCGTTACCAGTGCAAGCTCCTCAACAACAGCTTGAGCAGCAGACCCTGTACCGGTTAAGTCAGTTTTAAGTTGAGCAACAATGTTCGCTTGGGTCGCTCCATCATCACTCTTCACTGGTATCGTTACTTCAACTTTTCCAGTGCTCGCATTTGTGGCAACTGTAACACCACTGGAGGTATCTTCAAATGACTCCAGACTCGTACCGGAGGAAAGCTCCAAAGGAAGCTCTATAGTTATCTCATCACTAGAAGTTGATTTCTCAACACTGATCGAACCACCTGATGTGACCGTAACAGAATTTCCAGCTGCGTCGGTCGCCGTCGAAGTCGTTGACGTAAGAGCAACCTCTATCTCAACAGGTGCCGCATCCACGACCGGAGTGTTAGTGGGCGTCGGTGTCGGCGTCGGCGTCGGAGTTGAAGTCGCCGTTGGCGTCGCGGTCGGAAGTGGTGTACTGGTCGGGGCAGCAGTAGCGGTAGCGGTGGGGACTGTCCCAACTGTTCCTACCGTAACAGTCACAGTCGAGCCACTCGGGGTCGCCGAGACCTCGGACCATGGACCACCTAGGTAACCAAATAATGACACTAAAACTATGCCGAGCATAATGAAAGCGACCCGCATATTCAGTCGCATATTTAGGAGATTTCTAGCCATCTAGTCTTTACCTCTCTTAGTAGAAACGGTTAACTACCTATATCGATAGATATTAAAGATATTAACACATCAAACCTCAGTTCAAAATACCGAACCGAAAATCGACTATTCTGATAATAAAACAAACAAGCTCAAAGAAACAATTTATTGAACCGAGTTCAATTATAAGGTACCCTCGGAAGACCGTCAACCCAACAAAAAAATTTTGTGAAGAGCTCACAAGATTAGTAACACATTATGCGATGTCAGATGAAACATTCATAAGTCGCCCACCACTAGAGAGATCAAACCAAGCACAATGTTTCGAGCAAAAAACGGTGGAATGATAATACACACGTACACGTTTCTAAAACGATGAGAGTAGCAAGAAGAAACTTACGGTTGGGTCACCCTGTATTCATTTCAACGCTGGTAGGTGTAGCGTTACTTACTCTATACCTCATCACCAAATCACCCACAATCACATGGGAGCATAATGGTGCGGACAGTGGGGAACTTGCGGCCGCCGCTATAATCCTTGGAATACCTCATCCGCCCGGCTATCCCCTTTGGATCATCCTAAATCACTGGGCGCTGAAAGTAATACCAGGCACAGATCCTGCAGGCCAATTGGTAATACTTTCATGCATTTGTGCTGCATTGACTGGCAGCTTAGTAACGTATACCAGCATAAAACTAGTCTCTACATTCTTTAAAGACAACCGCGTGAACATCGCGTTGGGAAGTATAACTGCAGGTTTGTTCTGCGGTACGAGTCCGCTGATTTGGTCCCAAGCAACAATCGTTGAGGTATACCCCCTGCTCGCGTTGGTAATCGCATGTGTAATGATCCTAGCCCTGAAATCGTATGATGGACAAAAAGATGAAGGGAAAACGCGATTACCGCTGATCGGTCTGTTAATCGGTCTGGGGACAGGAATTCACCTGACAATTCTCTTCCTGATACCGGCATTTATGCCGCTCTTTTTTAAGCGAATCAGTATCAAGGAGAGCATGAAATTCGTTCTCGGCGTAACAGCTGGGATGAATATATTCTGGGTTTTACCATTCTTCGCTATGAGACATCCCGCTATATCATGGGGTGATGCCACATCATTAAATGGCTTCCTTTGGTTGGTTTCAGGAACCCCATATCAAGACCTGTTTCTAGGGCTTCCTCTACATGAAATGCCGCAACGAGCTTTTGAAATGAGTCGCTTATTGGCACGTCAGTTTGGTGGATTGGGTTGGGCAATCTTCGTGTACGGAGCTGCGATCTTGTGGCAAAAGGATCGCCGCTTAACCCTGAGTCTCGCTTCATTAATGATTGTTTATTGTGGTTATGCATTTTTGTATGGAAGTAACGATTCGATCGTGTACATCATCCCTGCGTTGTTGGCGGGGGGAATTGTAATCGGGATTGGAACAGTTCAATTTCTATCGTGGATCAACATGAAGATCAGGCGACCAACAATAATCCCATTCTTGGCAATATTAGTGTTAGGGCCCTCCTTGTCTGTTTTGGTGAGCTGGGACCGAATCAATCTGTCATCAAATGTTCAAGCTCTTCAATATGCTCAATCAATTTCACTCACTCTTGATTCAGATGACATTTTGCTGGTTGACACTGATCGACACATATTCAGCATGTGGTATTACTGTTTTGGATTGGAAGAGAGCGGTTGCCCAAAGATAATCACCCCTGCCTTGCTCAGATACCAATGGTATCGAAATCAAATTTTTGATAGGTACAATTTAATTGATGAAAACCTGTCCGATTATGATGGTGCGTTAAATGACCTGCTGCACGCTACAAAAAATATACGTATTTACATATCTACTGATACGTATCCACTACCTGAAAATTACGCCGTAAAACAGAAGCAAGAAGGTCTATACGAAATCATTAGACAGGAAAGTCTACGCTAAAACACATGCCAAAAACACAAATATCAATGGTAAACAAAGCGATATACTTAGCGAAATAATCGAAGGGCTAACCCATATATTTCCTAAGAATTTATTTTCTATTGTCCAGAAAAACAAGGAGAGAGATGAAGATTCTCGTAACGGGATCCGCGGGTTACATCGGAAGCGTTGTATGTGAATTACTGATAGAACAAGGCCACAGCGTCGTAGGACTCGATAATTTCGGCAACGGGCATCAGCAAGCAAGCATTCCTGGGACCATGACCTACAACGCTAATGTTAACGATGAAGAACAACTTGACTCCATTTTCACTAACCATGAGCCCGAAGCTGTAATACATCTTGCGGCCAAATCCCTCGTGGGAGAATCTGTGACGAATCCCTCCAAATATTATGGTGCGAATGTGGTTGAAAGTTTGGCACTTTTACAAAAGATGACGGAATACGGAGTGACCAAAATAGTCTTTTCTTCAAGTGCAGCAGTATACGGCGAACCAGAAAAGACACCTATTACCGAAAAACAGGCTCCAAACCCCATAAACCCATATGGCGAAACCAAAAGAGCATTCGAAGAAATCTTAAAATGGTATGAACATGCCTATGGATTGCGTTACATTGCTTTACGTTATTTCAACGCTGCTGGAGCTACCTCTTTATTTGGGGAACACCATACACCCGAAACACACTTGATCCCTATAATTCTTGATGTCGCACTACAACAAGATCGGCCAATGAAAATATTCGGAGATGATTATGAAACACCTGATGGCACATGTATAAGAGATTATGTACACGTCATCGATATAGCCAATGCACACATTGATGCTTTGCGATCTCTCGAAAAAAAACCCAGCGGAATCTACAACATCGGTAATGGTATTGGCTTCTCAAACCGGGAAATATACGAAACCGCCAAACAAATTACGGGTCAAAATATCCCGCTCCAAATAACACCACGAAGAGATGGTGATCCAGCAATTCTTGTCGCCAGCAACGATAAGGCAGGCAACGACTTAGGCTGGAACGCAAAGCATTCTGAATTAGCAGAAATTATTCAAAGTGCATGGGACTGGAAAAAGAAATTTCCGCACGGATATGAATAGGACAAGGAATTTAATGTACTTTGACGCTGGCGCTACATTGAACTATCTAGATGATTGCTCTACACGAACATGGTCAGTATAATCCTCGTTGTACTAAACTAATGAATAAGATCTATCTATTTAACGTTAAACAGAACGGTTGGAGGTAACTATGCTCGAGGCAACTACGCGTCCTGATCGCCAAATTTTGTGGAACGTTGAAGATCCACTGCGCATGATAATGTTAGCTCTCGTTGCATTTACTTTTGTCTACCTCTTCATTAAGGTTCGTGAGCGAATTCGCATTTGGAATATGGGAACGCCAATGACTGAGCAAGCGACCCTTGTTGACAGAGCGAAAATATTCCTACCACTCTTAGCAGCAGAAATTGGCACGCAACGCAAATTTTTCAGCGATCCGTATGCGGGATTTATGCACTTTTCTCTTTTTTGGGGCATCATCATCCTACTGATTGCGACAACCGTTGTTTTTATTGAAGAAATCTTTTTGTTGGGTTTTGGTATCCACTTTCCACCAAACAACTACTTCCTCTACACATCGCTAATTTGGGATTTTGGTGGTTTTCTCGCACTCACGGGCGTTTTGATGGCTATTTTCCGTCGAACTGTTATTAAGAAACCACACTCAGACAGCACCATGGATGATCGCGTAATTCTATCGGTTTTACTTTTTCAGATATTGTCAGGGTTCGCCTTGGAAGGGTTACGCCAGCTCGGCCCTGTTGAGCTACATGGAGAGATAATCCGCGAGTTTTTTGACACAGACTGGTCCATTTGGTCTCCAGGTGGTTATGCTTGGGCGAGTCTATTCAACCTGTTCAACATGTCGGATATGACACTTAAGGTTACGCATTTCGCCCTATGGTGGGTCCACGCAATCGTTAACGCACTCATCCCTGTATATGCCGTCCTACGATTTTCTAAATTCGTACACGTTGCGTTGGGACCAACCGACCTCTTCTTCCGAAACTTACGGTCTCGTGGAACTCTCTATCCAATTCCTAACATCGAAGAAGCAGAAACCTTCGGAGCAGGAAAAATTGAAGATTTCAGTTGGAAGCAATTGATGCAAACCGATGCATGCACGCGGTGTGCTCGCTGCACCGACTCGTGTCCAGCAAATTCCACTGGTAAAGTTCTTTCACCAATGATGGTCGTACAAAAAGTACGTAGCCAAATGAACGAATATGGTCAACAGGTAATTGCTGCTGGAGGAGACACCTCAAAAATCCCGCAGGAAACTATTAAAGTACCAGCCGGGGAAGTCGTGAGCGAAGAAGAATTATGGGATTGTGTAACTTGTGGAGCTTGCATGGAAGCGTGTCCTGTCTTCATAGAGCACATACCCATGATCGTCGACATGCGGCGTAACCTTGTGATGGAACAAGGCAGCTTGCCACAATCAGCTGAAACAGCTTTACGCAGTATTGAAACGAGAGGTAATCCTGGATTCGGAACAACACACGGCCGAACAGATTGGACGGAAGGACGTGATGTTCCAATCGCGGCTGAAATCGGAAGCGAAAATATTGATGTCCTATTCTGGGTAGGATGCGCAGGATCACTTGAGGATCGTAGTATCCGTGTTGCCCAATCAGTAACAAAGATCCTGCAAAAAGCTGGGGTGAAATTTGCCATACTTGGGAACGAGGAAACCTGTACCGGGGATCCTGCCCGACGCCTTGGGAATGAATATCTTTTTCAGCTTCAAGCAATGCAGAATATCGAAACATTTAATGCTTATGACATTAAAAAGATAGTCACAATGTGTCCCCACTGCTTCAACTCGATCGGGAATGAATACCCACTCATCAAAGACGAAAATGGCGTCGCCCTGATGAAAGATCAAGTTGAGGTCGTGCATCATAGCCAATTCTTGAACGAATTGCTATCGACTGGGCAAGTGAAGATCAATCAAGATCGCGATACAGATATTGGCATTGCCACCTACCACGACCCTTGTTACTTAGGACGGCATAACGGCGTTTATGACCCGCCTCGTGAAGCATTAATAAGCGTCATTGGCAATGATCAATTTAAAGAAATGGAACCACATCGAAATAAAGCTTTTTGTTGTGGAGCAGGTGGAGGGCATTATTGGTTCGAAGAAACCGAAGGA
>CEVA01209744.1_pt1 | contig 10886 bp, 9 predicted proteins | sample 361521 | NCBI WGS metagenome assembly CEVA01 (sample SAMEA2622823, study PRJEB7988) | marine metagenome | isolation source: saline water (ENVO:00002010), including | reverse complement strand
ATTAATATGAGTTATTTCAAAGTTAGCAACGCATGAAATAATGGAAAGAATGGTTAAATGTAACTCCTCCCTAGGATGATAATATTGGTCGGGTTCGAGTATGCTTACAGCCTCTTGAAATCTCATTATTTCATCGAGAAGAGCATTGTTGCCTTGTTTTAGATAGGCTAGAGCAGTGATCCCTCTTCGAGTGTCGTTGGGTAGATCTAATAGATGTGAATCTAGTTCATATTGGTCGGTTTTAGATGCAACTTTAAAGCGTTGCCACATCTTGTCATAAATCTCTTCGCTCACAGTTTTCCTTCGATAGTTATTAAGACAATAGGTGAGTACAGAACTTATTCCCTTGAGATGAGTGGCTTAAAATGCATCCTCACTCAAATATTATGTTTAGCTGTGCCATTACTCGGTTGTGTGGGTTTAGGCTTCAACAGCTCCTATTTTCTTAGACATGTAAAAACCAGTAATAGAGAAGCCCACTGCTTGGTAGAGCTTCGGTGCTCTTTCATTATGGTACGCGATTCTTAACTTTATTTGTTCAAGACCATGTGCCTTAAGCTGGTGTTCTAATGAGCTCAGTGCTTGTTTTCCATAGCTTGCACCTCGGTACAAATTAAATACGTAGAAGTCGTAGATGAAGGTAGATTTATCTTCTGTATTAATGGAGTGCCAAAGGTAGCCGACGAGATATGCTTGTCCATTAGCTGAGCTTCAATACAACGTCCAATATGTGAGTTCACATACTAGGAGTTGGTTAGCTCGAAAGGTAAACATGGTGTGCCTTGGTGATATTTAAGCTGCCAACCAGCCTCAGTCAAAACCCATATAGAGCAACGTTTGGCATAGTTACTCACATCACCAAGTTCACTTACCAAAGCAGTCTGATATTTTAGTAAGTGTACCGAAGGGCTTAGTAAAAGGCATTCGTAGTTTTGTGAGTGAATTTTTGAGGTGGAAGGTTCCTCTGCTCTCATCATTTTGACGATAGACATAAAGTCATAGCTATCGCCACTGCGACCGACTTCAGAAAAATCGGGATGTATTAAACGCTTAATATCATTGTTGTTTTGTCGAACTTCATATTGATGAAGTTCGATTTCTTGCTGAATTAAAATGTCCAATAGAGCTCCCTAGCGTAGATTTCAAATTACCAGTTATCATGTTACGTATCATCCCTAGAAGCATTGTATAGAGTGCTTAGGGGCTTCGAGGCTTGGTAATAAGCGTTTTGTTATAGAGTGGTTCCATTTACTAACGACCAGTGGTGTGGCATTAATTCACGGATAGTTTTGAACACCAGCTTATTCTCTTTTGTTGAGATAGCTGCTTTAACGTCGCCTCCCCAATGAACCAGTCTTTCTTGGCAGACTCCACAAGGAGATAGCACCAAAAACTCAGTACTCTCGTCTTCTCGACAGATACACAGGGAGTGCGTGACTTTTTCGTTCAATTTATGCGCTTCCAGAAAGGCGCCGACCTCCATACAAAGAGAAAGTGCATCATTTTTCGTATCGGGAGCAATACTAGTTAAAATTTTGCCTGTTTCCGTTCTTACAGCTGCAGCACCGCCCCAGCCTCGCGGATACCGTTTTTTAATCAGCTCAACGGCAGCGTGATATAACTCTTGTTCTTCTTGTTCCATAGTATCCTCTCGAGCTGCCACTGTTTGTAGCTAGTGAACGATGACGACCGTTTTCGCCAACTTGTCACCTATTCTTTGCCTCTTTTTACCAAGAATAAAAAATGCGTCGATAATGCCAAGCAATGGTTATAGCAAATTACGAAAGAGTGATTGTTTTAAACTACAATTTTCTCCTGTAACCGAATCTATAACCGAAATTCCCAGTAGTTTCTTGCCAAGACTTTGACCTCTCGGCAAACCATCAGAAAGTAGGAAGTACGAAGCTGCTATCAAGCTCGCTGACCAACCTGTTATATCTTGAGATAAGCCGATTGAATTACCTAACGAAAGAAAGAGCATGAATATGATAGCGCTAATCAAAGAATCGATGAGCTCCCCTACATAACGACGCCCTGGGCTTGCTAGCTTATACGCTTTAATTACACCGTCACTATTGTTTTTCACTTTTTCCCTTTATATGAATTGGATATTTGAGTTGTTTGATAATGTCAGGTCCACCTAGCTATGTTTGAGCGCGCTGTGACCTCCTTGGACGGATACTCTCTAACATACAGGGTCAATTAATTTGGATGATGACCCTGAAAATCGTGGTGGTGTTGCCTGTAAAGAAGGAACCGCGTAGCCAAATATTAAGCTATTAGCTTTTGTTGTTTTTACTCTCGGTAATATATCTAAAGCTTATACTTGTTGGTATTTATTAAACGTACATCAATGTTTGATCGCTTCACAAAACGGTATCTCACTATTGAGTGGTTTCGTTGTTAGGTGCGAATTTAACTTATTGACTTGGTTGTACTTAATTTTTTGATGTTGTAGTGAACATGACTTTACGCTGTGACAAGCTCGTGCGATTTGAATCGGTGACTGGTTAATTCATGCCTTTTTATTGTCATTGCTTTATGATTGCTCAGACATACCTAATACCCCGTCAACTCCATATACCCTGTACCTGAGTGTGTTCCTTTAATTGAGATTGGACCCTCCCAATAGGGAACCGATAGGGGCATTTTTGCTTTGGGATTGAGTGCTGAGACAGTCAGCTCTATGTTTTTCGTTGGAATTGATATTTGCCACTCTGTTGGATAATCGCGCCCATCGATTACTGTTTGTTTGGTGGCGGTGAGAGTAATGTCTTGCTGCGAAATGGCAGTACCAGAGCCATCTTGCTGCATCAATCTTGCGTGAGCATAACTGGCTTTGCCTGTCGTCGAGTTTCGCAGTTGAAACACGACTAGGCTGGTTTCATCATTGAGCCTAAGTGCAAACCAATCCCAGCCTTGTTGAGAGTCGAGTAAGAACTGCGAACTCCACTCTCTGTCAATCCAGCCTTTGCCTGAAACTTCATGCGTCACGCCATCAATCGTCACGTCGCCTGATACATCGATGAATGGCTGGCTGTAGTAGTAGGAGGCGACTTTTCCGTCACTGCTTTTGGTGCTGTAGCCTTGCTCTCCTTGTTTTTGGTAGGGAGCGTCGTTAGTCAGTGTTAACGAGTAGCCAAACTGCTCTGAATTAGCATTCAATGTGGCAGGGAATAAGTCATTGGTAGAAGATGTCCACTGCCAATCATCAAGATAGACGCGAAATGGTGATGTGCTTACTCCTGCCAGTTCTGCTTGATCGCGTGACCATTTTTCATCGGCGTAGTGTTTTTCTTCGGTTGTGACGGCACTGTGAGCCATGTAGATCTGTTGGCTTTGCCATGCGGTTGATTTGTTTTGTTCGGCGATGTTTTCTGGAGCTGCGGCAAAACGGAACTGTGTCCATTGTACGCCTAGCGCATTCCCGTCTTCATCGATGAGATTAGCGGTTAGATACCACCATTCATGACGAAAATTCGGGTGTGCTTGATGGTCTTTAGGGAAGCTGAGAGCAACGCCTTTAATGACGGGACTGAATTGATGACTCTGCTGCTCACTGCTCCCGCCGAGTATTGCTCCCATGTTCTGAGCGGAATTCGGATCGGCCTTGTCACAACCCCATAGAGATAGCAGACCCAGTGAGAGAGTAAATAGTCTGATTAACTTAGGTTTCAAGCCAATGTTCATTACAACACCTCACTTTGCAAACTAGATACCACAGGCTTACTGACTAATCGCCATAGAGGAATGAGTGTTGCAATCACTGCCACAATAATTGTGATGAGGGAAATGCTAAGCGCATCGCTCCAATTCCACTGGTAATTTAAGCTCCAACCGAAGGCGCGTAGGGTGACGATGTCGGTTAGTACGTAGCCCACCATAGCACCTAGCGGGATGGCGATAACCAAAGTAAAGGTCACAAGCACAGCGATTTGCCCGAGAACCATCGCCATCAGCTTTTTGCGGCTTACGCCAAGCGCATACAACCTTGCGATAGCGGCCTTACGAGCATCGAGCAGCATAAAACACGCACAGAATAAGCCAATCACAGCGACCATCAAGGTGACGCCATTCAGTGCGCGTGTGATGGCAAACGTTTGTGAAAAGATATCCAAAGCGAGGGATTTGATCTGTGCTTGGTCGTAGAGCTGACTTGGGTGCAAGTTCAACTGCTTGCGCAGCTGTTCGTAGACTCGTTGTTGGTTTCCAGAGACTTTAATCCCTAGGCTAGTCGGCAAGTGAGTAAAACCGCTTTCAAACCATAAGTTAGGAGCAAGCAATACCTCGCCATTGGGCGAGCCGTAGTCGTGGAAAATCGCTCCGACGACGAGTGATTTGCTTGGAATAGAGTCGAGCTTAAGTTTGCTGTTCAAAGCCAAGCCAAGCTTCACTGCCGTAGGTTCGCTTATCGCAACCAGTTCACCTTGGTAAAAGCGCTGCCAAAAGTTATCAAGCTGCGATTGGAACACCATGGTTTGCGCTAATGTATCTTTGTCTTTGGTGCCGAGTAACGTGGGCAAGCCTTGTAGGTTATCGTCGACATAATATTGCTTATAAACGGTTTCAACGTTCTCAAACTGTTCTAACGCACGCTCTACATTAGCGATTTCACCTTGAGCTGGACTAACGTAAATGTCGGCGTGCAGCCGCTGTTCTAACCATTGCTTTAGGGTGGTTTCAAAGCTGCCTACTAAGGTATTCATTCCCATGTTAGCCGTTACAGCAAGAAGCAGCGCCATCATGGCAAGGGAGAGTGGAGAGATGAGCTCTCTCAATTCAGCAAACAGGTACTGCATCAACCCCGACTGAGTGCGCTGTTCACTCCAATTTGCTAACACGCTGAGCGTTTTAGGCAAATACAAAGGAATAGATACCACTAATACGCCAAGCCACGCCATAGTGAAACGGTGGTGTTCGCTAAGCCACAAGCCAGCTAATGCGATACCCGTGAGTGTTATTCCGATGATAAACAGTTGGTTTTCGTTTGAAGCCTCTGGCGCTTGATAAAAGCCACCATGAGAGGAGAGCGGTTGGTGAATGCGTTGTTTAAAGTGCTGCCAACAGGCAGCAAGTGTGGCGGCTAAGGTGAGTAATAAGGCCTGAACTAACCAAGACCACTGCCATGTGCCAGGCAGAAGTGTTGCTCCGTAAAGTTGTTCCAGCGTGATCGCCACGGTGGGGTGGAGCCAGTGGCTTAATTGAATACCCAAAATGAAACCGAGTGAAGCTCCTAGGGTGACAAGAACGGTAAGTTCAATGAGCAAAGCAGAAAACACAATGCTTGGTGAAACGCCTGCTTGCTGAATTTGTACTAACAGCCGACTACGTTTCAGTAAGCTGTATTTCACGCCGTTATAAGCGATGAACAAACCAACCAAGAACGCGAGTAAGCTCATGGCAGTTAAGTTAAGGTGAAAACTGTCGGTAATGGATCCAAGGTCGGTACTTTGATTATTGGTGATCCATTGCCCTTGTTCTGCGATGAGATTCTGCCAGTTATCTTGTACTTGGTTCTCGACATTAAAAACGGCGATATAGCTCAGTTGACCTTGTTTGTTTAGCAGTTGTTGAGCGAATCCTATGTCCATCAGCATTCGACTCCCCAGTTGCCACTCATCAGGCAGCACGACCACTTGGGTAACGATGTCATCGAGGATCAGCGTGTCCACTTCGTCTAAGCTTTGATGTTGCGACTGGCTCACCATCACAATGGGCTTGCCTGCTAAGAGCTGAGGTAGGGGAAGTGCATTATCAAAAAGAGATATGCTTTGTTCGTTCTCTTTGGAGTAGCGAGCTCTTGAGGTAAGAGCGGCGATGAGCTCGCTGCCTTGGATTGACCAACGACGTCCTTGCTCGTCTCTCACACGCCCTTCAATCACAGGTAGTATCGCGCTGAGTCCGTTTTGTCTTAGCTTGAAGTAGAGCGATTCAGGTAAGTAGTTTTGTCCTGCTGGTGGGATGATTAGGTTCTGAGCCTGAGCGCTCAGTTGCTCGGTAGATTCTGCATAGCTGCGTTTGGCATTCAAATTGATGGCTTGTACTGCGACAAATAAAGTGACGGCCAACACAATACCAATCAAGATCGCCGCAGCTTGCAAAGGAGAATGGCGATAATGCGCGGCGAATAGGTTTAGCGTCAGTTTGGTGTGCGTGATCGCTAAGCGAGCTGGCGTATTAGTAGAATTAGCCTTTGGCATGAGTCATCTCACTAGCTTGCTTTTGGTCTACATGCTTGAGTTTTCCATTGTCTAATACCAGCTGTCTCTGCATAAAATCGGCGCATTCAGGGCTGTGCGTTACCAATAATACAGCGGTGTTGCCTTGTGTTGTGATCTCACTTAGTAATCTCATCACCTCCAACCCTGCTTTATGATCTAGATTTCCTGTGGGCTCATCTGCAAGCAAAAGTTTAGGTTTGTGAGCCAATGCTCGAGCGATAGCGACCCGCTGTTGTTGACCACCAGAGAGGGCAGATACGTGTCTATTAAGTAGTTCGCTGATACTTAATGCTTCGACTAAGTAATCACACCAAGATCCCCATTTCTGTTGGTTTAAATGCAATGGAAAGGCGATGTTTTGTTTTACATTGAGTGGAGTGAGCAGGTTGAACTGCTGAAAGATAACGCCGAGCTTTTGATGGCGGAAACTGCTCCAGTGTTGGTCTTTCCAAGCTGAAGTATTTTCACCATCGAGCCATAACTCGCCTTCGGAAAGAGGTTCAAAGCCCGCAATTAAATTGAGTAGAGTACTCTTGCCACTGCCACTTGAACCAGTCAAAGCAACGCTGACACCAGTTCCTAGGTTGAAGTCGATATTGTCTAGCACTTGATGGCTCTCTTTGCCATCAATAAAGCTCTTACTGGCCTGTTGCAGTGTGACCACTGGGCTTTCCATTTCCTCTCCTTGTAATCAAAAAGCGATCACCAAAGGTGTTATTTGTTGGTGATTACTATCACGATAGACTCTCTCAAACTGTAGACGACAATTTGAGGATATAGAGCGATTTATATCGAATTATTAATAACTTGTACTTGATTCTTGAAGGGATGGATCAGTTGGCCGCTGGATAAGTCCCCCCTAAATAGGTTGTTATTCTCTAGGCTCGGTTAGGGTACTTGGGGTTTCTCGCGTTGATTGGCACCTTCTAAGATTATTTACGAATAACTATATTTTTAATTTATTGTTATGTTATAACATAACTAAATCTTGTTTTTTGATACTCGGTGGGGAAATTGAATAAACCTGTTTTGTCAGTGAAGGGGCTCTGCGCCAATGGTTTAGCAAACTGGAGGGCGGTCTCGGATGTGACATTTGACGTGAATGATGGGGAGTGTATTGCCATCATTGGGCCGAATGGAAGTGGAAAGTCTAGCTTACTAAAAGGAATTACAGGCGAATACAAAGCCGTTGCCGGTGAGATGTTGTTGTCTGGTATCGAACTTGAAAGTCTAGCAAGGCAACAGGTAGCGAAAAAGGTCGCGGTGGTTACACAACATGAGCATGTGGATCCCCGTTTGAGTGTCTCTGAATACGTTGGCTTGGGCCGTACGCCGCATACTTTTTGCTGTAGTGCGAAAGAGCACAAGCGAGCAGTCAAACAGGCAATGGAAGATGTTGGGCTATTACATAAAAGCCAACATAGCTTTGGTGAGTTATCGGGTGGTGAACAACAACGTGCAAGTATTGCGCGAGCATTTGCACAAGAGCCTAGGCTTTTGTTGCTAGACGAGCCCACTAATCATCTTGACCCTCTGGCTCGTCTTGAACTTCTGAGCCTTATTAAGCAACGCGGCATTGCATCAGTTGTCGTGCTGCATGATCTGCCCTTAGTCGCTCCATTTGCCGATAAAGTTCTTCTGATGTCTGACCAAAAAATGGTCATATTTGCATCGCCAGATACGGTCATTCAAGACCGCTATATGGTTCCCGTTTTTGGATTGCGCGTTTTGTCGTTCAATCACCCCAATATGTGCAGCACCATCCATCATTTTGAAGCTGCATCCAATCACTCTAATTTATCTCTAATAGGAGCAGCCCAATGAAGTGGCCTGTAATTTCTAGCCTCTTGTGTCTTTTACCTTTATCTATTGCCCACGCTACAAGCACTCAATACCCGGTTACGGTAGATAATTGCGGGAGCCCACTAACGATTGATAAGCACCCTTCGCGTGCGGTCGTGCATGATATAAACATGGCTGATATGGCATTTGCTCTTGGCCTTCAGGAGGATATGGTGGGTGTGACGGGCATTACTGGCTGGTACAAGATGTCTGGTTCATTCAAACAACGTTTAGGCGATATTCCAGAGCTTGCACCTAAGTACCCGTCATTAGAAACATTGATTGCCTCGGATGCCGATTTCTTTTTTGCTGGCTGGAATTACGGGATGAAAGTAGGGGGAGAAGTGACGCCTCAAACGCTGAAACCTTATGGAATCGATACCTTAGTGTTGTCGGAAAGCTGTATTCATACTCAGAGACAAAAGCAAGGCGCTACCATGGACCTACTTTATGATGATATCGAAAAGCTAGGCGTTATTTTCGATAAACAGTCAGAGGCTGAGGCTCTGGTGAACAGTTGGAAAGAGAGGATTGCAAAAGTCGCTGAACAACAAAAAGCGTCTGGAAAACCTAGTCCAAAAGTCTTTCTGTTTGATTCCGGTGAAGACAAGCCTTTTACTTCAGGTAAGTACGGAATGCCTAATGCTATGATTGAAGCAGCCGGTGGACAAAATATTACAGGTGATATGGAAGCCAGCTGGGCACGAACTTCTTGGGAAAATGTGGCTAGCGCCAACCCTGATGTCATCATTCTTCTCGACTACCAAACTGCAAGTGGTGCCGATTCGTTGCAACGTTTTCTAGAAGCGCATCCGTTAATGAAATACACCAATGCGGTGACTGCTGGTCGCTATGTCAAATTGCGTTATGAGCAGCTAACCCCTGGGCCAGCCAATATTGATGCTATTGAGAAACTTGCAGCCGCGTTTATTTCTGAATAGCTGGCAAGGTTATTATCGAAAAGAGTAGTAGTTTTTTGATTTTATTTGATAAATATCGAGCAGCTTGGTTGATGGGTATCGGCGCAATGCTGCTCGCCTTTATGATGAGCTTACAATTTGGCTCTATCCCTCTTTCTTTTAAAGAGGTGATGGTTGGATTGATCTCTTTTAATGATCCAAGCCCTGATATGGCAAGCAGAATACTGTTCGACCTTAGGTTGCCTAGGGCGTTACTCGCTGTTATTGCTGGTGCGGGGCTGGCGATGGTAGGAGCCTTACTCCAGACGTCGACACGTAATGACTTGGCGGATCCATTTCTGTTTGGCTTGTCATCAGGTGCGTCTGCTGGTGCGGTGTTGGTGATTACTCAACTGGGTGATGCCTTGGGCATTTGGTCATTGCCGTTGGCGGCGTTCTCAGGAGGTATTGTTTCAGCCACAGCCGTTTTGATGCTGTTCTCGATGCAGAAGAAAAAGGGCAACGACAATCTGATCTTGTGTGGTTTGGCGATTTCATTCCTATTTGGTGCAATTACCAGCTTTTTAATTTATTCCGGCGATCAAAGAGCTGCGAGCTCAATTTTATTCTGGACGATGGGAGGTCTAGGGCTTGCTCGTTGGGATAATTTGATTTTTGCTCTGGTGGGTGTGCTGTGTCTGATTGCCTTAGTGGCTAAGCGTTATCGCGAACTCGACACCTTATTAGTGAGTGAGCAAACGACAAGCTCATTGGGCATCAACGTTCATCGCCTACAAAGTGAGGTTTTTCTCTGCTGTGCGTTTTGTACTGCATCAATCGTTGCAATGACTGGAGTAGTTGGCTTTATTGGTTTGATGGTGCCTCATCTTGTTCGACCATTTTCTGGGGTAACCCATAAACGAGCCATTCCTTTGATCGCACTTTGGGGTGCGGTGCTTTTGCTGTTTGGGGATGTGGTCAGTAGGACGATATTGGCACCACAAGAGCTTCCAGTTGGGATTGTAACAGCGGCGCTGGGCGGGCTGTTTGTTTTGTACCTTGTCTGGCGCAAGTAGCTTGTTGGTTTAATCTGGAAAGTTCACTAACCATAGAGCCTATGGAACTCTAACCACTATTTTCACACTGGCACTTTCGACCCTCACTCTGGTGGTTGAAAGTGCATTCCTAAATCTCTTCAACTTAAGCAGGCAGCAAGATGATCTTGCCATCCAATCGTGTGGTTTTAGATTCGATAAGATCAATCGCGGTCTGAACTTGCTCTAAAGGAAAGCAACGGTCGACATCGAGTTGAATCTCGTTCTTGATGAAGTGAGCGAGCATGGACTCAAATTGATCACGGCGCACTTTTTTACCTTCAGCTTCTTCCCAATAACGTAAGAAAAATGTGCTGAACTCGATAGCTTGGTTTTTAGCATACTCGAAGAAACGTGGTTCATAAAAATCCAGAGAGAGCGTTCCATAGTTGATAAAGCGCCCTTGTTTGCCCAGCGTGTGAATAAGCTCGGTTCCGGGTGAGCCGCCAATCGCATCAAAGGCAACCGTTGGTTGCGGTAGGCCAAGTTTTTGGATTTGTGCAACTAAGTCATTTTTGGCATCCAACACATGTTTCGAAGTCGTAAGAGCGCGTTTGGGTTGTGACGTTACGACGATGATTTGAAATCCAAGTGACCTTGATAATTGGGAGAAAATCTTACCAATCGCTGAACTGCCGGCATTGATGATCAACACATCTTCTTTGGTCAACTTCGCCACTTCTGTCGTCAGTACCCACGCGGTGAGCGCATTAATGTATAACTGACATGCGTAGCCGTTATCCATATGTTGAGGCAGGTGGAAAAGGTTGTCAGGTGACACATCGATGTATCTTTGCCATGTTCCACTTGTCGCCACCAGCACTTGCTGG
>CEVA01230849.1_pt1 | contig 10893 bp, 7 predicted proteins | sample 361521 | NCBI WGS metagenome assembly CEVA01 (sample SAMEA2622823, study PRJEB7988) | marine metagenome | isolation source: saline water (ENVO:00002010), including | reverse complement strand
ACTGGGATGGACGCTGCCCAGAAGAGGGTCGTAGAGATGGGGGTTCACGATTTCACTAGTGGACTTTACAGAATCGATTTGATGACCCTCTACAACAATACAGACAACACCTCGAAGTGGTTCGACAAGCCAGAGATTAGCCAGGCGAACAATGTCTCGACCATACTTTTCGAGATAGCCAACGCGGACATCACACTCCTCCAACCAGACGTCCTAGATTGCGTGTCAGACGCCGTCTACTCATGCGTATACTCCACCAACTCTCAGGGCCAGAATGCCCACGACTTCTCAGTTCCGATGCTTAATGGAGTCATAGAGGGCGTCTACGAAGTCACTATGAAGGTTGTAGACGAGGACACGGGACAGACAGTCTACGAGCAAGACTCCGACAACGGCCCCTTCGTTCTCGACCCACATCAGCGGTCCCAGGCCAACTGGACGGCCCCATACGATCAGTGGTTTGACGCGCACATGTACAACATCAGTTTCTTCTCAAGACTTACCGAGAGCGGTGAGCCATCGGGGAACGAGAGATTCTTCTCAATTCATTTTATGGATCAGATAGATATCGCAATCCTGTCAAACCCAACCGACCAGAACCGTCTCCAGAGAGTAAAACAGGATCTGGAAGCAATGAACAAGACTTACACCCAGATAGAGGTTAGCGAATGGGACTTCTACGGAAAGGAGGACTGGCTGGAGCACTATTCTAAGGTGCTTCTTCCTTGGCAGACAGACTACAACGTCGAGTACGGAGACTACTACGATCTTCTGGGCACGCCAAACACGGAGAATTCAGACATTACACTGACAGAGACACTGATCGAGTTCATGAGGGACGGAGGGACGTTACAAGTCCACCTTGGCCCCTATCGAAGCGACTACCTGACTACAGCCAACGAGCTCGACAGGCTGCCCTTTGGAATGGACATAGTGATGAGGGACCACTTCAACGACACCGTCGACCACAGGATAAGATCCGAGAACATTAGCATCGTAGACGAATTCCACCCAATGATGTCCGGCATTAACGCATCATCACTGGCGGGAATTAACGGTGGGACTCACGTAGCGCTTTCTGGTCTGGATACCAGTCAGGTGAATAATTACAACATTCCTCTAGTTTGTGCAGACGGTGGTGACACTGAGGGGGGAAGGATTAGCGACGGCGGAACATTCCACGTCCTGATCCAGGACAAGGAAAACCCGAGCCAATCGCTAATGTCTACTTGCAACTATCACCAGGGTGGTATGATAGTAACAACCATGGATGTAGAGAACCCAGGGGTATCAAAGCCATTTGGTGACAAGAACTTCCCCCTTCTATCTAACATGCTAGACTTCCATATCTCGCCCTACCCCGAGGGCTTCGAGATCGCCGGTGAGGGCTTCGAGCTCACCATCGACGGCGTGGCTCAGTCCATGGACGTACTTACCGGGGCCTATGCGAGGAAGGCGATCAAGAGCAGTGCGGATCTGGAGCTAGGATTCCACACTACTGTCCCGGGGATACATGCCGATTGGGTGATCGAGTCGGCGAACGGAGAGGATGTCACCGGGTGGGATAATGAAACTCTGAATGAAGACAACCGTCACGTTCACCAGGCAAACTCTTCCGGGTCGGTAAGCGCTACATTCTGCGTCCCAGACGAGAATGCAGAACGAAATTGCAAGCTCGACGCAGAATGGAGGATCTGGCTTTACCTGCACGACTCTTATGGTAATACAAGGATTACCAACGTATCTCTCTACACTAACGATACCGGTGCTGATGACAGCCCCCCTATTGCTCACATTGCAATTCAGGAAGATGAGTCTTTCCTGAGCTATGCAGAGTTCATAGGATATCAACCGAGCCCGACAGGAGATAGAGACGATGACGGGAACTTCATCATGATCGACTCTCCGAAGTATAGGGTTAGGCTCTCTGAAACTGGAGATACCACCATTAGCTTCTCCTCTGCCAATAGCAGCGACATTGGGACTGGAATTTCGACGTTCGCTTGGACCGTCAACGGGGATGGCGATGATGTGCACCTGTACGAACTCCCTGGAAGCGAGACCGATTGGTCATACACCTTCAGAAACCTGACCTCCGGGCAGAACACAATAATGGTGGAGCTAACCGTCTATGATGGAAGAAACCAGGAGAATAAGGACCCAATCCGAGTATTCTTCGAAGTTGTCGGCGAGATGTTCGGGGACGACGAGCCGGACGTTGACTTCGACAGCATTTCCACAGCAGACGGGGACTCGTTCGCAGCTCTTGAATCCGACATTGTGAACATAACCGGCACCGTCGTCGACAACGATGTTGGCAGTGAGTGCGACGTGAAGGTCGAGGCCTCGTTGGACGACACCTCGATTTTTGACAAAGGAGATGGGATAAAGACCGCCCAGAAGGCGCTTGGTAGGTTCGACTGGCAGGAGAACCTCTGCGACGGAGATACCTACGAGCTCTCACTGAACATTTCTCATCTGTACCTAGAGCTCGATGGGAATGCTGGAATAATCCACATCAGGGTGACCGAAGGAGCCTATGTAGTAGAGGAGCAGATCCAGCTGTACACCGTTCCCCGGCCCACGGACCCTTGCGAGGTTGACCCAGCATCCTGTGAGACCGACAGTGGTGACTCGACTACCGTAATTTACGCCGGCATAGGAGCCATTCTCTTGATAGCTATCTTGGGTGCAACTATGATGTTCATGAGGGGCCGCCGAGGCGACTCCGGTAAGGACTCAGTTGAGACGTTCGGAGGAGTTGAGCAGATGGATCCGGTAGAGGCATACGTCCAGCAGCTGGTAGCTCAAGGATACGACGAGCAGATGGCTAGGCAGTACGCGAACCAATACTACTCCCAGTACTACTCTCAGCAGAAAGGCGGAGGCGGTTGACTCAGAAGGGGACAGTGAGGTCCCACTTTCCAGTTAGCGTCTCCCCCGAATCTTCTATTAGACCCAGCCTCTCCTTGAATGCCGGCATCCTGGTCTTCATTACGTGAGCGTAAAGCTTGGAGGATCTGACTTCTTCTGGAATGCAAACCTTGCCCGACGACGCCTCGAAGTCAAGAGCTCTGTTCAGGAAGTTTTCTGGCCTATTCACCTTCAGCAAGAGCCTTCTAGAAACCCTGGATATCCAGAAGTACATCACGATAATCAACAGCATCACTATGGCCGTGCCGAACTTCATACCAGAGAACAGGTACATCGCTAGTGATCCTAGCAAGAAGACAATGGGCATTACGAACATAATCAGGAAGTATGCCTCAGTGATGGGCTTCTTCTTGCTCATCCTGCTAATCAACCCCCAGGAGTCATCCTTGCTGTTTTGAGGTGAGAAGCCAACCTCTTTCTCCATCCCCTCCTCCTCCTCGAAGATCTCCCTGAGCCTACGGACCCGAGCTTCCAGGGATTTGTTTGGCTGGGAGGCAACGGCTGTCTCAAGAGAGTCTAGGCACTCCGCCGCTTCCTCGAAATAACCCAGACGAATTAGTATTGAGACCTGCTCGAAATGGGGGATTACGTCATTGGGCGCAACTTTTTTCCTCTGTTCCCACCACTCCAGACCGTGCTCAAGCATTCCTAGGTGGCCAATCATTATCTCTCCCCCAAGCCTCCAGGCTTGTTCATTGTCAGGATCCAGTTCCACTACTCTCCTTAGGGCTGACATCGATTTCGATGCCTGAGCAAGGTCGGGCATCAATTGCCTACCCCTGGAGTCAGCCGGTAAGGTCCACTGAGCGACAGCCATCCAAGCATCTGCGTGCGACTGGTCCAGGAAAACCACTTCCCGGGCCAAAGTAAGAGCAGCCTCCTTGTCTCCCCCTTCATAGGTCTCGATAGCATCTAGCCAGAGCATCTCGGAGCTCTTCGACACGTTTCCTGCAGTCTAGGACCGATGAAGAATGCTCGGGTCGGCGAATCAACGTCTATTTCTGGAATTCCCCTTCCTTCTGGAGTCCTTCCTCCTTCCTGAGCCGCCCTGTCTACCACCTCGCTTGCCGGGCCCCCTTCCAGCGTTCTTGTGGTCCTTTCTCCCGCCTGATCCTCCCGGTCGGCCACCTCGCTTGCCGGACCCCCGTCCACCCCCCCTAGGGCTTCTTTTCGGGTTCCCGCCCCTCCTCTTGCCATCTCTCCTACCACTTTTTCTTTGGTAACTCGACGGTTTACGCCTTGCGATACCTCGCCCGGTCTTGACACGTGGAGCTATCTCCACCGGGGATCCCAAGGTAGCTCTCAGATCGACTCCATCAGATAATGGGTGGACGTGGATTATCGGAGAATCAACCGGACCTAGTACCGTGTCGACCTTTCCGATTATCTTCCCGCCTGAAATCCTAATTCTAGCCCCTAGCCTCGGTGCCTTTCCTTCGAAGGTGACTAGTAAACCACCTTCGTGAGAAGCTTCCTTCACTCTTCCAGAGAAGCTCATGGTATCAGCCCCTACGTCTTCCAAACATGACTGCTACTAGTATAGAGGCAGAGGCAGAGGCAACTCCTGGTGCTGATAGCGAGGAATCCTCGGTACCTACAACCTCGTTGTCGCCCTCGCCTGCGTTTTCGACTTGATACCCTGCGTTGCTAATGACAAAGGTCTCAGAAGTGCATTTTCCTGACTTATCGCATCCGGTAACTACCAACTCGTGCATCCCTATCGCGGAGGATAAAGGTTCAGTCCATACTACTTCCCATGTGTTTCTGCTAACTTCGACCTCTCCAAGATGATCCGAAGAAACACCTAAAATTTCTGCACTAAATACAACTTCTTCCCCATCCGGATCACTATATTGCCCAAAGATCTTCAAGTTTGGTCCATCCTCCCAGTAGTAGGCGGAGAAGAAAATCTGCGGGGCCTCACTCTCCTTTGAAATCCCCAAATCATACAAATTCTCCATGGACAAATTTGTGCCATAATGAGCTTTGACCCAAACAATTACTGGACCTGGCACCATTCCTGTTGAAGGAACATTCAGTGAGATATCTTCTTCGATAATTGCCGTGATTATGTTCTGGGGATCTCCCCCTTGAACAAAGCCAATCTCTACAGATATCTCAGGCCATCCAGGAGATAACGCAATTGAAATTGGATGTGGATCCTCTAGCTCTTTCGTTGGAGATGAAACAGACAATGGAACTCCTATGTTCCAAGTCCTGACTCCCGACGAATAGCCCGATGAGTCGGTAGATTCGCAATAAATCTGGACCACTCCTTCTACATTAAGCCATAGTGATCTATCTATGCCCTCCGAAACCTCCTCTCCAGAGTCAGCATGGCACTGGATTTCTAAGCTAGAAACCCCAGACTCATCTTCGAACCACGATGAAACGTCTTGCCATGTTGCCAGCCTAGTTTGCCCTTCCTGAGGTACGGGGATCCAAGTACCATTTGATGGTGCAGATTCCGTCCAAACTGGGGGATTGTCTACTGGAATAGGTGAGGTAGTGAAGTCAGCAAAAATATCCTCTCCCAACGGCCAAATTCCTCTAGGGAAATTTGAGTCTAGAGTGTAAGTCAGACTTCCGTCATCGTTTGATTTCAACTCATGACTAGCAGTCCCGTCCCCAATGCAACTTCCTCTTATGGGGGTAGAGTCAGTTCCAGGATTGTCCTCGTCGGGCCCAACAAATCTTCCTTCGCATTCCTCCCACATGTCCATTCTAAGGCTAGGTAAGGTTGGAAAGGTAAACTCAAGCCTTGCATTGCTCATGTTTGAGGAGTTGAATGAAATAGTGAAGTCGTTGGGATCGGAGATGCCTTGTATTGTCATTGTCGCATTCAGCCACAGCTCGATCCTGCATTCGTCCTCACCTGCGGATTCGTTGACTCCCGTGTCGCAATCCCTCTCTATTGCAGGCTCTACAGGAATCTCGAAACACTCTTCCTGGAACGACTCCTGGCAATCCCTGCCCTGTGAGTGCAACGGTGGGATTCCATTGTAATGGCCGATCACCATTCCGTCACTCTCCCACGTGGTGTTCATCCAGTCAACCCCCACACCACCTCTATGAGGCAGTCCGTCCCTTATCCCAATCCTGGTAATGCTGTATTCCAAGCAATCTGCCGCGATTAGAATAACTGCATCAATCTCGTCTGTTGAGAGCCAACCGTCACCACCGGATGGCACGATTCCTTCTAAGTATGAATCCAGATCTCTCCTAATGTCATCTGCTAGTGTCCAGTTGATCCATGCCCTAGCATCCACTTGTGCCGACTGCCAGTCATCGTCAATCCTAACTTCGAAAATTGCCTGGTCGTAGATGAACATGTCCTCGAAGGTTATGGAACCGCACTGTTCTTCAAAAGAACCTCCACCGAATTGCTCCATCCTTTCTGCACCGTTTTCCATATTGGATGGTTCACTTGGCAAATGCACAATTGAAGAAAACAATACAACCGTCATTACGATTGCAGAAAACCCGACTGCCCTCTCCACTATCTCTGTGAGGGCATTCAGGAAGATGATTATATCGGAAAATTTTCAGAGTTTAGGCTATCCTAAAGTTTATATTAATTATTTTTTTCGAGGGTTTAGGGAGACCTAAAAATGAACAACAAAAAGACAACTGCAGGCCTAATGATGCTACTAATGTTATGCTCAACTATTGCTGGATGTGCTGGAGATGATGAGGAGACATTGGATTCGTTGATTATTGCATATGAGGTGAAAGACGACTATGAGAACACAGATGAGAATCCGCAGTCATTTGCGGATTATCTAGCAGCCGAGCTAAATTACGACGTTTCTCTGTACAGTGTTGACTCAGAGGGTGCAATGATTGAGGCTCTGAGATTTGGAAACGCTGATATCGCGCTGATGGACGGGGGCGCGGCATGGGTTGGTTGGCAGCAGTACGACCTGCAAGTATTAGCCGCAGACCAGAAGTCTGATGGAAGGACCTACTACGATGCCCATGCTTGGGTATTGGAAGACAGTGAGATGGCCTTAGCCCATCTCGATAACGACCCATTCACGGATCCATTCGCTCTTCTGCAGGGTAAGACTTCGTGCCATACTGGATGGCTGAAGTCAGCAGGAATGCTACTACCAATGGGTTATCTGATAGGTCATGGATACGCCAATGTAATTGGTGATCCTAACGATGTTGAAACATTGAGAAACACAGTCCACGGATTCTTCAATGATAACGCTTCCATACCTGATTCTGGAACTACCTACTACGGCTACTCTGGTGCAGTAAAGTGCCTCTCAGAGGGTGTTGGTGACGTGGCCTTCGCCAAGGATAGTACCGTGGCTTCATACTGCGATAATACAGATGCGGCTGAAAACGAAGACTGGTGCCTCGATATGAGTCAATATGTTCCATTACCAGCTTTCGGACAGGCACCGAGCCATCCAGTTATGTACAATCCAACATACATGAACTCAACCAAGGCCGATGCTGTTAGGGACGTACTTGTTGGGATGTCTTCAGACTCCGATGCGACTACAATCCTCGAGAGTGTATTGAATACCCCGGGGATCGTATCGACTACCACAGAAGACCATCTAGGTTCGTATTCGGATTCTATAAGGAACATTCCTGGGATTTCCGCATATTACAATGGCAAATACAGCATCAACGCTTCTGCCACCGTAACTCTTGATAAGATTAGGATTGCTTACGAGGTAAAGTCAGACTATGATAACATTGACGAAAATCCTCAGCTCCTAGCAGACTACTTGGAGGATGTCTTGGGAGTTGTTGTCGAACTGTACAATGTAGATTCGGAGGGTGCGATAATTGAGGCTCTAAGATTTGGGAACGCGGATATAGGATTCATGGACGGAGGTGCTGCCTGGGTCGGATGGAAGGAATACGGCCTAGCAGCAATGGCTGCTGACCTGAAGAGCGACGGAAGAACTCATTACAACGCTCATGCTTGGGTTCTTGCGGATAGTGACATAGCAGCTGCCCATCTTGACGATGATTCAAGCACCGATCCTTTCGCCCTTCTTCAGGGCAAGACCTCGTGCCACACAGGGTGGCTAAAGTCAGCTGGGATGCTCCTTCCAATGGGCTACCTAATTGGAAACGGATATGCGGATGTAGTTGGTGACCCAGATGACGTAGCCTCACTTAGGGACACAATATTCGGATTCTTCAGCGATGACGCCTCGATTCCCGATTCAGGAACTCCGTACTATGGGTACGGTGGTGCGGTAAAGTGCCTCTCGGAAGGAGTAGGCCATGTCGCATTCGCAAAGGATAGCACCATAGCTTCATATTGCGACAACGAAGACTCTACCGAAAACGAGGAGTGGTGCCTGGACATGAGCCAATATGTCCCACTCCCTGCTTTCGGACAGGCTCCGAGTCACCCAGTGATGTACAATCCCGAACTTCTGGACATGCAGACTAGGACTGCAATACTCAATGCTCTGATGACGCTGAACAGCGAGATGTATGTGGTTGACTACCAAATGGGTGGAAATTCATACACTGGATGCTATGATATTACAACCCACCAGATTGACTCAGATTCAGACCAGAACACCTGTGGAGATCAGATTTTGTCCAATGTTTTGAACACACCGGGATTGACGAGAGTGAATACCCAGCAACATCTGGGGAGCTATTCCAGTCTAATTGTAAATGTGCCCGGGATTTCTGCTTATTACGATCAAAAATTCGGAATCTCTTCTTAATTTTTGATTATTAGTTGGTGGGATCCGCTTTCGCAATTAATCAGCATCACCACTATCCCGTGCGAAATCGGGTCCCATCAACACCAAATAGAAGATTAGGGCCCCCTAAATCCCGAATCGGGAGGCCAACTTTTGAAGCATACCAATCTCAAAGAGGATTCGAACATCAGTCTTGATGGGGTAAGAATTGGGTACTCAAGGAAAAATCCTCTAGTAGAGATTCCGAGCTTGGAAATATTTCCCGGGGAGATTGTTGCTATTACTGGGCCCTCAGGAGTAGGAAAGACTACTCTGGTTAGGACCATTGCAGGTCTAATAACCCCCCTGTCTGGAACTGTCAGGGTCTTTGACTCTACTTTGCCCTCTAGGCCATCTAGAGGATTTGTTGGATACATCCCTCAGAGGCTTGGTTTGGTTCGCCACGCCAGCGTACTTCACAATGTGATGCTAGGTGCCAGAGCGGGACACTCTAGCCCCTTCAGTATTTTACCTTCTAAACAATCGAGAAGATCAGCTCTCGATGCAATAGATAGCATGGGACTTTCGGAAAAGATACACGAGCCAGTTAGAAGGCTCTCAGGAGGTCAGCAGAGAAGAGTAGCTACTGCTCGGACAATAGCCCAATCTCCTTCGATTATTCTCGCAGATGAGTTCCTAAGCGAACTAGACGAGAAGACTCTCGAAAAAGTCCAGACCGAGGTCATCGACTACGTCAGAAAAAAGATGGCGACTCTGATAATTGTAGAGCATGATGTTTCTAGGGCCAATTCAATCGCTGACAGGATGCTAGTCATTGATGATGGTAGAGTTAACCCATTCCTATCCCATCCCACTGCATTGGAGGTGGGTAAATGAGGGGGAGGTGGACTATTGCCCCTCTGCTTATCCTGCTCTTCTGTTTTTGGCTGATGGACGGAATGGTGGATGACTGGGGAAGACTTTCTGGGGGCCGAGGTAATCTTGTGACATTCTTCAATGAATCACTATGGCCTCCGGATTGGACGGTTCTCGAGCCTCAGGCTTATCCTGTCTGCACAGCTTACCCCTTGGTCGATTTCACCTGCTCAACAGCATGGATTGGGATGGTGGAGACAATCAAGATAGCATTTGTCTCAACTGTATTGGGGGTTTTAATCTCCCTCCCGATTTCTATTCTGGCTTCCAGGAACCTAAATTCCTCGGTAGTAACATACACGGCTAGATTTGTCCTTGCAGCTTCTAGAAGCCTCCCCAGCATCATTTGGGCAATCTTCTTTGTGATATTAGTGGGACTAGGGCCACTAGCAGGGATTTTGGCGATGACAATATACACGGTGGGGTATCTGGGTAAGCTTCAGTACGAATCAATTGAGGGCATGTCAAACGTACCCTTGGAAGCAGCAGATTCAATGGGCCTCTCGAAAATCGAGAAAGCATTAGGAGTAGTAATTCCCGAGGAAGCCAACAACCTGATCTCACAAGCCATCTTCATGTTCGAATACAATGTTAGACACGGAACCGTAATTGGAATCGTCGGAGCAGGGGGTATTGGATACTACATCAATCTCTATCTTAAGTTTCTTCAGTATGACAAAGTAATTGCATATCTTATTGTGATTTTTATTGTTGTAATAGTTATTGATTTCCTATCGATATATGCTAGGTCTTACTTTAACGAGGAAGGAGACGTCTCCAGACCTAACTGGCTTTCGGTATTCCTTCCATATTGGATAATTGGGAATTCTAGTAATCGGCAACAATCCTGATTGCCCCACCATCGTAGAAAATCTGAATATGGTCCCTTGCCTTGAAGGTAAGAGCTGCTAGAGCTTCATAGACAACCTTCTCCTCCACCTTGAACGCCTCCGCAGCCCTCTTGGTCGACCAAGCCACCTCAACGAAGTCAGAAGCAGAGATCCATTTCAAGAGGCGAGACTCGAAGTCAGTCAAATCTACCACTGCCATGGTGCACCGAGTGAGCACCGGGAAATCAAGGCTCCCCAGTTTCGTAGGCCTCAACCATCCTCTTCACTGCTTCTTCGACAGCGATTTCGTCGTCTAGCAGTGAACCAAGAGACTCCAAGAAAGGAGTATCATGACTCATCACCTCTGCCCTGTCTAGGAACATCTTTGTCGCCAAAACTCCTTCAGCGACCATGTGCATTTCCTCAAGTGCTTGCTCCAGACTCTTTCCAGATCCGAGCTTCTCCCCCAATGTCCTGTTACGGCTTCTGGGGCTGGTTGCTGTAACGTAGAGATCACCTAT
>CEVA01229996.1_pt1 | contig 10898 bp, 9 predicted proteins | sample 361521 | NCBI WGS metagenome assembly CEVA01 (sample SAMEA2622823, study PRJEB7988) | marine metagenome | isolation source: saline water (ENVO:00002010), including | reverse complement strand
ACAGGCGGTTTTGTAGGACACCGGCCTGACACTTACTTTTCCTTTCAGCCATCTAGCGTGCACTTATCAGTGCAGCTATTTACTAGCTTATCCGAAAGAGTTACCGGTTAAGCTGGAGTATATTGGCGCGGTCCATTCGTTGCCAAACCTGAAAACTTATCACAACACTTTCAGGGTGTCGCACTTTACATCAGATTGTCTAACTCGCCAAGAGGCAGCGCTAAGCAATTCGTTGCACAAAACCAGCAATGCAGACTGATTAGTCAGCTTTAATATACAAACCGGCTAACCGTGGAACTCGGTTTACCGATAACAAGCGACCAGAGTGACACACATTACTACTTTAAAATTAGCGCCGCAAAGTTTCACACTCTCTACTATATTTAATTTGTGAATAGTGTTGATGTAGAACGTGCTATACAAATCGAGCGGTATAGGCAGTTAACCCAGCAGTTTATTTACTACGACAATGCAAGGAGGTCGGTTTATGCCCATACGCGAAATATCCGAGGATTTCTCCATTGAAGATATCGTGCCTTATTTTCAGCCTATCGTTGATTTAAACAGTCAAGGAGTGTGGCGCTATGAATGTCTAGCGCGCCTCATTACCCAAGGAGATAAGACGTTTCTTCCCAGCGAGTTTTTATATCTTATTGAGCGTGAGCAGCATGTAAATTCACTGGCTGCAAACATGTTTGTACAGTGCGCGAGCTATTTTCACGACGTAAATATTCCATGGAACATCAACATTACCGCGAAAGATTTAGAGAACAAGGAATTAACCCATACCCTTATTACACATTTAGCAAGCTACCCAACGCCTGAGCGAGTTAGCATAGAAGTGAGCGCATCAACGGCCCTTTCTAACCCCAAAAGTTTAACTACGTTTATAGAAAAAAGCGCGCATGCTGGGCTAGGTGTGTTCGTAGATAATGTGGGGTCGTGCCCGGGAAACATACGTGCGCTAATGAATTTGCCGATAAGGGGAATAAAATTAGCTGGCGGATTAATAAAACATTACGACCAGCAAGAAGCCGTGCGAGAGTATGTGGATTATTTACTGTCGCTGTGTGAACGCCACGGCGTGAGTACTATTGCCGAGCACGTTGAAGACGAGGCTCACTTAGAAAGTGTGAAGCGCTTACCTATTCGCTATGCTCAAGGCTATGTGTTTAGCCCACCACTGGCAAATGTACGAAGCGCTAAAGCCCGTCATTAGACTCGGAGGGTGCGAGCGTTTTCTGTTATTCGCTAATAGACGGCAGATGCCTTGGCATCTGCCTAGTGCATAAAAAAGCGTTTTTGACGTATATCAGCTTTCTTCACTTCGACAATGTAGTTGCCAACATGCTTGCCCACTGCCTCGATATTTTCTTTCAAAGGGGGTCATGTGAACGCTGCCCGTAACCTCAGTTAAATCAGAGATTAACCCGTAGTGCTTTGCGGCCTGCGCAAACTCCATTAAGTAAACCAGCCAGTTGCTGCGCACTTCCACATTGGGCGTTATCGCCATTAAATCGACCATTGCCGCACTGGCATGCCAACGCTTTTGTACCTGAGTTTTCTTTGGATACGGATTGGGGTAAAGCAAGAAGTGTTGGGTAACATTCCAATTCGATTGCTTAACTAAACGCCACAGGTCGTTCACATCAGCGCGGATCACTTTGTAGTTATCCTGCGCTGCGCTGTAGTGTTCATGTTTATCAACGCGAAGCGCTGATTTATCCACACCAATCACGCGGGCATCGGGGTTTGCCCGCGCTATATTGGCCGTGCTTTCACCCACGCCGCAGCAAGAGTCTAAAATCACCTCACCGTCAAAGCCGTCAAGCCACCTACTCACCTCGTCAAACGCCGCTTGGGTATGAGCACTGATAGGCCGCTTATTTTCACTAACCTGATACTTTTTCACCAAGTCGTCCAGCTTGTCGTGAACGCCTACCTGCGAGGTAGTGATTTCTCTTGAGTTGCCGCTAGCCATTAACTGCGAATACCTTTTCCAGTTTTAAGTAAGTAGTAAGCTACGCTAAATAGCAGCGCATTAAAGCCCACCAGCAAGCTTAAAGACAGGGTGATATCCACGTCGGATACACCCAAAAAGCCATAGCGGAAGCCATTCACCATATACACAACAGGGTTCGCTTTACTTACCCACTGCCAAAATTCGGGTAACAAAGTAAGAGAATAAAATACCCCGCCTAAATAAGTTAACGGTGTTAAAACAAACGTAGGCACAACGCTAATATCATCGAAGGTTTTCGCAAACACGGCGTTAATTAAACCTGCTGTAGCGAATAAGGTAGAGGTAAGCAATAAGGTTATCGCAATAATGCCAAGATGGTGAATTTGCACGTCGACAAAGAAAAGCGATACCAAGGTCACAATAATGCCAATGAGTATAGCCCGAGCGACACCGCCACCGACGTACCCTAAAATAATGACCGATGTGGGCACCGGAGAGACTAATAGCTCCTCGATATTGCGCTGAAACTTAGCGCTAAAAAACGATGAAGACACGTTCGCATATGAGTTTGTGATAACAGACATCATTATCAGCCCAGGAACAATAAACTCCATGTAGGTAAAGCCGCCCATTTCGCCTATACGGTTACCAATAAGGCTTCCAAATATGACGAAGTACAAGCTCATCGTAATGGCCGGCGGTACAAGGGTTTGTACCCATATGCGCAAAAAGCGCGTGCATTCTTTTATCCAGATAGTGGTTAGGGCCACGTAGTTTTGCTTAAACCACCCTACGTTTTGTTCTGTATTCATTTGTGTACTTTCAGTTTTCATTAATTCTCACCTTTCCCGTTTTTCGCTTAGCCGGCTTGCTTTGCCGATTCAACTAAACGTACAAACAACTCTTCAAGGCGATTTGATTTGTTGCGCATGCTCATAACCTGAACGCCTTTTTCACTTAACTGGGTGAACACTGGGTTTAGGCCTTCGGTTTTCTCTACGTCTACTTCAAGGGTGTGGTCGTCAATAAGCCGGTGTTCAAAACCGGCCAGTAAGCCACTGGTCTTTGCGGCGGTTTCAGGTATTTTGATGTCCAGCACAAAGGTTTCTACGTTCAGCTTCGAAAGCAGCGCTTTCATACTGGTATTTTCTACGATGGTGCCTTTGTTAATAATAGCGATGTTACGGCACAGCATTTCTGCTTCTTCAAGGTAGTGGGTAGTGAGGATAATAGTGATGCCTTGACGATTGATCTCTTCTAAAAAGCCCCACATAGAGCGGCGAATTTCAATATCAACACCCGCGGTTGGCTCGTCGAGAATAAGCAATTTAGGTTCATGCATAAGCGCGCGAGCTATCATTAGCCTGCGCTTCATACCGCCAGATAATTCGCGAGCCCGTGCATCGCGCTTTTCCCATAAGTCTAGTTGGGCCAAGTACTTTTTAGCGCGCTCCTTGGCTACGCTACGCGGAACGCCATAATAGCCCGCTTGGTTGAGCACAATTTGCAATACGGTTTCAAACTGATTGAAATTGAACTCTTGCGGCACTAACCCTATACAGGCTTTAGCTTGTTCTTTCTGCGTTGTGAGGTCGTAACCAAACACAGAAACGCTTCCGTTTGTTTGGTTAACCAATGAACTGATGATACCAATAGTGGTAGATTTACCCGCCCCATTCGGACCAAGTAGTGCGAAGAAGTCCCCTTCTTGCACGGTGAGATCTACGCCTTTTAGCGCTTGCACACCGCCTTTATAGGTTTTCGTTAACCCCTGAATATCCAACGCTTTCATGATTTACCTGTGTTGAGAGTGTGACATCTAACCCGCGTAGGTAAGATTTGGTTATCTTAATTGACAAAGTGTAACCTAGTTCATGCTATTAAATGAATACACTCGCGCTTAGTGGTTGCTTTAAACGGTTTAAGGAGTAGTAAGTGATAGCAAAAGCGCCAATTTCAACCTTAACTGTAGATACAGTTTTAAAAGCGAAGCGACACTTTTTTAAAGGTGAGACCTAAACAAAAACGCGCTGTGTACCGTTGGGGTAGCACACAGCGCAAAGGGTAGTTTTTTAGCGTAGAAGTTCAGCCTTACCGCTTCTACGGTAGAATCAGTTAGCTTATTGACTACAGGGCTTTGCGGCCATGATGTCTAGCGAGCTAACCTTCATCAGACACAAGATATTTAACCCCACATTCATGGCATAAAAAGCCGTCAATTATGGAAATGTTGTGTTGCTTTTTAAAGGCCGCTAATCTGTGGCGGGGTCTAGCCTAGCACGCCGTACAGCCTACAACGCTTAGGGGGAGACTGGGGTGAAGGCGTCTAAATACGTATCTCAAATATGGCATAAATGAGGCGGGCTTATGGATTTTATGTCGAACTTAAGCAAACCGCCGTTTTCACAGGTATAGTGTGCGCTCTATAACACTTTAAATTGCGGATTAATGTATGCCAAAGACAATCGCATTAGTAGAAGATGACGCAGCCATTCGAGAAAACTACATTATGGCGCTAAAAGCGCAGGGCTATAGCGTTAAAGCATATGAAGATAGGCCATCTGCTGCTGAGGCGTTTAACCATACGCTGCCTGATTTGGCCATTATAGATATTGGCTTAAAAGATGAAATAGAAGGTGGTTTCATGCTGTGTCAGCAGCTTAGAGGGCTATCGCAAACGCTGCCTATTATCTTTTTTACCGCCCGAGATAACGATGTGGATACTATAAGTGGCCTTAGAATGGGTGCAGACGACTACCTGACTAAAGACATTAGTATGGCCCACTTATTGGCGCGTATCGCTGCGTTATTTAGAAGAACAGACTTACTTGCTGCCCCCTCTGAGCAAAAAGATGAGCTTAAAGTAGGCGATTTGAAAGTGGATGTGTCGCGAATGACCGTAAGTTGGCAGAACCAAGCGGTTTTGCTTACTGTTACCGAGTTTTGGATGTTGCACGCCCTTATTAAGCGACCGGGGCATGTAAAAAGCCGCCAACAGTTAATGGACGAGTCTCGCATGGTGGTAGACGACACCACCATTACTTCCCATATAAAGCGTATGCGTAAAAAGTTTGTGCAGTTAGACCCTAACTTTGATCACATCGATACGGTGTACGGCATGGGTTATCGCTGGCAGCTTTAAGGGGCTAGTGGCACAGCGTAATACAAAATAACGGTATCTAGGGGGCAATATGATAGGGCGAGTAAACGAGTTTGTGTACCAGGGCTAAATAACAAGGCTGTGTATTAAAATCATGGGATTTCGCTTTTCTATTCGCCTTCAGCTTATGGTGCTGTCGCTGTTTTTGTTCACCATCCCCTACCTGGGTTACAACTACGTGTGGGAGCTTGAGCAGTACCTGCGTAACGGCCAAGAACAAACCATGATTGGCACCGCCCGCGCTGTTGCCACCGCACTTCATGAACGTCCTGCGCTTTTTGATAGCCAATCGGCATACCTTCAAGACGTACGCCCCGGCACTGATCTTTACGCCCCGCCTATTCCGTCGCCCATTCGCCTTGATGGCGAACTCAACGACTGGCAGCAAGTCAGTGAGTTAATAAGTGAATATGATGGTGATGAGGTTATCGAGTATTACAACGGGTACGACGGCAAGCCGACCAGCTTGTCTTTTACACACATGGTAGGCCGCTATGGGCAGTTTCTTTATGCCATGTTTGAAGTTAGCGATGACACTCTGTTATGGCGTCAGCCCAATAGTTTAAGCGTCGAAACCGGCGACCACCTGCTGATTGGCATGGAAACGCCACAAGGTGATTTGGCAAGATATGTTGTTGCGCCGTATGAAAGCGGTTGGGTTAACGCCTATAAGTTAGCGAAAAACACTACAACGACGCGAGCGGTAGAGAACGCGCTATCGATACAAGGCCGCTGGCAAGAAACCGCGACAGGTTACAACATTGAGCTACGCTTTCCGCTGTCGATGACCACTGGCGGTTTAGCTTTTACCCTCGTCGATGTAGATAATAGTACGAACCAGCTTAAGCAGTACGCGTTAGGTACCGCTAACACTAAGGTGCTTAGTGAGCTTGGCACAGTTATCACCCCCTCCCCCGAAATTGAGCGCATATTGGCTGGGTTAAAATATGCCGACTCTCGCGTATGGGTGGTAGATAAACACAAGCGAGTACTCGCCCGCGCTGGCGATATTCAATCAGCAACGGGTATTGAAGTGGATAAAAAAGAATCACCGTCTAACCCCGTTTGGCAATGGGTTGAAAGTAAGTGGTTACTTCCTCTTTATTACCAAATTCTAACACGGCCACCGGCTGACTTTATTGACGAGCTTGACGACGCATACGCCCTTGTAGGGCAAGACTTAGGCACCGTACTGAACGGTCAGCCCGAGTCATTATGGCGCTTGTCACCTGATAACAAAGCCATAGTACTTTCCGCCGCCTACCCTATTTTTATTGAAGGTAACGTAATGGGCGCGGTTATCGTTGAGCAAACGACAAACGGCATACGCACGTTAAGAAACCGTGCATTAGAACAGTTATTTCACGTGATATTAGCGGTGATGAGTATAGGTACCTTAGGCCTGCTGCTGTTTGCTACGCGCATTTCCAATCGCATTCGCTCGCTGAGAGATGATACTGAAGCCGTTATTGACGATAACGGAAAAATTATTGGCACCTTGCCGGCATCTAATCAGCGAGATGAAATTGGCGACCTATCCCGCTCTTTCGCCGATGTTCTTTCACGCTTGCAGCAATATAACTCCTATTTGGAAAATATGGCGTCACGTTTATCTCACGAGCTAAGAACGCCTATTGCAGTGGTAAAATCGTCACTAGATATGCTTTCTCATGTTAACGACACGTCGCAACAAGCGGTATTCGTAGAGCGCGCTCAGTCTGGTGTGAATCGCTTAAGCACTATCTTAAACAGCATGAGTGAAGCGACCCGCCTTGAACAAGCCATTGCTCAAGAAGATATGGCCCAGTTTAATATTGTTGAAGTAATACAGGGGTGCGTTGAAGGTTATAAACACGCTTATGCGCAAAGGATTTGGCGCTTTTCAACGTCAGATAATACGCTACCCGTTTATGGCTCTGCTGAGTTAGTGGCTCAACTCTTTGATAAGGTTATTTCAAACGCGGTAGATTTCAGCCAAGACAACGACGAAATTGTGATTTCTCTTGAAAAAAAAGACAAGCAGGTGTTTTTGAGCGTAAGCAACCCTGGTCCGTTATTGCCACAAGGTATGAAAAGCCAGCTAACCCAGTCTATGGTATCGGTTAGAAAAGAAAACGAGATGCAAAATACCACTCACTCCCCCCATTTAGGTCTCGGCCTGTACATCGCTAATATGATTGCAAATTTTCATAAGGGCCAGCTTTTACTGAACGACAAGACAGATGGCACTGGGGTTATTGTCACTATTACTTTCCCATTATGATCATTGATGCTTGGCACGAGACCAACCACAGTGACTTGCAAATAGCATCCCTTTTGTTAGTTAGCCCCCTTATTAAAGCCTTTAAAAAAACGGAAAATCAGCAACTTGTGTTATAGCACCCGAGTCTACTAACCCTTCAGTTTAGCAATATTAAAATCTCCTTTTAAAATTCAATAATGAGAATGTTTATCATTTATATTTACATTAGCCGTCTGATTACATAAACTTCGTCGTCCTTACACACACTCAAGGGAAACAGAATGAAAAACACTAAATTAACGATGGGTGCACAAACCATCGCCGCGGCGCTGGCATTTGGCGGCGGTGCAGTTATGGCACAGGAAAATGTAGAGAAGTGCGAAGATGCGACATCTGCTGAATGTAAAGCAGCATCTGATGAAGCCATAGAGCTCATTCGCATTCATGGCGTTCAGCAATCTATCTACCGCTACAACAAGTCTGGCGATCCTCGACGCTTAGCGGACTTAGTCGATACACCACAAACCATTAGTGTTCTTACTCAAGACCAAATTCAAGAAAGCGGAAGAACCGACCTTAAAGACATTTTACAAGCGCAAGCTGGTGTAACGTTAGGTACTGGTGAGAATGGTAATGCTTTTGGTGACCGCTACATCATTCGTGGCCACGAAGCGCGCAGTGACGTATTTGTTGATGGTCTGCGCGACCCGGGTATGACAACACGTGAAAGTTTCGCAACCGAGCGTGTTGAAATTACTAAAGGCCCGAGCTCTACTTTCGCAGGCCGTGGCTCTTCAGGTGGTGCGGTTAACTCTATCACCAAAAAGGCGTCTACCGCTTATAACTTCGGCCGTGTTGATGCCGCAGTTGGTACCGATGAGCACACGCGTTTAACCGTTGATTTAAACAAAACGCTTAGTGAAACCAGCGCAGTGCGATTAAATGGCCTTTATTCTTCTGAAGATAAGCCAGGACGTGAAGGCATTGAGCGTGACCGTGAAGGTGTGCAGCTTTCTTATGTGAATCAGCCTACTGACCGCTTGTCGTTCACTGGCGACTTGTATTACCTCAATGCAGAAGACATTCCTGACCTAGGTAGCTATTACGATCGTGATGCAGGCTACCCGCTTGAAGATATACCTGTGTATGCACAAGACGAGGACTTCCAGAACTCGGAAGTGACCACATTCACCTTGCGTACTGAGTATGACATTAGCGATAACGTGCGTTTTTATAACGCAACCCGTGTAGGTAAAACGGAAAACGAATATATTACGACAGGTATGCGCGGCACGAACCGTGACGCAACAGACCCTACTGCACCAGGGGCGTATACGCTTTCATTGAGCAACCACCAAGGTTGGCAGGAAGTTGACTATGTAACTACACAGTTTAACCTTTTTTGGGATACGGCTTTCGCAGGCGTTGACCACCGCTTTGTATTCGGTTTTGAATATACCGATGAGTCGGTAGACAACGGCGTGTTCAATATGGATTACACCAATCCATCAAACTGTTTAACCAGCGGCCGCCGCGGTGTATCTGAAAGCTATTGCTTGTTAGATGGCAGTGGCAACGAAGTTGAAAACATCAGTGGATTAATGGGCAAAGCCTTCACACGTGGTGATGCAGATGCGCTGTTTGATATTGAAACCTACTCACTCTATGTTATGGACACCTTTGAACTTACCGATGACCTTAACGTTTTCGCCGGTCTTCGTGTAGATAGCTACGATTACACCAATGCAACGTCAGGACGCAGTGGTGATCAGCTTTATGCTTTCGAGGATGAACTGTACAACGGTCATTTAGGCTTAGTTTACGACGTAACTGAAAACGGCAATATCTACGCCTCTTATAGCACCGCAACTAATATAAACGGCGGTGAGTCAGATCTTGGTGCAAACTGTGGTTATGGCGGTATTTGTGGTACACCAGAACAAGCATCTCAAGCAGACCCAGAACAAGTAGAAAACATTGAGTTAGGTACCAAATGGTCACTGTTCGATGAAAAGCTAGTCGCCAATGCAGCACTTTTCCGTATCACCAAAAGTGATGTACATGAAAGTGTAGGTGATGCCTACTCAACGCTTGGCACATTGAATACCGGTGAAAACCGCGTAGAAGGTATTGAGTTTGGTTTAAGCGGTGACATTACCGATAAGCTTAGCATTCAGGCGTCTGCTGCGTTCATGGACTCAGAAGTGCTTAAATCATACAGTGAAGATAACCTTGGCTTAGCGCTAAGTAACTTCGCTGACGAAAGTTTCTACATTCAAATGCGCTACCAGCCCAATGAGAAGTTTGCCTTTGGTGGAGACTACAGCTATCAGTCAGAAATGTATGGTGGTCAACCAGATACTGCAGCTGGCTATAGCGCTGAAACCGGAGAGTACTCTATCGTAGTTCCTGATTATCAAGTGGTTAATCTATTCGCCAACTACTATCACTCAGAGTCACTAACTTTCCGTGTTAACATTGGAAACTTGTTTGACGAAGAATACTGGACGGCAGCCTACCGTTCTGGCGCCTTCATGTATATCGGTGATGGTCGCAACATTACAGGTACCGTTAGCTACGAATTTTAATGCTAGCATGACCTAGGCAGGCAACTGCCTAGGTCTTTTTATATTGAAAACACCCTTAAAAGCGTTGAAAACATGATTATTATTGATGACCTACTGACAAAAGACGAAGTGGCTCAGTTTCGCCAGCAGTTAGCGAGTGTTCCCTTTAATGACGGGAAGAGCACGGCAATGGGTATGGCGGCAGGTGTTAAAAATAATGGTCAGGCAGACGCCCAAGACAGTCGCGTTCAGCAGCTTGCTAACGCGTTACTAAGTAAGCTGGGCAATAACCCTACCGTCATCTCAGGCGCGTTGCCTCAACGTATATTTCCACCTTGCTTTAACCGCTACAGCGAGTCGCAAACCTACGGCTATCACGTAGACGCCGCCATTATGCGTATTCCGAACAAGCCAGATGTATTAAGAAGCGATATGTCGATGACCGTTTTCTTAACGCCTAAAGAAGACTATGAAGGCGGAGAATTAGTTATTCAAACCGGGTTCGGGGAACAAAAAGTTAAGTGCGATGCCGGAAGCGCCATTTTATATCCCTCATCGAGCCTCCATAAAGTCACGCCCGTCACGAAAGGCGAGCGCATCGCGGCCATTACATGGATACAAAGCATGGTGAGCGACCAGCAAATGCGTGAAACCCTTTTCCAGCTTGATCAAAGCATTCAATCATTGGTTAACGCAGGCACCGCAGAGCGAGAGCAGCTTGATGGACTTCATCATGTTTACCATAACTTGGTAAGAAAGTTTTCTCAGCTTTAACCGCGATTAAACTCAAGCACAATCTGACACAAGAACTATCGCAAAAGTTTTCTTGAGAGCGAACGAAATAAACACCTAGTCAACAAGGTCTTATACTAAAGGTGTAGCGCAGTTGTATATTACTGGGTTTATTCTATGACTAATACCAATCCGCATAGATAAGTGCCCACTCAGAAGGCGCTGGCAAGTTTC
>CEVA01082146.1_pt1 | contig 10909 bp, 6 predicted proteins | sample 361521 | NCBI WGS metagenome assembly CEVA01 (sample SAMEA2622823, study PRJEB7988) | marine metagenome | isolation source: saline water (ENVO:00002010), including | reverse complement strand
ATAATGTATTACAATGGGCGCGGGGGATACAAACCCGTTGAACTTAGTGCAGAAGGTGAAAGTTCCGGCGACTCCAAAGATGAGAATGCCTAGGACTGAGAGTCTTTAACTCTAACCTCACTCGCCCAGAGGCATCACTTCCGTTCCAATCGGTTACAGATAACTATACCTACACAACTACTACCTAAACCACAGTTAACATGGCCGCAAAGAAACCTCTTCGCATAGGATTAATCGGGTATGGCTTCATGGGCCGCACCCACTCGAACGCCTTCCGCAAAGTACCGAACTTCTTCGACCTGAAGTACGAACCCCAGTTGACCGCAGTCTGCGCCAGAAACAAGGAACGAGCCGAAGCATTCGCCGACCAGTGGGGCTACGAATCAGTTGAAACTAACTGGAAGAAACTGATTGCCCGCGACGACATCGACGTAATCGACATCGCCGCCCCCAACAACGTCCACCACGACATAGCGATTGCCGCGGCCGAGGCCGGTAAGGCGATCCTATGCGAGAAGCCTCTTGCCCTTAACTGCAAGGAAGGCGAAGCCATGGTCAAGGCCGTGGAGAAAGCTGGTGTGGCCAACATGGTCTGGTACAACTACAGACGCATTCCAGCCGTTACCTTGGCCAAGGAAATGATCGACGAGGGGCGCCTCGGCAAGATCTATCACTACCGGGCGAATTTCCTGCAGGACTGGACTATCAGCACCGATCTGCCCCAAGGAGGCGAAGGGCTCTGGAGACTGGACGCCAAGGTCGCGGGAAGCGGAGTTACCGGCGATCTGCTGGCGCATTGCATTGATACTGCAATCTGGCTCAATGGACCGATCGTTGAAGTGAGCGCCATGACCGAAACCTTCGTGAAGGAGCGAGTCCACACAAAGACGGGCAAGAAGCAAAAGGTGACCATCGACGACGCTTGCGCTTTTCTGGCCAAGTTCGCCAACGGTTCGCTCGCCATTTTCGAGTCCACCCGCTACGCTCGGGGACACAAGGCTCTATATACCTTCGAGATCAACGGGGCGGACGGTTCCTTCTTCTGGGACTTGCATGACCTCCATCGCTTGGAATACTTCGAGTATGACAAGGAAGATCCCAAGACACGCGGATGGCGATCGATCCACGTATCGGACAACGGAGGCGAGCACCCATACATGGACAAGTGGTGGGTGCCTGGCCTCAACATTGGCTACGAGCATTCCTTCATCAATCAGTTCGCTGACTTCGTGGAAGGATACGGTTCCCGCAAGAAACGTCCCCTGCGCCCTGATTTCCGCGATGCATTGGAAACCCAATACATCTGCGAAGCCGTCCTCGACTCGGCCAAAACCGGACGTTGGAAAAAGGTTGGCAAGATCAAGGCCTGAAGAAGCTAGGCTCTTTTATCGGAAAGGCGGAAGGTTTTCCTTCCGCCTTTTTGTTGGCCAACTTCAGGTATTGAGTGAGGAGTAATCCTCGAAACCGGAGGTAAAACCACCCGCAACACCCTTGGCCAAAGACGCCACCGCGTCATGTGAATGAAGTGACTCGAAATGGGCGCAGACGATGCGGAAGTCGACAATACGCTCATCGTCCATCAATTGCTCATACAGCAAGCGAGCCGCGTCCTCGACGAACTTGACGTGAGCCCCGTTCATTTCGGCGAAAGCTTGCTCATCCTCCCGCTTGACCATTACCTGCGTCTCCGTCCGCAAGGCGGCAAGACAAACGTCTCGTAATTCAAGGAGAGACACTTCGGTTGCCGGAGCTACCTCTATGCTGACCCTGGCCTTGCTTCGCTGAGAATGGGGAATCGCAAGAATCTCGCGATTATCGCGAGCATGCTCGGACAATTCCGCGGCGCAAGGACACGCGGACGAGTACACGAAATCAAGGTGCATGAACCGCCGAAAACGATCCGAGTGGTCGAGAGATCCCTCCAACCAGCAGTCATAATACTGGATGCCTCGCAAACCGCTGCGAAGGCTCTCCTGTTCCATCGGATAAGAAAAGGCCAACTTAACACGAGCTTCCAATGAATTGAGGGCATCCTTGTAACGTCGCAGCACGGGTTCCAGCGTCTCGGGGGTAAACACTTCATCGCGAAATTCATAAAAGGTTCGCATGACGCGGGACATGTTGATCCCTTTTTGGCCGGATTCCAAGCGCACGGTGCCCGTCACGTGGGTTTCCAAGGGCATGATTTCCCCATCCGGGCTGGCATACTTCAAGGGAAGGCGAAAACCGGAAATGCCAACTTGTATAATAGGCACGTCCGAACCTTCGATGCTAGCGGCTTGGGCGTTTTGCATATCGGGCAAGGAATCGCGATACTCGGGCGTAACCTCAAACTTTTCGTCGTAGCTGCGCTTGAGTTCTCCCGAACCTTGCTTCCCGCGTGTTTCCTTATCCATGAAAACTACAGTTTAGCTTTAGATTATAGAAAAACAACGTTCAAAACCGCATTCAAGTCTGGGCCTTGCCTTGGTTGGCAACTGCCTCCATGGCTTTGGCCACCGCTTCGGGATCACCGAGATAACGGCGATCGATCGGCTTCAAGTCAGCATCCAATTCATAGACCAAGGGCATCCCGGTGGGAATGTTCATCCCAACGATATCTTCATCGGAAACCTCGTCCAGGTATTTGACCAAAGCCCTGAGTGAATTCCCATGGGCCGCGATGATCACCTTTTTGCCGGAACGAATGGCCGGGGCGATCTCGTCCGTCCACGCCGGCATGAAACGCTCCACCGTGTCCTTCAGGCACTCGGTTCGAGGAAGCGCCTCGAAAGGCAAATCGGCATAGCGAGGATCGTTTGACGGATGGCGCTCGTCTCCTTCCTCCAATGGTGGAGGAGCAATATCATAAGCTCGCCTCCAAATGAGCACTTGATCGTCTCCGTGCTCAGCGGCAGTCTCCGCCTTGTTGAGTCCCTGCAAGGCGCCGTAATGCCTTTCGTTCAACAACCAGTTGCGATGAACTGGAATCCAGACTTGGTCCAACTCCTCGAGAGCAAGCCAAAGAGTGCGGATAGCCCGTTTCAGCACGGAAGTGTACGCAAGGTCGAAGGAAAATCCTTCCTCCTTGAGCAAGCGTCCAGCCTCACGGGCTTCGCTCTCTCCTTGTTCGGTCAGGTCCACGTCGACCCAACCCGTGAAACGGTTATCCAGATTCCACTGACTTTGTCCGTGGCGAAGCAATACTAGTTTATGCATTTTGAAAAAATAAAAGGCGAGTATAGTAGTTGGTTACTCGTGGTCACGCACAAACAGCTGAAATTCTATCCGGAAACAAAAGGATTCGTTGCCTTTTCGCGAGCCACGGAGGTACTCGGGCCATGCCCGGGCAACAAGGCAACGTCGTCGGGAAGCGTATAGATTCTTTGCCTGATCGACTTCTCCAAGACGGCGAAGTCTCCACCAGGCAAATCGGTTCGTCCGATGCTCCCTGCGAAAATCGCGTCACCAACTAAAGCCATTTTATCTTCCGGGAAATAAAACAATACGTTGCCGGGGCAATGTCCCGGCACGTGCCGCACCTCCGCCTGTCTGCCCAGAACCTCGACCTCGTCGCCCTCCCCTATCCAATGGTCGATCTCCACCGGATCGAAGTTCATTCCCGGCATGGCGAAAGCCGACATCACCGCAGGCTCGGCAAAAAGTTCCCGATCGGCCTCATGCCCCCAAGTCTCAACTCCTTGTTCCTTTACCCTCGCAGCGCCTGCCATGTGATCCCAATGACCATGCGTGAGCAGCAATTGCGTAAGCTTCAAATCATGTTCATCTAGAGCGGAACGAACCGCTCTCCATGCGCCTGGAGGGGCATCCACCAAGGTGGCATCGGGTGCGCCTTCTTCCCAAAGGAGAAAAGCATTGGTTGCCACAGGGCCTAATTCAAAGCATGCGATTTTCATGATCAGCGAGTAACTCCAACGTCTAAATTCCTTTCGACAAGACGAAAAACGATCATTCAAGCCATTCTTGAAGAGCCAAAGCCGCCGCCATGGCTCCGTTGGACTTCGGTTCCAAACGATCACTCGCATCAAGCAATTCATCGAAACGGTTCATCCAGGACGCGGAATGAAACTCGGCTTCGGTGATTTCAAATCCCATGCCCTCGCGCTGTAAATATTCACGCAAAGGGATCGATTCCCTGAAATCTTCACGCAACACGTAGGCAAAGGAAGAGCCCGCGGCCCGAGCCTCCGCAATGGTTCCATAGCCCGCCTTGCCGACTAAAAAGTCCGAAGCCGCAGCGAGATCGGGATGATGGAAACCCGAGCGATGCGACAAGAGGACGACGTTTCCGCGGCGCTCCACACCTTCTTCGCAACCTCCCGGAGCCACGAACCACGTTTTGCTGATTCCCTCCAAACAGTCCAGGCAAGTTAGTTCTCCTCGAATGCCCCCAGTTGTAAGCAAACCGAGCTTCACGTCCGCGGGAACACCCAACTGGTTTCGGGTTTCCATTCGCGAAGCTCGACGCGCTCGATAGATGGGGGGTAGCGCGGGAAGGTCCGGTTTCGGTAAGCAAATCGGTTCAGTTTGCAAATGAAGGTCGGCCTGTTCGTAAATAGTCCTCAACTCTTTCGTGAAGGATGCAAAACCAGGTTCCCGGTTCACGAAATCCTCATACACCCAATCCCAAGTGAAATTCTCCAGCAACACGGATGGAATTCCGCTCGCCCTAGCCACGGCGATGCCCAAGGCTGAAACGTCGCAGACAACCAAGCGACAACCCGCATCGCTCAACTCAGCGGCCAAGGTGGTTACAGTCTTTTCATCAAAAGGAAAAAAGTCCGAGAGCGCATTCAGGGTCTTTTTCAGGTCGTGACGGAAAGGAGTGTCTTGAACCAAGCCAACGTCCGTCCGGCAAGGACGATGCAGGCAATCAGCACCAAGCGAATCCTTGAAAAACCAAGCCGGGACTTCGCTGTAGAAGCCGAATCTCGTATCGGATCGCGCAGCCACCAAGGCCTCGCCCACGGCGCAGGCTCTCGCCGCATGCCCAAAACCATGAGAAGAAACGAAGAAGGCCACCTCGAATTGGCCGAAAACCTTCATCTCGCTCTTGCCCACTTCTTTGGTGCCAGTCATAACAAGCTCCCTTCTTGCCAAATCTTCCCGTTGCGTCCAACGTGAAATATCAATAAACCCAATTGCAAGAATGCTTCGTTATCTAGTTCCACTCCTCCTCGCGTCTCAAATCCATGCCGCCTCCCCGATAAGCTTCGAAAAGGGCGATCGCGTGGTGTTCGTTGGTGGAACCTTCGTGGAGCGTATGGCTCGATTCGGCTACTTGGAAACGTCCCTCACGCTGGCACTGCCCGAGAAGCACCTGACTTTTCGCAACGTCGGTTGGTCGGCCGACACGGTTCGGGGGGAATCCCGCGGCTACGACAAACCCCAATCCGGTTACGCCAACTTGCTGGCCAACATCCGGAAAACCGAACCCACTCTTCTTTTTCTAGCTTACGGAGCAGCTGAATCATGGGAGGGAGATACGGTTAAATTCGCAACGGACTATCAACGCCTGCTCGATGACCTCAAGCCACTGGGAGCCCGCTTGGCGCTTGTTTCCCCCATCTTACAGGAGAACTGGGGCAAGCCCATGCCGGATCCAAGTAAGCACAACGACGATTTGAAAGCCTATGCCGCCGCCATCAGGGAACTAGCCAAAAAGAACGCCCTGCCCTACCTCGACCTTCTCGGCCTCGTGGAACCGGAGGTCGCGGAAGCAAAGAGGCTCACCATGAACTCCCTGCAACTCAACGATGCCGGACATCGACGGTTGGCCGACTTTTTCCTGGAAAAGCTGGGACTGCCCGCGAGAAAGGACTTGGACCATCAAAAAGGTAGTCGCGTCCGACAAATGACCCTACAAAAGAACGCACTCCACTTTCATAGCTGGCGCCCGCAAAACCAGACTTACATCTACAGTTTTCGCAAGCACGAACAAGGACGTCATGCAAAGGACATTCCAGGCTTTGCCCCGCTAGTAGCCAAAATGGAACAATCGATTCGCGACCAGCTCGAAAGCCTCCCGCATAAAACCACGCCCGCCCGGGAAGACCGTTTATTCCCGTGGGAAGCGATCAAGCCCTCCGACAAAGCCCTCCAAGACGCTAAATCGTTTCATGTTCCGGACGACTTGGAGCTCAACCTTTTCGCCTCCGAGCCTGCGATCAAGAATCCCGTCCAATCCGCATGGGATCAACAAGGCAGACTGTGGGTCGCAACCGCGGAAAGTTACCCCCACATTGCACCTGGGTTTGTGGTAAACGACAAGATCATCGTACTGGAGGACGTCGATCGAGACGGCGTGGCCGACCGCCGCCAAGTCTTCGCCGACGGACTCCTCATGCCCACTGCCATCCTCCCCGGGCACGGTGGCGCATACGTCGGCACCTCCACCGAAATCCTTCACCTCCGCGACACGGACGGTGACGGTCAAGCCGACGAGAAGACGATTTTGATTTCCGGGTTGGGCACGGAAGACACCCACCACGTCGTCCATGGTCTCCGTCATACCGAGGACGGTCGCATCGGCTTTACCCAGTCCATATACATAAATACCCACACTGAAACTCCATGGGGTGTTCGGCGCTTGCGAAAAAGCGGAGTCTGGATTTTCGATCCCAACACCCACGACTTGGAAGTTTTCAGCTACGGCCTAGTCAACCCATGGGGTCACCAGACTGATGACTTTGGGCAATCGTTCATGACCGACGGCGCTGGTGGAGCAGGCATTCATTATGCCTTTCCGGGGGCTGCCTACGTAACCTCAGCCTATCACGGTCGCAGCGAACTCCTTCCCGGTCTCAACCCGGGCCAGCCAAAGCATTGCGGCCTCGAAATCATTTCCTCGAGAATCTTTCCGGAAAAATATCGCGGTCTTCTCGTGACCAACGACTTTCGCGGCCACCGCACCCTCAGCTTCCGCCTCGGCGACAACCAATCCGGCTTCTTTTCCACGCAGAAGCAAGACCTCATTCACGTTGCCTCCAAGGGCACCGACCGCCATGGGGCCGCCGGCATGTATCGCCCAGTCGACATTGACGAGGGGCCTGATGGAGCCCTTTACGTCAATGACTGGAGCAACCATATCATCCAGCACGGCGAAGTGGATTTCCACGACAAGCGACGAGACCATGAGCATGGACGTATTTGGCGCCTGATGCCCAAAGGGGCCAAACCCCTAACCTATGGTGAAAGGATAAAGCGAAAGCCAATCGACTGGATGAAGGACCTCTCCTCTCCCGAAACTTTCGTCCGGCGAACAGCTCGTCGCCTCCTTGTCGAAAAAGGCGGGACGGCAATCGCCGCCAAGCTCCTTGCCGAAGCCCGCAAGCAAAAGGACGATTCCATATTGCTGGAATTCATCTGGGTTGCCCGCAGCCTGCGACTCGAGATTCCCAACGACTTATTCAAGCGATTAGCCGACAGCGATGATTTTCGTATTCGCGGGGCGGCCTTGCGCCTTGGCTATGACAAACAAGAAGCCATCGACGACCCTCATCCTCGGGTTCGGCTGGAAGCGGTCTGCGCCCTCAACCGCAAAGGAGACCTGAAAGCGATCGAGACTCTCGTCAGGGCAACGGACCATGAAACGGATCGCAACCTAGACTTTGCCCTTCGCGAAGCATTGAAAAATCACCGCTCGACTTGGGAAGGAAAGACTACTTTCCACAACCACCCTACCCGCCTCGCCCGAGTCATCGCCTTGACCGGGAGCCAAGCTCCCCTCGATGGACTTCTGACTTCGCTTCGAGCAGGTAACGTCGCGCCTGACAAACGCCTCTCCACCTTGCAGGCTCTAGCTGCCGCCGGCCAACCTAAGCACCTGGATATGGTCTTCGACGCCTCTCTCGAGGAAGACCTCGACGCCTCAGCTCGAATCCAGCTGCTACAGGGCCTCATAGTGGCCAAGACAACCCGTAACGCGTGGCCCAACAAAAACCGCTCGCGTATCTCGGGATTGTTCGAACATCCCCAAATTGGTTTCACTGCACTGAGGCTCGCCGCGAATTGGAAACTTCCCGGGGCGAGCGACGTTGCAGCCAAAAAACTGGTGGCCTCTTACGCAAGCAGTCTGGAGACTCTGCGCACAAACAGTTCCACGCTTGCCCTGTTCGGCAAGTCAGGCGTAGCCAAGCTAGTGACCTTTGCCAACGAAACGGAAAGCCCCGAAGCTGCCTTGGCGGCACTGGAGGCCATTGCCGAGGTGGATGGAGCAACCGCCGCAAGACTGGCGCCCGACTTCCTTGCCAGTTTTCCCGAAAAAACGGACGTCGGCTTGCTGTTCGCCAACTTGCTCCGATCCAAGGAAGCTCCCCAAATACTCACGCAGGGGCTCGCCGGCAAAACGATCAGGCCAGCTTTTTGCCAACTTGGCATCCGGGCCGCCACTACCTCCGGTCGCGACCTATCCGGGCTTGTGACCGCGCTCCGCAAAGCAGGCAACCTGAAGCCGATGAAGCAGCAGCTATCCGTCTCGGAAATGAAAACCTTGGTAAGTGAAGTGACGAATCAAGGCGACCCTGCGCTCGGAGAACTGATTTATCGCAGACAATCGCTTGCATGCGTCGCCTGCCATGCCATTGGAGGATCCGGCCCGCAAGTCGGACCGGACCTCATCAGCATAGGCGCCAGCGCCCCCGTCGACTACCTCGTGGAATCCCTGCTCCAACCCAACAAGAAAATCAAGGAAGGCTTTCACATGACCTTCGTTAACACGAAGGACAACAAAGCTTTTGCTGGATTGGAATTGAGCTCCGGCAAAGAAATGGTCGTGATTCGCGAAGCATCGGGGAAAATCATCGAGATACCCACTGCGCAAGTGAAGTCGAAAGCCATCGTCCCCACCTCTCTCATGCCACCAGGCCTCACGGCATCGCTCACCAGCGAAGAATTCGTTCATCTCGTGTCCTTCCTGTCCAAGCTGGGGAAGGAAGGTCCTTACCGTTTCCCAAAGGAAACATTCGTGCGTTCAGCGGAAATCGTTTCCGCGGAGTTTGCCCGAACGGGAAAGCATTCGAGAGAGACAAAGTCCAGTGGTCGGACGAAAATTCAAGCGTTCGTGGATGGTCGCCTTCCGGTTTCGGAGATTCCGGAATCCACTGATGGGAAACGCTACCTGAGCTTTCGCTTGCAAAATGACGCCCTCGAGGAAATCCGATTCGTCCTATCGGAAACAAAAGGGCTGACCCTGCATCTCAGGCATCTTGGGAGAAGAAAGAAGCTAAACCTTTCCCACAACGGGAACATGACGAAACATTCGTTGAAGCCAGGCGACTACCTTTACGTCGTGGCGTTGGAAGCCGACTTCCCAGCTGACTCACTTCGCATTCAGTTGCACTCCACGACACCGAAAGTGCATCTACTCGATAATTAACGAAAAAGGAGTTGGATGAATTTCTTCGAGCATCAGGAGCAAGCCCGCAAGGCAACTGGTCGACTCGTTATCTATTTCGCGCTGGCCGTCCTCTGCATTTTCGTGGCTTTGTACTGGTTGTTTTCCCTGTTCTTGCTGCAAAGCGATGGTGGCCTGACTTGGGATTTCGGACTCGCTTGGAAAACGGCTTTCGGCACGATCCTGGTGGTTGGCTTGGGCAGTCTCTACAAAATTACGGAGCTTGGAGGAGGAGGCAAGGTGGTCGCCGAGTCATTGGGTGGAAGACTGCTTTCTCACCAAACCCGTGACCTGCTGGAGAAACGCGTCTTGAACGTCACCGAGGAGATGGCCATTGCATCCGGCATCCCTGCTCCTCCCGTCTACCTGATGGAAGAAAAAGCCATCAATGCATTCGCCGCAGGCCTGTCTCCGGACAATGCCGTGATCGGAGTAACTCGCGGTTGCCTGGAAAAACTCGACCGCGACCAGCTCCAAGGAGTAATCGCTCACGAATTCAGCCATATTCTCAATGGCGACATGCGCATGAACATTCGCCTCATCGGTATTTTACATGGCATAATGCTCATCGCCGGCATCGGTTACTTCCTCCTGCGTATCGGTGCCTATTCATCCAGAGGCCGCAGTCGCGAAGGCGGCGGCGTGGGGATGGCCATTATTGTCGGGGGCTTCGGCATGCTGATCATCGGGTCCGTGGGCTCATTCTTCGGGGGGTTGATCAAAGCAGCCGTCAGCCGTCAGCGGGAATATTTGGCCGATGCTTCCGCCGTGCAATTCACTCGCAACCCGGATGGCATAGCCGGCGCATTGAAAAGCATCGGTGGATTTTCCGATGGCTCCAAGCTAGTAACTCCCAATGCAGCGGAATGTAGTCATATGTTCTTTGGCGCCAGCATATCCAGCCTATTCGCCACGCACCCTCCCCTGCACAAGCGCATCCAACGCATCGATCGCCATTGGAAAGGTGGTTTCCCCCAAACGGATAATATCTCCCAACGGGTGGACAAGTCGGAATTCGCCGCTACTTCATCACTCGCTTCCGGTCAAGCGAGCGATACGCAAGGAGCAGGCTTCTCACCACAAAGCGCCATTGAATCCGCGGGCCATCCCACGGAAGCGCACGTAGCCCATGCCCAGGAGGTCATTGCCCAGACGCCCAATGACGTTCTGGCCTTGGCTCGCGAGCCTTTCGGGGCGCGCGTCGTGGTCTACGCCCTGCTCTTGGATACAAGCAACTCCACCGCTCGCTCCAGACAACTTGATTTCCTGAAAAAGGAAACGGAGCCTGGCACAGCCGAAGAAACGAAAAAAGCGGCGCCCCTCCTGACTCTTCTCTCCGCTGAACAAAAGTTTTCCATTCTGGAGCTCGCCGCTCCCGCGCTTGCTCACCTGTCACCTGGGCAATACGCCATCTTTCGAGGTACCGTGGAACACATGGCGGCGGCCGACGAACGCTTGGATCTTTTTGAATGGAGCTTACGCAAAGTGATCGACCATAATCTCAGGCAGCAACGC
>CEVA01243588.1_pt1 | contig 10911 bp, 5 predicted proteins | sample 361521 | NCBI WGS metagenome assembly CEVA01 (sample SAMEA2622823, study PRJEB7988) | marine metagenome | isolation source: saline water (ENVO:00002010), including | reverse complement strand
ATCGATCCTAGCCTTGGGCAGCGATACCGGCGGATCAATCCGGCAACCTGCTTCTCATTGTGGAATTATTGGCATGAAGCCGACGTATGGGCTCGTTTCCCGTTACGGCTTGGTTGCCTTTGCTTCTTCTCTAGATCAGATCGGCCCAATGGGACGAAGCGTTGCAGATGTGGCCTTGCTTCTGCAAGAAATCGCAGGATACGATTCACTCGATTCAACCTCTATTAATGTCGAGATTCCGGATTATGTAGCGAAGATTGCTCAGAAAAGGGCTTCTTGGAAACTTGGGATCCCTAAGGAATTTTTCGGTGAGGGGTTGGATTCGGAAGTGCGGTGCTGCATTGAGAACGCAATTAAATCCTTAGAAGGCGCGGGTTGTTCCATTCAGGAGGTATCGTTGCCGAATACGGAACTGGCAATTCCGGTTTATTATCTTATCGCGACGGCGGAGGCTTCTTCTAATCTTGCTCGCTACGATGGAGTTCGATATACAACTAGAAGTGCTAGGGCCGAAGACAGTGTGGACCTCTATTTCAAGACCAGGGGAGAGGGTTTCGGTGAAGAGGTAAAGAGACGCATTATCTTGGGAACTTATGCTCTTAGTAGTGGATACTATGACGCCAATTACGGACGAGCACAAAAGGTTCGAACTTTAATACGCAACGATTTTCTGAAAGCTTTTGAGACAGTAGATGCCCTTGCGGTTCCGGTCTCTCCGACAACGGCTTTCAGAATTGGAGAGAAGTCTGACGATCCTCTTGCTATGTACTTGGCGGACATTTTCACAATTTCTGTTAACCTGGCCGGATTGCCAGGGATTTCCGTGCCGTGTGGTTTCGATAATCAGAGACTGCCGATTGGTCTGCAGATCATCGGTCCTCCGTTCAAAGAGGCTGAATTGCTCTCACTGGCGCACCTCTACGAGAGCATTCAGAATTTCTCTTCCGTGCATCCGGAACTCTAATCAGGAGATTTCACAAGATTTCGAGACTCAATCTTGAAGTAATCTATTTGGGGTTTTCGGATCGCCGGGTCATCAATTTCTGACGGCAGTGAAACTTCACAAGGTTCATCTCCTTTTCCGCTTTAGCTGACTTAAGATCGTCTAATTGGGCTGCTTGTTTGCAAAGGCCTTGCGGAAGTTTTTCTCGTGCCGGAGCGAACGCCGATCTACGTAGAAACGAATACCCAGGTTCACGGCAATTCCCAAAATGAGTCCTACAATCTCTAATTCGAAAACGACACGTGCTACGATGGCGCTGCTTACCATAGCGATAATGGCGGCTAGAAACCAACTTGTAACTACCCAAATTGCTCGGCCATACTTTAAGTCTGCGTCCCCGTGTATAAAAACTCGGTCTGCCCAACCGGTCGCGACTACGGCGGCAAAGGCGACGTAAGTCGTTGACACAGGTAATCCACGTCCTGAAGCGAAGGCGATTACACAGGCGCTTACTGCCATAATGACGGAGGCCCGAAGTGTATCGTAGTGGACTTTCTTCCCTCTGTCGGAAATTTCTGATGATGGGGTAAGATCGCTCTTTATTTTAGACCTGTTGGCAAACGGACGAATCAGCATCCCAGCTATTTTAATGCACCACTGAGGAGCCCATAAGGCTACTTGATCAAACTGGCTTCCTGTGTTCACTGCGGCGCGAGTAACCCGTTGGGCATTGCGCGTTTGCATTCCAAGGACAATGAAGAGCCCACAACTGAAAAGAGCCCACTTTGGAATCGGGATTTTCGAAGCCATTGCTGTACCCTGATCCGCATGGTTCCATAGCCATATGGTCGATAGGCCTGGCGATGCACAATTAGCAAGGTCATTCTGGCCGAAGGCGAAAGAGACGCACAGCATTCCGGTCAAGGTAGTGACATGAAAGAGATACCGTGGTCCTTTTTGACCGGAAAGAATCAAAGCGAAATGAACGAGTAGAGTGAATATTCCCCAGATAACTAGGAGTGTCATGGGTACTCCATAAGAATCGAAAATATCCGTACGGATAGATTGGATAAATGAGACGGCCTTTAGGCCTTTCATAAGCATGAACCAGAAAAGGAAAGTCAAAATAAGGCCTGCTACCCAGGGCCCGTGCAACAAGACTGTTTCGCGGTCTTGAGGGTTATTCCGAATTACGCCACGGAAGACCCGCTGAATGAGGAAACCTCCTATGCCACTGAGTAAAATCGAGAGGATAATCGCCATTACAACTTTACCCACTACGGCCCAATGGACCACTGAAATTCCTACTTCCGAAAGGCCGATTGAAACTCCGAGGGCTGCTCCGACCAGTTCAAAAACTAAAGAAGCCGTGGTGCTAACTGGCATACCGAATGCCGAGTAGGCGTAGAGTAGCACTGTGTCGACAATATAGACGCTAATGTAGACCGTCATAGCAGCCTGTATCGTAAAAAGCCCAGGATCAAAGATGCCTTTCCGGGCTGTTTCCATTACAGGCGACGAAAAGGAAGCACCCAGAAGAACAGCTACTCCTGCAAGCCAAACTGCAGTTTTCCTCCGAAGGACTCGTGCTCCGAATACAGCGTTGATCAGGTTAGCAGCATCGTTTCGCCCGACTTCGGCACAATCCCAAATCAACATAATGGCAGCAGTTGCTACCGCCACAGTTATAAATAATTCCATAAATAGAAACGTCAGAATTCTGCTTACCTTACTATGAATAAGCCCAGTTGTAAAACTGGGCCATCGAGGCGCAGATGTGCCTCGATGGAAGAATTGCCTACTTTAGTCAAGCGGAATCCACTGCTGAGCATAGTGGGTTCAAATTTCACCGTGAGAATCGTTCAGTAAATAATTGCATTGGAAAATTTGAGGTAGAATGATTGGAAGGGAGGATACTATTATGAAATATGAAGCTGTCATAGGCCTTGAGGTTCACGTCCAGCTTAAAACCGAATCTAAAATGTTTACACGTGTAGGGAATCGGTATGGAGAGCCGCCCAATACCCTGACTGATCCACTGATCATGGGGCTCCCTGGCACCCTGCCGGTAATGAACCGGGGCGCGATTGAAAAGACAATCAGGGTCGGTCAGATGTTTGGATGCGATATAGCGGAAGAATGTAAATGGGATCGGAAGAGCTATTTTTATCCAGATCAGCCGAAGAATTACCAGATTTCGCAATACAATGATCCCCTCTGTCGTGGAGGTGAGATCGAGATCGAATTGCCCGGATCCTCGCGCAATATTATGGGAGAGCACCGCCGGATTCGTCTGAACCGGATTCATCTGGAAGAAGACGCGGCAAAATTGACACATTTTGACAACGACAGCCTGGTGGATTTCAATCGTTCTGGGGTCCCGCTGATCGAGATTGTAACAGAACCTGTCCTGTACTCTGAGGATGAAGTTTATGCATTTCTCGTCTCTTTGAGAACGCATATGCTTTATGGTTACATTTCGGACTGTGACATGGAAAAGGGTCAGCTCCGGTGCGATGCAAACATCAGCGTACGACCGCGAGGCAATGAGGCTTTGGGCAACAAGGTCGAGTTAAAGAACATGAACAGCATTACGGGAGTCCGCAACGGATGTGCATTCGAAATAAGGCGGCAGATCCGGGTTTGTGAAAAAGGAGGTAGGATTGATCAAGAAACCCGATTGTGGGATGCAGAAAAGGGAGTCTCGATCTTAATGCGTTCGAAGGAGGAAGCACACGATTACCGCTACTTCCCGGATCCTGACTTGATGCCGGTTAGGGTCGATCCCCGCAGGAGGCGCCAATTGGCGAACTCGGTTCCAGAGCTTCCGTTTGATAGGCAGAGGCGTTTTTTTAAGGAATATGGGCTACCCTACACCGACACGTCGGTGTTGTGCCACGATCGGGAGTTAGCTGATTTTTTTGAATTAGCAGTAAACCAATGCGGAAAGCCAAAAGAGGTCGCTAATCTAATTGTTAATGACTTGCTTCGCGAGCTGTCGGCGGCGGGGGAGGAAAGGATTCTCCCGGTTGCCCAGTCGCGGGTCAAACCGGAGCATGTGGCCGATCTTGTTCGGATGACGGCTGAGCGAGTGATTTCAAAACAGGTAGCCCAGGATGTGCTCGTAGAGATTTTTCAAACAGGATGCTCTCCCGCCACGATTGTTCAAACGAAGGGACTACAGCAGGTCGGGCAGAACGAAGAACTGTATCTTTTGTGCGCGGAGGCTGTAAAAAGTAATGGGAAAGCGGTCAGTGAGTTCAAGTCGGGTAAGGAGAAAGCAATTAACGTACTTAAGGGCCAAGTCATGAAGGAAACTAGAGGAAGAGCGGATCCCAGGGTAGTAGATGAGGTTCTGAGGGAGATTCTTGAAAAGCATCCAGATTGAATTGCCGGGGCCGATGTAACCATTGTTAGCCCTGAATCAAATCCCACAGAATAGGATTTCTTTAAGAGTATAGTCCCCGACGGGGTAGGTATTATATCGAGTCGATGAAACCCAGCGTCACAAGGGGGGGAAGTACTGTAACCGCGACAAGTCAATCGAGATGGATAATATCTTTTCGATAGCTACTCCCAAGAGTGTTAATTACATGTGGTTTCTTAATATCTGAGGTGCGTTCTGCTTGGAGCCGAGCGATGGTGAATGTGGTTTTAGTAAGATGTTCCGAGGCCTGTTTATGTTACAGAATCTCTAAATCTCAACTTTGTGTTTCCAAATAATGCCCAATGGACTCCTGCCAGCAGCTAAAATCAGACTCCAGTCTCCGGAAGAGCAATCATACTTGACTTGGGCCTTTGTTGCCTCGTGCCGGTATGGAGTTGAAGTTTGTGGTGAATGAAATAGGCTTTCGAGCTGTTGTAGAATTCTAAGGATTGACTGAGGCTCAAGTTTGTTCAGAAGTTGAGTCATTACAGAGATTATATTAAAATGCGAGTTACTACCCGAGTATTGATTGATGAGAGAATTGAGGGTTCTTTGTGAATCCAGAATTAAGAACGTCCGGGTTAAGGGGGAGCTAGACAAAAAGGATGAGCGGGAAGGATTTTGCAGAAGTTGTTGATTTGATCGTCAAGGAGGATACCCGTTATAGTAAAGAGGCCTATTTCTTTGTGCGGAAGGCGCTCGATTACACACTAAATGGATTAAAGGGGGACCAAACCGAAGAAAGTAGGAAACACGTCTCTGGGGGACAATTACTGGATGGAATCAGAAAATATGGCCTGGAACAGTTTGGGCCAATGACGATGACAGTTTTTGAACACTGGTCACTACATGAGTGCTCAGACTTTGGGGAGATCGTCTTTAATTTGGTGGATTATGGCGTCTTCGGGAAAACTAAAAGTGATAAGAGGGAAGACTTTAAGGCTGGCTACGAGTTCAGAGAGGCGTTCTTAAAGCCTTTTCTTCCTGAAGAAAGCAAAGGAAATGATAAGTGTAGAAAGAAGAATTCTGAATAGGATTGATTCCAATCCTGTCTATACCTACTTATCGGTCCGGCCCGTTTTTAGTGCAACTAATCCCCCCAGGAAAGGGATTCAATTAAGGAGGATGGCTCGAGGAGTCGGCCAGAAACAAAGAGGTTAGCAGAATGGACTCAGTCAGATTTGCAATTGCTAACTTTTGGGATAAAATCTCACTAATTTTTGGAAAATTATTGTGATTGATGAAACCTCGTGGGGGCCGTTTTTCGAAGAAGAAGCGGCTAAAATCATAAATGACCATCGTGCGCCAGGGCTTGCAGCGATCTTGCTCCGAAGGGGGAGCCACAATAGACTAGAAAGGGCCTGGGGATTTGCCAGCCTCGATCCTGAGCGGGCTCTAGAGTTGGATACCCCTATTCGAGCCGGTTCGATTTCTAAGGTGGTAACCGCAATTGCCGTTCAGCAGCTAGTGGAATCGGGCGAATTGGATTTGGGTATTCAACTCAGCGACGTGCTGGGCCGTCAATTGCCCTATGGCTATGGAGCCGCAACTATCGGCGATTTGTTGACTCATCGTGCTGGAATTGGGGAACGGTTTGTACGGCAATCGACTCGCCAGGCCGCGAAAATTAAGAATTTGTCGGGATTTCTTGGAGAATCCCTGCCCCCGCCGGTAGCGGCGGTAGGGGCGAGTTTAACGTATTCAAATTTCGGTGTTTCCCTCGCTGGGTTGGCCGTAGAAGTTGTAAAGGGAAAACCTTTTGCGGACTACGCCCGTGATGCGATCTTCCGGCCGCTGGGAATGAGGAGAGCCACATTTATTCCGGATCTCAAAACGGAAACTGAATTATCAGAGGGGTACAATTGGGTTTTTGGAAGTTGCCGCAAACTGCCACTGCGACATTGGAAGGTTTATCCGGCCTCATCTTTGGTCGCTTCTCCTAGAGATCTCGGCTTGCTCATGAAAGTTTTCTTGGAGGATAAATCATTAATTCTTGATCAATCTTCCTCCCTTCTAGATGAAAAAACATCTCTGCTTTCTGGATTACCTGGAATGGGAATGGCATTCTGGCTGGACGAGATGAGAGGGCAGAAGGTGATCTGGCACACTGGGCACATGCCGGGACACCGGACTGGGTTTTACCTTTTTCCGGATGCAGGATTCGGAATTATTCTCTACTATAACATCGAAACCAATCTACTCCGTGGATTCCTAGAGAGGGTGGTCTCTTTTGCATTTTGTGATCCGCCTCATACTAGGGGCACGGAATCCGGGTCTCGGCAACGCCTTAATCAGTATTGTGGGTATTACCGACATTCTTGGTATCCCCACCATCATTTAGGTAAATGCGCCGCTCTATTAGGGAAAGAGGGTGAAGAGGTACAAGTAAAAGAACGAAACGGTAGGATCTTGATTGAACAGGAAAGCTATGCCCATTTGGGAGGAGATGTTTTTTTGGAGAAAAAATTGGGAAAACGAATCGGCTTTCTTCGTGACAGCTACAATCGCGTAACAGGTCTCTATCTTGGCGGCCGGGACCGCTTCGAGAGGATATCAATAGCTACGAAAGGTAGAACCCAAATGGGTCTTGCTGCGACATGTGCTCTTTTATTTTTCATGTGCTCTTTTACGATCCTGCTTAACATGTTCAAGGGTGTTCCCATACTCGCAACCGAAATCGGTTGGGGGTTGTCGCTAACCTGTTTGCTCAACTTGGGTTTCGGGGTTGGGATTATAATGATGACGGCACAAGGAGGATCCCGGCTAATCCAGGATGCTCCATTTCCCCTCGGCTTTCTTTTGGCCTTTCCCCTTTTTGGGTTTATAGTTTGGTCGATGACCATTCTAAGAGTGTTTTACTCTTGGGATACCGGATGGATCCACTCAGCGTGGGGTTATTCTACAGTAATCGTCGCCTGTGTTTCAGAGGTAGCATTCATCTGGTTTCTTTTTTATTGGAGATTGCTGGGGTGGAGGTATTGAGAATCTAGCCTGGACTTCCAAAGGGATTGACTGGGAGGAAATATTGGCGTCTGTATTCATGTAACCATGCGACAGGGATTTTGATGTCTACCGTATCAAGTTTGGGGGAGGGGTGGACTCCGCTTATAGATGAATTTTTCGATGAAAAGGTAGATCGGTATGTACTACGAAATGGCCTGGTGGTTCTTATAAAGGAGGATCATTCGAGCAAACTGGCATCAGCTCAAGTGTGGGTAAAAGCCGGCAGTATTTGCGAAGGGGAGAATCTGGGCTCCGGACTCTCTCATTTTCTGGAGCACATGTTATTCAAGGGGACGCACAAACGCCCAGGCATTCAGATTAGCCGCGATGTGCAAGAAGCAGGAGGAAATATTAATGCCTATACAACTTTCGACCGTACAGTTTACTATATCGATCTTCCAAGTGAATCAATCAATCTAGCGCTAGATGTTTTGGGGGATGCGGTATTCAATGCACTCCTTCCAAAGGAAGAGGTGGACCGTGAGCGTGAAGTGATCCTGCGCGAGATAGATATGGGTATGGATGATCCAGACCGCCGGGTGACACAAGCCTTGTTTGGTAATGCCTATAGGTTGCATCCATACCGGAATCCAGTGATCGGATATCGTGAGGTCTTTGAGAAGCTCCAACGGGAGAGCTTGGTGACTTACTACAAAGCGCAGTATGTACCAAACAACATAGTCCTCGTGGTTGTTGGGGACGTTGATGTTGACACGGTGAAGGAAGAAGTAGAACGGAATTTCGGGAAGTATCCGCGGGTTTCTTTACCGGCTTCCATCTTGTTTGATGAACCCCAGCAGCTGGCGTTGAGGGAGGAACATCTCTATGGGGACGTAAATATCTGTCGAGGCGGTCTTGCTTTCAAAACTTGTGGGATGGTTCATCCGGATGGTCCTGCGCTTGATGTTCTGGCCGCGGTCTTGGGAGGGGGCAATAGCTCAGTTCTATGGAGGCGGTTACGAGAGGAGAAGAAGATCGTACACTACGTCGATGCTGCAACCTGGACTCAAGGGACAAGCGGAATGCTTTGGATTTCTTATCTCTGTGATAACGATAAGCGTCCAATCGTTCAGGATGCGATACTTGAAGAGATCGAAGGTGTTGGCGCCAATGGCTTTACCGAGGCTCAGATTGCAAAGGTAAGGCGACAAGCCTTGGTGAGCGAGATTGATTTACGCAAAACGATGAGTGGACAGGCGTCTCGGTTAGGCCTAGCGGAAGTGGTTATAGGGGACCTTGGTTATCCGAGAAATTACTTTCGGAGAATCGAGGCGGTCTCAACTCAACAGCTTGTGGCTTTGACGTCCAAATACCTAAGAAGGGATAGATTAACGGCCGTTTCGCTAAATGCGAAGGACATCGTTTCTAGAAAAAGTAAATTAGTCGGTGAGCCCCTATCGGTTCCCAAATTTGAAACCGTCGTACTGCCGAATGGCGCACGAATTGTTTGGCAGAAATTAAGGCGTCTTCCCAAGGTGCATCTGCGTCCTGTGTTTCGTGGTGGAGCGCTTTATGAGTCCCCTCTAAATAGAGGTGTGACAGGAATTTTGGCTACTCTTCTCACAAAAGATACGATGAGCCGCGATACTCTCGAAATCTCGGAAACAGTGGAGGGCCTTGGTGCGAGTTTTGGGGAATTCATCGGGAACAACACCTTTGGATTCTTCCTTGAAGTGATGTCTTCAGATGTTGCTTTTGCCGTGGAGTTGCTTGGGGAGTGTATGCTTAGCCCCGCATTCAAGAACGACACCTTCGAACGAGAAAGAATGGCTCAGATTGCCTCTTTGAACGAAGAGTTAGATGAAATTGTTGACTACGGGAAAAAGTATCTTCGCGACTTGTTTTTTGGAGATCATCCCCTCTCAGTTGATCCTCAGGGAACGATTAAAACTATGGAATGTCTGACTCAAATAGATGTTAAAAGGCATTTTGAAAAACTTGTCAGAGGGGGAAATCTAGTCTTAGGGGTGTCGGGCGATTTTGATGAGGGTGAGCTAATCCCAAAACTAAGCGACTTGCTTGGGGAAATGAAAAATGTCGACTTTACTCCGGAAACGGTCCCTTTCGATGGGCCGGCTTGCCCTGGGGTGTTCGAGCGAAATCTGAACAGGGAGCAGGCTGTAATATTCCAAGCTTATCCCGATGTGGGAATTATTGATCCAAGATATCATGCTGGCGAAATTCTGGTTGAGCTCTTCAGCGAGATGTCAGGGCGTCTTTTCCTGCGCGTTCGGGAAGAACTTGGGCTGGCATATTTTGTAGGAGCCTCAAGGATATCTGGGATCGAGTCCGGCATGTTTTATTTTTGCTGTGGTACACATCCGGATTCCCATAAGCAAGTTGGGGAAGAATTTAATGAAGAGGTCCATCGTGTTAGAAGCGGAAAGATTACTGAAAGCGAATTACGTCGATGCCAGAGGCGACTCAAGGCACAGAAGAGGATGAGTCTCCAAACGATTGGTTCATGTGCGATGCAGGCGGCCTTGAATGTCACCTACAATTTACCAGCAAATGATTGGAGCAACTATGACGAGCGTATCGACTCAATTACGACCGAGGATCTCCGGAAGTTTGCTATCGAAATGCTTAATCCTGACAGAGCAGTGAGGCTTGTTGTCAAGCCCTGATCTTTGAATTAAGAGCCCAGAATTCTTAACCTGGAGGTTGAAGGAGAATCTCTTTGGCCGACTTTCCCTGCTGGATCATGGGTAAAACGTGTTCGTCATAGTGGCTAACGACTTCTAGGAGGAAGGGGCTATCGCATTCGAGCATTTCATCGATTCCGTCTTTTAGTTCCTTTTTTAGAATCACCTGCCGAGCTGGACAACCAAAGCTCTCAGCCATTTTTACGAAATTGGGGTACAGGCCTGCAGGATTTTCCGGGGAACCAATATTTTCTGGGTCGCCTAGAATAGTTTGGGCTCGAACTCCCTCGTAGATCAAATCTTCCCACTGCATTACCATTCCCAAATGTTGATTGTTGAGAAGGAGAATTTTTACAGGAATCTTCTCGATAACTGCTGTAGCGAGTTCTTGGATATTCATAAGAAAGGATCCGTCGCCGTCTACATCCACAACGGTACGATCCGGGCAAGCCACCTTGGCCCCGATGGCAGCGGGCAGCCCGAAGCCCATTGCACCCAGCCCTAGAGAGCTGAGGTAGCTGCGAGGTTTGTGAAATTTATAGAACTGTGCCGCCCACATTTGATGCTGACCGACTCCGGTCGTAATGATCGCTTCTCCATCAGTTTGGTGATAGAGAGCCTCAATCGCTTCCTGGCCCAGAACGAACCGGTCATCTCTTTCGTAGTTAAACGGGTGTTGCTTTTGCCATGTAGCGAGTTGTTTATACCAATACTCAAGGTCAGGCTTCTTAAAGCCTGTTTCTTTGGCAAGGTGTACAAGCCTTCCCAATGCGTAGCGGACATCAGAATGAATTGGGTGCCGGACAGTCTTATTTTTTTGGTGCTCCGATTTGTCGATATCGATGTGGACAACAACTGCATCGGGGGCAAATTTACTGGCAGGTGCACCCGTA
>CEVA01000528.1_pt1 | contig 10920 bp, 16 predicted proteins | sample 361521 | NCBI WGS metagenome assembly CEVA01 (sample SAMEA2622823, study PRJEB7988) | marine metagenome | isolation source: saline water (ENVO:00002010), including | reverse complement strand
GTTAACGCTGGGCGTTCAGCTCTTGAAACTATAAAGCCTACACGGTGGCAAGCGGTAAAACCTAGACGCCCAAGAACCCGAAACAGGTTCGGAAACGTAGAAATAGCAGCCTATGAATTAAGGATTAAACGTAGATAATGCAAAATTATAATTATTCACCGACTTTGATAGCTATATTAGTAACGCTAATGATTTTATTTTATCGTTTACAAGGTTCGATTCTAAGTTAAGATCTATAAATTGAGATCTATAAATTGAGATCTATAAGTTAAATAAAAAGTGCTATGAAAATAAAAGAACTTTTTTATAGCATTAGAAAAGACGTTTAGACATCATAGCACGCCCCATTATAAACATAATATCCCAAAGAATACAAGCCCCTCTTATATGCCCTTTTATGCTACTTAATAGGCATTAATTCGACTAATTACCTATTAATTGACTTTATTTTTTTTATAAAAATACTTGATTTGCGAAAATTTTTTTTATAAAGTAGGTTTTTAAATAGATTGACTTAATAATTTGATTAATGTTAATCTACATTTTAAGCATCAGAAAAGATGGATTTAATCAATTCTTACTTACTTAATGCAAACGCTGGGACAAATGGATATTGAGGGTTAAAGTTATTTAATCTTGGTTGATCACCCAGAACATTTAGGGCAACTCACTAAATACGATTGTATTTACAGAGCTACCCCAAAAAACTATGTATAACTATAACAATATATTTATATAAAAACATTAGATAAAAGTTACGTATTTATCATAAAAATAATGTTAAGCCGCCACGTACTTACATATTAAGGCATTGCCCCAACGAGTGAAACATAGCACATTTGCATCAATTGTTTTTAGGTTTTTTTAGGGGGTGGAATAAGAAAAAATTTTTCAATAGAAACTTTACATAACAATGAAAGTGTCAAAGGGGGAATTTTAAAGGGGGTTTCGAACAGATTAAACAATCTACTAATCCGATAAAGAAGATTAAAACTTAAATACAGGGCGGGGCGTTAGTAAGTTTTAGAAGTATAAAAAAAGACAAAATAATTTTTAATTTCAATAAATAAAATATAAATATTAAAAAATGTTAATAGAAAAATCTAAAACATAAAGAATAAATGTTAAAAAGTAGTTGGCTTGAATGTATTTATACATGGAAAGCCTTAAATATATGACTTATTCAGATAAAAAAACCGTAGAAACTGTTAAATATAAGGTGGGGTTTTGTGATTGTGGCGGAACTTTGAAGATAGAAAATGATTTAACGGTTATAGAAGTTTCGTGTTTAAGTTGTTCTTTTAGATCAAATAGCATCACCAGAACCGAAATTAAAAAGAAAATAGAATTAAAAAAGCACGAAAGAAAATTAGATAGAATAGACGCTTTTTTAATTTCCGAAGATTATTCCAAACTATATAAATGAAAATTGTCCGTTTATGACCGATATAAATTCCAAAATATTTAGAATTACCGAAAAAAAAACACATTTTCAAATTAAATTAGAAAAACAGGATTTAAGAAAATTATTAGAACAAAAAATTAGGCGGCTGGTCATTCATTCAAAAGATAAAAAAAGAGCTATAGAAGATATAAGAAACATATTAAGAGAAATAGAAAATGAATAAAACTCATATTGTAAGTTTCTCAGGTGGTATAGCAAGTTTCTTTGCTGCTAAAAGGGTAGTTGAAAAATATGGTAAAGAAAATACTCTTTTATTATTTGCAGATACTAAAATTGAAGATGAGGATTTATACCGATTTATAAAAGATTGTGTTAAGTATTTAAATGTTAAGTTGGAAACTATAGCAGATGGTCGAGATGTTTGGGAAGTTTTTAAAGATGTTAGATTTTTAGGTAATTCTAGAATCGACCCATGTAGTCAAATACTAAAAAGAAAATTAATAAAAAAATGGGTTGAAAAAAATTTTGATGTCGATAATATTGTCATGCACGTTGGGCTTGATTGGACAGAAGAGCATAGATACATAAATTACAAAAAAAGATCAACATTTGAAGTTGATGCACCTTTAATCTGGAAACCCTATTTAACAAAAACCGATTTATTTTTCGAATTAAAGAAAATTAATATAAAGCCCCCGAGATTATACGAAATGGGATTTCCGCACAATAATTGTGGTGGGTTTTGTGTAAAGTCAGGGAAAGCACAATTTAAGATGCTATTTGAACGTATGCCCGAAAGATATAAATATCATGAAAACAAAGAACAAGAAATAAGAAATTATTTAAATAAAGATGTATCTATATTGACTAAGAATAAAGATAAGGTCAAATCAAATATAACCCTAAAAGAATTTAGAAAAGAAATTGAATTAAATCCCCAAATGTCTTATTTAGATTCTATAGATTGGGGGGGGTGTGGTTGTGGTGTTTGAATACAAAAAAATAGAAAATTTAGAGAAAAAAATATTAAATTGTACTAGCTGCTGCTGTGATAAATGCGAATCTAAACACCATAAAAAATTAAATTGATAGATTACAAAGTTAGAAAAATTAGTTATAAATTAGCAGCTGATTATATAAAAAAAAATCATTATACTATGGGCATATGTAATGGAGGTTTTGGTTATGGATTATTTAAAGAAAATGGTATAAAAAATTATGTATTATTTCCTATTGATCAATTAATTGGTGTTTGTTTTTTTTCAATACCTATATCTGAAAATGTAAGGCTATCTATTGATAAAGTTAATAAAAATGAAGTTATTGAATTATCACGTTTACATATTTTAGATATAACCCCAAAAAATACAGAATCTTATTTTATTAGTAGATGTTTAAAATTATTAAAAAAAGAACATTCTAATTATAAAGCTGTAGTATCTTATGCTGATAGTACCCAGAACCATACAGGAATTATTTATAAAGCTAGTAATTTTAAATATTTAGGAACTACCTACAAAAAAATTTTTTATTTAGATCAAAACAACAGGTTAAGAAGCCCTAGACAAAACAGCGTTAATATTTCTACAAAAACAGCGTTAAATTTAGGGTGGAAGATATCAAAAAGAAATATTAAACATAAATACGTATATTATTTATAAGAATAAATAAAAAAATTAACCCTATATATAGGGTATGTTAAATAATAGCCCCATATATAGCGTATATGTAAAGATCGTTTATATATTCGTTAAAACTTGTCTTAATCTATCTTGACGACTTCCAAAGCTAATTATTTATACTAAGAAATAGACCGATCAAAATATATACTTTTGATCGGTGGTAAAGTCTAACGGGGGTTAATATGACTTTAAACAAACTGGAAACAATAAAGAACAAGCAGCAATTTAAAAAGTTCAGCGAACAAAACATTAAAAAAAGGCTATTTTGTTCGGTCGAGGAAATTTCAAAAATTGATAACTGGGTAAAAAATACGGGCATAACTAAAGATAATAGTATTAGAAACATTAAGCCGACTATGAAAACAACCGCACCCAAAAAAATAAAAAAAAATAAAAATCTATTCCCTAGTTATTTAACCCATGAGGAAGTTAAACAACTATCTAAACTAGTACCAACGGGCGAAGATCATTCAAAACAATATAACAGGGCGACCCAAAGGCTATTATTCATTTTACTTTGGCGTACTGGTGTAAGGATCTCCGAATCTATCAGCTTAAATAATAAATCTATTATTTTAGATAGCCCCCCGTATCTTCAATTAATCGGTAAGGGTACTAAAGAACGTGTAATTAATATCCATGATGAACTATTTAATATTTTGCAATCTTATAACATCTATGATCGGGCAACAATCCCATTAATAAACCTTAAAAGAACCCAAGCGTATACGTATATTATGGATATATACCAACGGGGCTTTAACGCTGGTATATTATCAAGAAATAACCCAAGACATAAAAAGTTAAGCCCGCATAGTTTAAGGCACTCATACGCAAGACACTTATTATTAAATAACGTACCTATAAACGAAGTTCAACGGCTTTTAGGACATTCAAACACGCAAATGACATTTAAATATTTACAATTAATCCCCAGTCAATCAACGGAGTTAAATAAATTACCATGACCCAAGAAAACAACGATCTAGATTTAGTTAATATAGGCTCTAGCGGTTTAGAGTATCTAAGCACCGATAACGGCGGCGGACTCTATAAAATGATTAAAGAAATGTTATCAGCTGGTGAAAATACCAATGAATTATTAACTAGAGGAAGATTAACAAGCCCAGAAGTTAAGGCAACCGTAGACATTTTAAACAGGGCGGCACGGCTTAAGGATAGAGTAAAAGAGGAAAAAGCTAAAAAAATGGGAATAGATTTTCAAAGCATGAGCCAACTGGAAAGAATAGCTAGCTATAACATAGCTTTATCAATTTCCGAAAACGGTTTAGGTCGTTCTGAAATAGTTTCAGCCTTAACGGGTACGGTTCAAAGGGTTAGAAATTCAATATTGCCAAGCGATAGAAAGGAAAGAAGATTTTAATAATGTGTAATATTTGCGAACATTGTAAATATCCCTATAACCCAATAAGAGATCTAGACGGCGATATTTGGTTTACACCCCAACAAGTTAATATTTATTTTGACGCTTTGCTTGAGCCATATGAAATTAAAATTAAAGAATTAGAAAAACAATTAGCCGCAGCCCTAAGGGTAATTAATAATTGAAAGTTTTAAAATTCTATAACGATAAATCTTTAAATTTTCTTAGTTCTGAAATTGTTGAGAATGTAGTTATTAAAGATAAAGATAATGAGTGTTATCTAGCCCGCCCAAATAATGAAACAATCGGCGAATTTAAAACTAGAACCTTGTTCGGTTATGGGGCGGAAAGTATAAACCAAATTGTAACAGTTAGAGAAAATAACCCAGCGCCCTTAAATGTTTTAAATAAACCCCGTTATACTGACCCTGTAAGCGTTAAAGAGCTGGAATTTATAACTAATCAATCAATAGACAAGCAACAGGCGACCCAGTCGGCGAAAAATGTAAAGCAACAATCATTAGCAGAGAAAGGGCTTGTAATTACGTTAATAATCGAGGCGGCGGTCGTTGGTATCCTGGCACTGGCGAAAGCACTTCCAATGATCAACGAAAATTTAAAAAGTTTATGAAAGTACACGCGGTCAAATGGTATGAAGTCTATACAACTTTACAAAAAGGAATAGTTCTTTTTTTTGGGCTTTTATTTTTTATATCTTTAATTTTATACGTATTACCGTTTTTTGATTTTCTAATCCCGTTTTATTTTTTCTCTTTATTGTTTTTCGGTGGGGCTGCGGCTATTTGGTATTTTCAAGCAAATAAAATATTTATACCAGTTATAGTATTAGAAACTATAGATAATAAACCGCTTTGGGTTCTTCAGTGGTGGTTAACTCATATAGCTATAGAGGAATTTTCAAGAGATTATTTTATTAGATATAAAAAAAGATTAATACCAGTAGTTGATTTAACACAAATAGAACCCAGCCCTTTTAATATATATGATGATGTTGATTTAACCGTAACCGCTAACGATATCGGGCGATCATTAGAACACGATTCATTAAAATTACTTTCAACCCCGAAAGGAATAAATATAGCCCAAGGGTTAAAGCTTGGGTTACTGGCTCTTATGGTGGGCGGCGGGTTTTTTGGAATTATGGCTTTATTGGGATCAGCTAATGCAACTCCATAAGATAGCCGAACCGCCTAGAAGATATGATAATGATGTATTAGGCGAAAGTTTAGTTATAGGTATTTTAGGGCGACGGGGTCAAGGTAAAAGCCTGTTAAGTTCATATTTTGCATGGCAAATACATAAAAAGGGCGGCTTAGTTTTACATAACGGTATCTTTAATTTTGGCGAAGTTATCAATTTAGAAAGATTAGTTAAATTAGAGGGATTAGAAAATGGTTTAATCTTTTTAGATGAGGTTCATAACTATTTCGGGCGGGGGCGTTCAAATACTACATTATCTTTTATCCTAGGGGCTGGTATGTTAGCCCAATTAAGGCATAAAAGATGCTGGCTATTATATACGACCCAAGACTCTTTTATGGTTAATAATAATTTAAAATATCAAACTGATATAGAAATCCAATGTACTAGAAAACGGGGATCGCAAACAATACACGGGCGGGCTTTTCATACTGGCACTCTTGCCCCGTACGGTATGACCGCCGCAGCTTTCAATTTAAGACGAATAGAACAATATTATAAATTATATGACACTTCAAAATATATAGACCCGATAGAAATAGTTTCAATGGACGCGAAAGAAATAAAAGAACATCTAAAAAGAGAACGCCCCGCAGAAATTCCCGATACTGAAAAGGTTTTCAGATGTATTGAGTTTATGAAAAAAAATAACCTAAACTTTATAACTAACGAAGATATAATTGCAACTATTAAAACCATGTACGGGGTCAAGGTTCATAGAAATGTTATAGGGCGATTATTAAAGGGTAAAATAGAATCCTTTATTAAAGATAATAAGACTCATTACATAAGTAAAACATTAATTAAATAAACTATTCATTTAAAGGGTTTCTAAACTTTAATAGCGAACAAAATAACCTAATTTCGTTGTTTTGTTCGGTCTATTTGACAACTTACCAAGGCGATAAGTTAAAGTAATTACATGATAGGTAAAACTATAATAACCGTTATGACTTTTGGGCTTGGGGCTATTTTTTTAATAATTATGACCCCAACTATTTTTAGTCATACTGAGGAATTAAGGACTAATCCTGTAACCGATACAGGTTCAACCTGTACAACTGGCGGCTCTGATACTACTTGTATAATTAATCTTTCAAAGGTTCATGCTTTTGATGATAATTCTAATATAACAGTAACAGAAACTAGCCCCAGCTCTGCGGACTGGTCAACTAATACAACCCTACAAAGTGGCGGAAACTCAATATTAATTAGCGGTTTAACTAGTTCTACTTCATACGTTTTTAACATCTCATTTTTTGAGGTGGATTCATTAGTTGATAGCCGTTTAAATCAAATGTTAAGATTCGTACCGCTTGGCGTGGTATTAATTATTATTATTGGGTTAATTCTTGGCATAACTTCAACATCAAGTAGAAAATTTAGTTTCTAGATTTTCTTTATTAAGGAGACATTTTATGTCAGGAAAAGTACAAGGTGTCCTAGGGGCTTTAATAGTCCTAATCGTCTTCCTTGCAGTAATGCCGACCATACTTACTTCTGTGGGCACAGCTGCCACAGCAAGCGGCACAACTTACCCAGCGGTTACAAGTATTCTAAACTTGCTTCCACTTGTGGCGGTGGCTGGTGGAGTCGGTGTTGCGGCACTTCTTGGGACAATAGCTGTTAAAGGTAAAGATAAATAATTTATCCCCCAAAAAACTATTTATTTAAGCGGGCTTTTATGACTTCCTACCCCGCTTAAATAAATGGTCTTAGGGCGTTTTAATTATGGCTTTCCCGTTTTTAATTATTGCTGGGTTAAGTGTCTTTTGGTTAGGTGGACAAATTCAGCCTCTAGGGGATACGTTTTTAACTTATGTTAGTTATGGATTATCCGCCGCTTTTTTTGTTTGGGCTATAGCTGAGGGTTATTTATTATTCAGTGACAAAGAATATGATTAATGAAAAAACTATCAACCCTTATAATAGTTTTTATTTTAGGGCTTATTACAACAAGCCCGATTTATGCCGCCCAGAATCCTACCGTAACAGTTCACGAAGTTTACGCGTTTAACTCCATAATAGAACCCGACGATTTATATATATTGGTTAGGTACGATCTACCGCATACAATAACTGACGGGGTTAGTGACGCGTGGTGTTCAGAGTTGGAATACCAAGAGGGTTGCACAGATACGCCAAGCGTACCACTTCAGCCCGCAAGCTTACCAGTCGGGAAAGTATCCGCCCAGTATTTAGAAAATTCTATAGTTCAATTCGACAATCCCGCAATTCCCAGAATATCTAACGGGTTACTAGGGCTTTACGCATCAAGCGGACACGGTTTAACTTGGAACTCAACCAATAGCCAAGTATGTTTACAACCCGCCAGTACTTATAGCCCTATTGTAAACAGTTGTAAAAATGTTTCTTTTGTAGGCGGTAAAGAATATTTAAAACTTGTCTTAATGAACCCTAACGGGATTATATATAATTTGGAAAAATCCTACGGCTTCAAGAGATACACGTTTAATTATCCTACTGGCGAAATATCCCCAGCTGGTGAAGTATTTGTTAAGGAATCATTCCCAGCAATAACCAAAATACTCCCCGAAATTTTTAGTGTAACTTCTAAAAGTTCTTTATCTGATCAAACTTTAACAAGTACACCAGTTACCCAAAACCAATTAACATTAGATGCACAATCAAGCGGATTAACCGCAGCTCTTGACGGTTCGGCTCAATATACTTTTGGAACTAGCGGGCAAACAATGGGGTTAATCTTTATTGGCTTTATGTCTATATTTTTAGGCTTTTTAACCTTTAGGACTACATTTAACGGGGCGTTAACTTCTATAGCCGTAATGATTCCGATATTGTGGGGAGTTTTTATGTCAATTATACCTTTGGCGGTAGTATTTACAGTATTAGCCCTTTTAAGCTTTCCTTTGGCTTGGTTTATTGTTAGAAAATCGGGGGCTAGTTAATGAATTGGTCTTTAGCCGTAACGTTTATGATTCCATATTTTATTATGGCGGTTTTAGGGTCGATAGCTGCACAAACTACGAACCCAATAGACGGCGGGGCGGCGGTAGTTGGATTAATTGAAAGTACAGGTAATCCGAACGTATCAAGTACAATCGGCGTTACATTGTCAAAGGTCGGGCTTGAAAGTGAATTTTCATACTTTAGTCAAGCTAAAGACTTCGCCAAATATTTTGTTGATTCGGCGGCGTTAAATCATTCGTTTTTAAAAGAGAATCAATTTTTAAATTTTATTAGATACGGCTTATTACTTTTAACCGTTCCTTTCGTTTTTATGGTGGTTAAAGAATCATTAGAACTCTTAAGCCGTATGATAACGGGAATATCGGCGTTCGGTGGTGCTGCGGTAGGTTTAGGACTTGTTACGGGTGCGGCGGCAATAACAAAAATATTCGGGGCTTGGTAAATTGAAAGATAAGATAAACGAAATAATTAAAACTAAATACTTTTTATCGTTGTTTTTGTTGCTGGTGTCTATTCCTGTTTTAATAAATTTTAATAACCCAGCTTGTAAAATTTATGCCAGTGATTCAGCTAGCATAGATTACTGTTATAGGTTCGACGTGGTCGTTGAAAATAAAACAGGTTCGACATTAAATAATTATCCTGTAAGGCTTGGTAATATTCCGTCGTCTTATTTTATATCTGAGGGATATTTAGAGCCGCAAGTTTGGGATTTAAAGCCGTATGTATCAACCTTAACAAATGAGGTCGAAATATACGCCCAAGATATAGACGAAAACCCCGCTACATGGTGGGTTAATATTCCAGAACTACCAAGCGGCGAAAAAAGAACTATAAGGGTTCTAATGGGTTCACCCGAACAGAAAAGAAATCAAGGCATAACATTTAACGGCGGCAATGAATATACATCTATTCCCGATCATAATTCATTAGATTTAAACCATAATTTAAAATTAGTAACAGAGATAGAAAAATTAAATACTGAAATAGAAACAGGCGTTTTAATTGATAAATACGACGAATTAACTTCTACTGGTTACAAATTGGATATGTACGGGTTCGGGGGCAACCAGTTCATTAAATTCACCGTTGACAATGAAACAGTAAATTTAATATATAATTCTTCTTGGACTGGCAACAGGGAAATTATCGCAGAAAATACAGGCACGGCGTTAACTTTATATGAAACAGGGTCGGGAACTTCAGCCAGTAACGTTGTTACTGTTTTAGCAACCGCCAACACTCAAGATGTTATAGGCGGATTAGGTTTTAATAATTTAGTTGTAAGAAATACTAGATTTATAGATACCAGTACACAAAATATTTTAGCTGAATACCTTTATAATCCCAGCGAATCAACCGAAACAGATACGGCGAATTATAACGGTACTATAGAAGATATAAGCGGAAATTCTCACGTAATGAATTATTATTTTGATAGACCCCAAACAAACATAACCGCCGTACAATCCGAAGTATTTTCAACTGGTGAAATAAGTTCGGCGACTATATCCGACACAACTTATAATTTAATGTCGGGGCTTGGCATAACTTACGAATCATTGACCCCAAATAATTCTATGTTCGGTATGTCTTTTTTAACGCCGCCAAGTTCTAATTACGCCGTACCCGATAATTTACATTACATAATTATATTAAGTGTAATCGGCTTATTATTGGCTATAGGTACTTACCTAGCTATTAATAACAGCGTGGCGGCGTTGTGTATGTTTAACGCCCCGTTTTGTATCGGTTACGCTAACGGGATAACCCCGCTTTGGATTGTGTTTGCGGTGGCTTTAGCGGTAATTATCCTTTGGGGTTCTCAGCAATGGGCGGAGCGGACATGATAAAAGAAAAATTATATATATCATCTTTAATTTTTAGCGGTTTTATCGCAACTATTAGTGGGGCTTTATTTTGTGCTAAAAATCTAGAATCATTTTTGGAGTATTTAAAATGAATATCAAAAACTTTATTGGATTAGACAAGTTAGCATTAATTTTAAGTCTTGCTGCTTTTATGTTTATAATAACTAGCTCTCAAACCGACTGTGTACACGCCGCGGCGGGTTCTTGTTTAGTGGGTGATGATGAAGTTTTCGCGGGTAATATAGGAATAAAGGGCGGCACGACTAAAACCGCTACTTTAACCTATTCGGGGGCGGCAGATATAACGGTTGATCTACCGCACGGTACGGGGGTTTTAGCTACTGGAATAGATATAAGCCAAGCCGTAGACGATTTAAGCGGGGTAACTGATCAAGCAACATCAAG
>CEVA01063781.1_pt1 | contig 10923 bp, 7 predicted proteins | sample 361521 | NCBI WGS metagenome assembly CEVA01 (sample SAMEA2622823, study PRJEB7988) | marine metagenome | isolation source: saline water (ENVO:00002010), including | reverse complement strand
CCCACGTCGGGAAGACGGATTTCCTTATCCACCGGGGCGCTTGCTTCAACTTCCGTCGCCTCGGCAGGCTCCTCCCGAGATTCATCCTCCTCCTCCAAGGCAACCGGCGATTCGCCTTCAAGCAACAAAGCAAGGGAACCCGTGGTGACGACATCCCCCACTTTCAACTTGATTTCACTGACTACTCCGGCTTGAGGAGAGGGGATTTCCATGGCCGCCTTGTCGCCTTCAATGGTAAGCAAAGGGGTATCCTCTTCAATCGTGTCACCAACGGCAACCAGTATCTCGGTGACCTCGGCCTCGTCGGCTCCAATGTCTGGCAAAATGATTGCGTTGGCCATGGGCTTGGAAAGCTATGCGTGAAGCGGGTTTTCTTTGTCTGCGTCGATAGCGAACCTATCGATCGCCTTGGCCACCTCGCCTTTTTCGACCACTCCCTGCTTGGAGAGTTCGTGCAAGGCAGCCACCACCACGTAGCCTGCGTTCACCTCGAAATGGCGCCGAAGGTTCTCGCGGCTGTCGGAACGCCCAAACCCGTCGGTACCCAGCACCTTGTAAGAGGAGCCGGGAAGATACGCCCGAATTTGTTCGGCGTGGTTCTTGATGTAATCCGTCGAGGCAATGGTGGGATCGTCCGACAGGACTTCGGCAAGGTAAGGAACCTGCGGATCGCCTTCGGGGTGAAGCATGTTGTGTCGGGCGACGGACTGGCCGTCGCGGGCCAACTCGTTGAACGAAGTAACGCTGAACACGTCGGAGGCAATACCATGGTCCTCGCTCAAGATGGCAGAGGCCTTGATCACTTCATTGAGAATGGTTCCCGATCCAAGTAACTGAATCTTGGCCTTGTCGCCCTCAACGCTTAGCAACTTGTAAATACCCCGACGAATACCATCCTCCACGCCCTCTGGCATGGCAGGTTGGTGATAGCTTTCGTTCATCAAGGTGACGTAATAGTAGACGTTCTCCTGATCCGGACCATACATCCGACGGAGGCCATCCTGAAGAATGACAGCCACCTCGTAAGCGAAGGTGGGGTCGTAGGATACGCAGTTGGGGACAGTGGAAGCCAAGACGTGACTGTGACCATCCTCGTGCTGGAGGCCTTCGCCGTTGAGGGTTGTCCGACCGGCAGTGGCGCCCAGCAGAAAGCCTCGCGACTGCTGGTCTCCAGCCAACCATGCCATGTCACCCACTCGCTGAAAGCCGAACATGGAATAATAGATGTAAAAGGGAATCATGGGGAGGTCGTTTGTGCTGTAACTGGTAGCAGCCGCAACCCAGGATGCCATTGCCCCCATTTCATTGATGCCTTCCTGAAGCACTTGCCCGGTACTGTCCTCCTTGTAGTAGGAAACCGCATCCTTGTCTTGCGGGACGTAGTTTTGGCCACTTGGGTTGTAAATGCCGATTTGGCGAAAGAGACCCTCCATGCCAAAGGTACGGGCCTCGTCAGCCACGATGGGAACGATGCGATCACCCAAATGCTCGTCCTTTAGTAGGAGGTTCAACGCTCGCACAAAGGCCAAGGTAGAGGAAATTTCACGCTTTTGCTCACCAAGAAGAGAATCGAATGCCTCCAATTGGGGAATTTCCAATTCGCCGCTGAACCGCGAGTTGCGAGTCGGCATATACCCACCGAGCTCCTTTCGCCTGGCATGGAGATATTCATGCTCGGGAGAGCCTTCTTCCAAAGTAAGATAAGGCAATTTCGACAAATCTTCCTCGGGCACCAAATTCGTGAGGCGCAGGCGATCCCGCAGATGGCGAACGGAGGCGGCATCCATTTTTTTGACCTGATGGGCCACGTTCTTCCCTTCGGCGGCATCGCCCATGGCGAATCCCTTGACCGTCTTGGCCAAAATCACCGTGGGGCGATCCTTTGTTTCCTCCGCTTTCTTGAAAGCGGCGTAAATTTTGGAGACTTCGTGGCCACCACGACGCAAAGCGAAGATTTCCTCGTCGGTCATATCAGCGACAAGAGCGGCGGTTTCGGGATATTTTCCGAAAAAATTCTTTCTCACGTAAGCGCCGTCCTTGGATTTAAAGGTCTGGTAATCCCCATCCAAAGTCTCGTTCATCAACTGGAGCAACTTGCCCGACTTGTCCTTGGCCAAAAGTTTGTCCCAATTATTTCCCCAGATCACCTTGATCACCTGCCAACCTGCTCCTCGATATAGGCCTTCCAATTCCTGAATGATCTTGCCGTTGCCCATGACGGGCCCATCCAGTCGCTGGAGGTTGCAATTCACCAAGAAGCAGAGGTTGTCGAGTTTCTCGCGAGCGGCAAAAGCAAGGCCTCCCTTGGATTCGGGCTCATCCATCTCACCGTCGCCGACAAAGCAAAAAACACGCTGTTCGGCGGTATCCTTGAGATCGCGGTTTGCGAGGTAGCGCAGGAAGCGAGCCTGGTAGATAGAGGAAATCGGGGCAAGACCCATGGAAACGGTGGGAAACTGCCAGAAATCAGGCATCAGCTTGGGATGAGGATAAGAGGAAAGCCCGTTGCCATCGACCTCTTGGCGAAAGTTGTCCAAATGCTCCTCGGTCAGGCGACCTTCAACGAAGGCCCTGGAATAGATTCCAGGAGAGATATGACCTTGGTAGTAGATAAGGTCACACGATGACCCATCTTCAGAAGCTCGAAAGAAATGATTGAAGCAAACCTCGTAAAAGGTTGCTGAAGACTGGTAGGAAGCCATGTGACCGCCCAACTCCAAATCCTTGTTGGAAGCTCGTAAAACCATCATGATCGCATTCCAGCGAATGACTGATCGAATCCGGCGCTCAATAGTGGAATCGCCCGGGTATGGAGGTTCCTGTGAGGGCGGTATGGTGTTGACGTAATTGGTGGTTACGCCGGTCGGCATGTCCACTCCAGCAAAACGAGCTTGGTCCATGACTCTCTCAAGGAGAAATCGGGCTCGGTCGGTACCTTGCCTGGCAATGACCGCAGAAAGGGATTCGATCCATTCCTGCGTTTCCTCTGCATCTGTTTCTTCCAACATCAAAATTGCACTTTGGTTAGCTTAAATGAAGTGTATCAAAAAGGGAAAGGTGACACCTAGGTATTAACCGAGGAAAACGACGGCTCATAGTATTAACTCAGGTCATGAGGTGACAAGCCTTAAAGGCAATCACACCATCGATCACTGGGTGATCGGGAAATACCAGGAAATCCCTTGGGGGTTCCTCGAAAGGAAGATCTTGCAAGCGTTACAAGAAGTGCCAGAAGCCAGCCGGTGGAGGGTGGAGAAGGCGCTCCCGAAAAAGATCTCGGCCCACCGCGGGACTCCATCCCTCAGGAAGCCTCGCCTGTCTCGGTGCCTTAAAAAGCCGCTTGAAGAAATGCCATGAAGGGTCCCGGATAAACCCCGAGAATCAGTACCAACAAGGCCAAAGCGAAAACGCATAGCTTAATGCCCGGGCTTATACCCTCGTCGTCATCCAGGTGCGGTGACTCGTCTTCACTCACCAGAAAAGCCTTGAGAGCTAAAACGTAATAATAGAGGGAAATCACGCTCATGACCAAGGCCAGGCAAACGAGAAAGACCAGCCAACCATTGCGACCGCTCAATAGTTCTCCGAGAACGTAGCTCATCTCGACCTGATCGAACGCGGAGTAAAACAAATAGTATTTCCCCACGAAGCCGGCCAAGGGAGGGATGCCGGCGGAGGAGAGAAGGAACAGCAGGAAAGCGAAACTGAGCCCGGGATGCCGGCGCCAGCTGCCGCTGAAGTCTTCCAGTCGCCCGTCTCCCTTCATGCGGTCAGACAGTAAACCGATGACCCCAAAGGCTCCCACGTTCGCCAAGGCATAGACCACGACGTAGAAGATAGAGGCCGCGTAACCATCCGGTGAACCTGCAAGAAGACCGATCAAAAGATACCCTCCATTGGCTATGCTGGCATAAGCCAACAACCTCTTCAGGTTGCTTTGGCGAAGAGCGCCAAGGTTACCGATCAACATGCTGAAAATCGCTGCCGTGGCGAGAGGAGCGAAGATCATGGTGGCAGTTTCGGGACCCGGCGGCAGGGCGGCAATCAGCTTAACGAGAAAGAAGACGCTGGCGACCTTGGACCCGGAAGCCACCCAAGCGGCAACCGGTGTGGGAGCGGATTGGTAAACGTCGGGCGCCCAAAGATGAAACGGCACCACCGCCACCTTGAAGCCCAACCCAACCAATACGAAGACGAGGCCAAGGGCGAACAAGGTGGAACGATCGCTCCAGTCACTCCATGTTCCGATATCCAAGGAACCAGTGGCTCCATAGAGATAACTTACGCCAAAGACGAAAAAGGCAGAAGCCACTCCGCCAAAGGCAAAGTACTTCAGCCCGGCCTCTGCGGATTGCGGAGATGAAGTCTTGAATGCGACCAATGCATAAAGGCTCAAACTGACGAGTTCCAAAGCCACGAAGGCCAGCAATAGGTTTTCCGTAGTCGCCAGAAAACCCATACCGAGAGCGGACAAAAGAATCAGGGCATGGTATTCGCTGGCATGCGTGGTGGGGCAATGCCGGGTCGCAAACCGAATCACTGCCAAAGTCAGGCCGTAGACAATCGCCTTGGCCGCCAAGCCCGTGGCATCCAGATTCAACTGCCCCTCCGCAATCTCAAAAACGCTACCCTGCATCCATTGGAAGGCCAGACAACATAGAGCCAAGAGGAGACCGATGCTCGAAACCTCCCCGGCTATGCGTCCACGTTCATGCGGGGACTTCCCCTGACACAAACCATAGTCAACTCCCAAGGCAGCGAACAAGGCGACCACCACGATGAGGTCGGGCAAGGTTGCCTCCAGCAAGGTCAGGTAGTCCATCGAAGGACCTCCTTCCCGATGTTTTCAAGGATCGGTTCCAAGCTCGGCTCGATCCATTGCGTCAGGATGTCGGGATACAGGCCAACGACCAAGGAACACCCCAAGAGGATACCGCAAGCCGTTTTCTCGGCGCAGGTCATGGGCTCGTACGAAGTGGGTGGGTCGTTCTCCTCGGTGTTTTCCGATTTTCGGAAAAAGGCCTCGTGCGTCTTCACCAAAACGTAACCAAAGGCCAAGAGGATGCCCAAGCCTGCAAGCAACAGGATGGGAGCCCCCAAGTGTTCCGCCTTCCATACCCCGATGAGAGCGTATAGTTCGGCAATGAACCCACTGAATCCGGGCAAGCCCATCGACGCCAGGCCGGTCACCACGAAAACCCACGTCACCCCGGGCATACGGTCGATCAAGCGATGGAAATGATCCAGTTTCCGAGTATGGGTACGAACGTAGATCACGCCACCGACCAAGGCGAAGAGCGCCGCCCCCAGGACTCCATGAGAAAACATCTGCAGCACGGCGCCGTCGAAGCCTTCCAGGTTGAGGGTGGCCAATCCCAGCAAAACGAAGCCCATGTGACTAACGCTGGAATAACCAATGACGTATTTGAAATCCTTTTGATTGAGGGCGACCAACGCGCCGTAGACAATGTTGATGACGGCCAACCAGGCAATCGTGGGAGCCCAATAGTAAGCGCCCCAGGGAAAGAGGCCGATGGCTACGCGCAAACACCCGTAGGCGCCCAGTTTCATAACCACGCCAGCGAGCAACATGGAGGCGGCCACAGGAGCCGCGGCATGGCCGGTGGGAGCCCAAGTGTGAAAAGGCCACATACCTGCGAGCACGGCAAAACCGATGAAGGTGACAGCAAAGAAAACGACTTGGAATTCCGGGGAAAAGTCACCTTCGTTCATGAGCCTGACCATGTCGAAGGTTTCCAAGCCGGACGCGAAATATACGGCGAGGATTCCGAACAATACGAGGGCGCTGCCGCCAAACGAATAGAGAGCCAGCTTCATCGCGGCATATCCCTTTCGGCCACTGCCCCAAATCGCTATGATGAAATATTTCGGTATGATTGCGATTTCGTAAAAGACGAAGAGGAGGAACAAGTCCATCGAGAGGAAGGTACCGTACACTCCACCGATGAGGGCTAGGAAATATGCGTAGAACTCATTAGCCCGAGTCTCCATCCGCCATGACGTCAAGACCGCGCAAACCGCCACGATCCCCGTCACCAAGATCAAGGGCAAACTGATGCCGTCGACGCCAAAGTGAAAACTGGCGCCGATCGATGGTATCCAATCATACCGCAAAACGTCCTGGAATCCACCGTCGGCAGCATCCCTGCGCGTGGCGCAGCAAACGGCTGTGGCTAGCCCGAGAATCGTTGTGATCAAGGCTACCCAACGAATCTCCCGCCAGCGGGAAGGCGGAGTGCAGGCTACCACGAAAGCTCCGAGGTAACTGATGACTACGGTGAGAATAGCGAGCATGGCGTACTAACGAAGCAAGTTGGCTAAGATTTGGGAAGTAGCGTCACTGAAGGCGAGCCAGTCGCCGGGAGCCAAGCCTATCCAGAAAACAAAAAGAAGAAGAGGAACCAAGGTTGCGGTTTCGGATCCGGTGAGGTCGGGCAATTGAGCCCACTTCGCTTTTTCGGGACCAGTAAAGGTTTTCTGCAGAACGGTCAGCAGGAAAACCGCAGTGGCAAGCAAGCCTATCACGGCGCACGAAACGATTCCCGGAGCCAAGGCGAAACCACCACTGAAAATAAGGAATTCCGCAGCGAACCCCGCAAGGAACGGAAGCCCCAGTGAACAAAAAGTGAGCAGGAAGAAAACTCCCGTCAAGCGAGGCATTGCCCTGCCCAAGCCTCCTAGTTCATTAATATCCCGGGTGCCGCAACGGTTTTCCAGCAAGCCCACGACGTAAAACAAGCCAGCCGCGGTTACGCCATGAGCAAACATCTGGAGGGTGGCTCCCTGAATGGCCAAGACGGGAGCCTCCACGAAATTCGCAGGCAAAGTTCCTGCCGCCGCCGCGAAGATGCCCAACATGCAATAGGCGACGTGATTGAGGGATGAATAGGCTAGAACTTTCTTGAGATCGGTCTGACGCAAGGCGAGAAAAGCGCCCCAAAGGACGGTGACCAAGGCCAAGGCCATCAAAGGTTCGTTGTAAGCTTGTATACCTTGCGGGAAAAGCGGAACCATGATCCGAAGGAAGGCGTAGACCCCCATCTTCGACATTACCCCGGTCAAGATCATGCTTACCGCAGTGGGAGCCTGGGCGTAAGCCGATGGTTGCCAAAGGTGCAGCGGAAATAAAGGCACCTTGACCCACAATCCGATGATCACGGCCAAGAAAACCCAAGGATACACGGAGCCCAGTTCGGCGGGCAGCATGCCCGTCTGCGCCAAATCAGCCAAAACGGGAAAATCCAGAAATCCGGTGTGAAGGAAAATCGTGATGAAGCCAAGGAGCATGAACACGCTGCCCAAGGCCGTGAAGAGAAAGAACGAAAGAGCCGCCCGATGACGGCTTTCATCTCCACCAAACAACTTGATGAGAAAAAACGCAGGTACCAAAGCCGCCTCCCAAAAAATGAACCAGTGGAAAAAGTTCAAGGCCGTGAAGGCGCCGAAGAGAGAGGTGAACTGTATGCAGAGCAGGGCATAGTAGGCTTTGGCTCCTTGCTGACGATTCCATGAAGCGAGAACTGCAAGGGGGGCCAACAAGGCGGTCAGCAACAAGACCAGCATACTTATTCCGTCGACGGCCACGTAGTAGTGTACGCCGAGACGGGGTATCCAAGCCGCCTTCTCGACGAACTGGAGGCCTCCCGAGGCATCGAACCGCTGTAAGATCAAGAGGGTGCCCACCAAGGAGAGAAGGGACGAGAAAAGGGCGAGGAACCTGATGCCGCGGTAATTGCTCGCCGGCGTGAAGAGGATGAGCAAAGCCGCGACCAAGGGGCAAAACGTTACCAAGGTGATCATGCTAGGAACACCCTCCTATGGCAAAAGCTCCAAAAATCACGGCCCCGAGAGCCACCCACCTCAAATAACTGGAAAGAAAGCCGCCTTGGGGCGAGGTAGCCAATTCGCCGCTTTCCTTCAGGGAGTCGCAGGTGCCATCAAACACCCAGTTGTCGATCAAGGCGCGGTCGCCGAAGTGATGGAAGATATAGGAGATGGCTTGGGCGGCAAAAACGATGAGTTCTCGAAACATCGCGAGAATAGCGTCCAAGATTGCCACCACCAATGCGGTGATTTGCCACAGAAGACAAACCGTGGCGGCATAGATTTCATCAAAGTAAAACTTGTTCTCCATTACACGGTAGGCTTTGCCTAGAATACCCGACAGAGGATCTGCGATCTCGCCACCGTAGGTCTTGCCCGCATAGATCAAACAACAAAGAGCGATGCCACCCAAGGAGACCGCCCATGCGACTTCCACCACGATGAGAGGATGTTCAGCGGCATGATAACCCCCGAAATATTCGAATACTCCTCGATCCACGGCAAAGTACCCGAAAGCCAGCGCGAAGGCTGCGAGAACGAACAAGGGAGCGGTCATCTGGACCGGGCTTTCATGAGGCTCGCCACCTGAACCACGGTGCTTGCCAGGGAAGACGTAGAGACATTGGCGAGTGACGTACATGGCAGTCAACAAGGAGACGACGGCGCAGGTCCAGAAAATCCCGGGCCGGTCGTGGTAAGCGGCAGCCAGGATCTCGTCCTTGCTGAAAAAACCGCTGGTGTAAGGCACTGCGCAAAGCGAAACGGCACCGCAGAGATAAACCAGGGTAGTCAATTTCATGCGGGCAACCCCGCCCATCTTGCGGATGTCCTGTTCGTCGCCACACCCGTGAATGATGGAACCGGCGCCAAGGAACAAAAGGGCCTTGAAGAAGGCATGACTGTGCAGGTGAAACATTCCCACGGCCACTCCACCCACCGCGATGCCCACCATCATCAAGCCTAATTGGCTCACTGTCGAAAACGCGAGAATACGCTTCAAGTCGTATTGCCCCAAGGCCGCAAAAGCCGCGAAAAGAGCGGTGGCGGCGCCTACCCAGGCCACAACGTCCAAGGCAGGTGAACCATCGAACAAAGGCAAGGTCCGGGCCACGAGGAACACACCCGCTGCCACCATGGTGGCAGCATGGATCAACGCCGAGACTGGAGTGGGGCCTTCCATTGCATCGGGCAACCAAACGTGCAAAGGCAATTGACCCGACTTGCCGATGGCCCCAACGAAAAGCAGCAAGGCGATTACTCCCGCCGCCGTAAGGCCCCAGAATCCCGATTCGGCTTGCAGGGTCTCCAAGGCAGCTCCTTCCAGCAAACCTTCCCCATTGGAGTAGAAGAGGAGTGCCCCGGTCGATTGAAAAGCCCACAGGATGGCAATCAGGAAACCCAAGTCCCCGATGCGCGTGGTGATGAATGCCTTCTTGCCGGCGGCCGCGGCGCTAGGCTTGTGAAACCAAAAGGATATCAGGAGGTAGGAAGCCACGCCCACGATTTCCCAAAACATGAAGAGCAAAAGCAGGCTATTGGACAAGACAAGCCCCAACATCCCAGTCGCGAAAAGTGAAAGATAAGCGAAGAAACGTCCTCGCCGGAGGTCGTCTTCCATGTACTTTGCCGCGTATAAGAAGATCAGGAAACCGACGAAGGTGACCATAGCCACCATGCTCCCGCTGAGTGGATCGAGGATAAAACCGAAGTCGATGCTTTTGCCGGCAATGGTCATCCAGGTGAAATTAAAGGTCATGGGAGCATCCAGTTCCCCTGACAGGTTGAACGCCCGCAAGGCCGGTACCATGGCCGCCGCCATGCCCGCGATGCAGATCAGGGAAGCCGCCACTCCGCTACGACAAAGCAAAGCGAACACGCAGGCAATCAAAGGCAGAAGCGGTATCCAAACGAGCCAACTCAAACTGTCGCTTCCTTCCATTCGCGTCAGCCTTTCAAGGACTTCAGTTTATCCACGTCCACGGAACGATAATGCCGATAAACGGCTATCACCAAAGCCAATCCAACGGCTACCTCCGCCGCCGCTACCGCGATCGCGAAAAGGGCGAATAGAGGACCCGACAGCGCCTCGGTATTTTCACCGTAACGCCAAAAGGCGATGAAATTGAGGTTGGCCGCATTGAGCATGATCTCGATGCCAATCAGCACGATGATGGCATTACGCCTAGTGAGAACACCGACCAAGCCTATGCAGAACAACAAGGCGGCAAGAATGGTGAAATGCTCGAGACCTATCATCTTACTCGTTCTCCTCCCCTTCTCCGTCCTCGCTGGTTCCCTTGGCCACCACGATGGCACCCAGAAGGGCGGCGGTAAGCAACAAGGCAGTTACTTCCAAGGTCAATGCGTAGGGGTCCATAAGACGCTCACCCAGTAATTTGGTGGTGAGGCTTGCCCCGGTTGCCGATTGCTCATGCAAATGGGCGTCGCGCAGAACCGGCAAGAGCACGAAGCAAAAGGTGGCGATCGCCAACAAGAAACCCCAGAATCCTCCGCGGGAGCCCCCTCCCCTGCGATCGTCTCCGGTTACGCGTTGAGTAAGCATGATGGCGAACAACATGAGGATGCCGACCGCTCCGACGTAAACCAGTATTTGCACGGCGGCGAGAAACTCAGCCATCAGCAAAAGGAAAAGGCCGGCCAAGGCACCGAAGAACAGCAACAACCCGAAAACAGCCCGCACCAAGTTGGTCACCTGCACGGCGAGAATGGCTCCCAGAAGCGCCACCGATGCGAAAACGTAAAAGGCGATGGTCATTCGGCGAAATGGTACTTACGGGGAGCCGGGGCATCCGATTGATTCATGCGGGAAAGGCCCTTGGCCACGAGATAGAGGAAAACGAAAGCCGCCACGCTGGCCCAGACCCGATCCTCCTTCGCGACATGGAAAAGAAATCCCGCGACGAAGACGTTGACCAAGGCCAAGGGCAAAAGGAATTTCCAAGCGAAGCTCATCAATTGGTCCACCCGTAAGCGAGGCAGGGTGCCTCGAATCCAAATCAGGACGGCCATTAGAACGAACATCTTGAAGAAAAACCAGACGAAGCCCGGGATAAGGAG
>CEVA01514431.1_pt1 | contig 10932 bp, 8 predicted proteins | sample 361521 | NCBI WGS metagenome assembly CEVA01 (sample SAMEA2622823, study PRJEB7988) | marine metagenome | isolation source: saline water (ENVO:00002010), including | reverse complement strand
ATCAATCACTTAAAGTCATGTCCGAAAATTGGGGGCCACTTCTTTTATGATTTATGCCTGTGTTACCTATGTAACTCTGAAAGTGTGATCTATGATGTATAATATGCGGCTGATTCGAAGATCACAAAGCTGAAGGAGTAGCCTGTTAAGGACATGATTTGGGTCTGAAATAGCGAAATCAACGTAGTGTTCACTGGGATTCCCTGGCTGTCATGTGAGGTAAAGTTTGAGAAAATTAATTGGTAAATTGTTAGTACTAGATCACGAGTACAACACGCAAAAGCAACTAGCGCAAAAGCTTAGCAGCTTTGGTCTAGCATACAGTTTTGTTGACGATAACAACGAAGCCTTACAGCTATTGAAAAGTAGTCATAACAACTTTGATCTACTACTAGTTAATTGCTCAGAGTCTAGAAACCATGACATTGCGAAACTGATTAGAGATGAACCAAAAAAATTTGGATTTGTAAATATTATCTTTTATGGAGACAAAAAACCTAATCACTTAATTGCAGGTATCGATTATTATATCCTTGATGTGTTTTCTAAAGATAAACTATATGATTGCATCAGTAAATTTCTAATAGTCTCTGAAATCGAAATCGAAGTTGAAGAGCATGATAGTTTGTTTGATGCTTTCGAAAACTATACAAAAGAAAACAAAATCTTGATGTATCAAACGATTGTCAATTCGATGTCCGAAGATGTTGAATCGTTAAACGCTTCACTTGTTGATAACAATAGATTAGGGCATAAAATAAAAGGTACTTCTGAAATGATCGGAGCCGGAGATTTAGCTCACCTTGCTAAGGAGTTTGAAGTTAGTCATGATATTTTAAAAATTAATGACTTGAGAGACGCATTAATTAAAGAAGTATTAAGGGTTATTGAAATTGCAAATAATAATTTAGAGTATCTAAATAATGAAAAATGATCTAAGTGTTTTAATTGTGGAAGATGACCCAATACAAAGGCTAAGACTTGAGCTTGAACTAAATGTAAGAGAGATAAATGAGGTATATCATGCAGGAGATGGTGAAGAAGGCTATAAATTATTGGTTGAGGAGGGAATAGATCTTATTCTTTGTGACCTCAACATGCCCAATGTTGATGGTATTCAATTCATATCAAATGTAGCTAAACTCAATAAAGATGTAATCCTAATTATAGTGACATCGATAGAAGAAGAGCTTTGTGAATTAACGTTAAGTGTATGTGAAATTTTGGGATTTAAAAAGTATGCTCTAATTAAAAAAAAGGATATCTCGCAAGACTTAGTGGCAATTATCGGAAATTTACTAAGTCAGCTATCTAGTGAAGGTACTGAAAAGACAATCACTCATAAAGAGCTTACTTTAGATGATGTGAATAACTTTTTTGAAAATGAAGAAGTCGTGAACTTCTATCAGCCAAAAGTAGACTTTAGAACATCAAAGGTAACATCGGTAGAAGTATTAGCGCGTATTATTAGTTCGAGGGATGGTGTTGTGAGCCCTGCTGATTTTATTAGTGTTATAGAAAATGATGAATTAATTGATGTGCTTTTTTTTATTGTTCTAAAGAATGCTTTAAATGATATGAAGAATATCTCTGAAGGTGTCAAATTATCTGTAAACATTACCCAAAAAAATTTATCGTATCCAAACCTTTGTGATGTGATCCTTTCACTATGTAGTCAATATAATTTCGATGTGGCGAGATTAACGTTGGAGATAACAGAGAGCCAAGCCTACGAAAATAGCCCGGAAGTCTGGTCAGAATTGATTCGATTAAGAATGAACGGGGTAAGATTGTCAATTGACGACTTTGGAACCGGTTATGCGTCTTTAGAAAAACTAATAGAGCTTCCCTTTACGGAAATGAAAATAGATAGAAAATTTGTAAATGACATTTCAAATAGCAAAAAGAAACAATCTTTATTGGAATTTATGTGTCGCTTGGCTAAGTCACTTACAATGAATACGGTAGCTGAAGGTGTAGAGGACCTAGAAACTTGGAATCAATTAAAGGAGCTAGGTTTTGATGAATGCCAAGGGTTCTTTGTTGCTAAGCCAATGAAGTTTAGCGAATTGTACATGAAGATTGATAATGAAGGCTATCTAACTGGTAGTTGCTAAATGAACGATAATAATATGTGGTAGTGATTTTTATGTTAGATCTTCAGAAAGAAATGTCATTATATAGAGAAAACAAAAATTTTATTAAGGTATCTTTCGCCTCAGTTTTTACGTTTATTATACTAGTGTTCGCATCATTTTTTGTATATAAAAAATATGCCGATGCATTCGATTCAATATTTACGTACGAGAAAATTAATGATTTAGCATTTGCGATAGATAATACAAGAATAAATGCTATAGCCTATACCAGAAATAGAAGGCCTGATCAGAAAGAAAATACAGTTTTTAATCTTGATAAGGGCATTGAATTAACAAAAAATGATGATGACTATCACGAAGTACAAAGACTTTTAGTTGAATATAGGGATAGGTTTAAAAATTATACGTCATATATAAACCAGAAAGACAAGCTAGAACATGATTTGTTGCTAACATCGAAGCAATTACAAGACTATCTGTCTCAAATTAGGTCGTATCAATTAAACTTGATCAATAATAGTGTAACCAACGATAGCTTTAACGTAGCTAAATCTAGCTTAGAAAGTTTAGATCTTATTTATTCTATAGCTGATGGAAAAGATGTAAATGAGAAAAAGCTTGAAAGTAATCTTTATGAAATCGCTGATAGTATGAAATTGAGTTATTCAAATCTTGAACGGATTATAGATGAATCATTCATCAATAAATCGGTAGATTCGTTGTCAAAAAAGCAGGAAATTGAAAGAAAAGAGAACTTAGAGAGCTTGCATGGTTACGTAATAGACAATGCAAAAGATAACCTTGATGATGCTCTTAGAGTTTTTGAGTTTAATATATTAGCTGAAAAGGAAATTAATAATTTTGTTTATAAATATGCCGAGTTAGATCATTTAGTATCCAAGATTATTGGAGAGTCTAATATAGGTAAAAGCATAGAGCTCACCACGCTTGCAATAAATGAATCAGGTAAATTACTGAACATAGCTGAGACAATGAAAAACGCCGTAAAGTTAAAAAAAGGTTTGGCGTTTATGAATAGGCTATCTTATATATTAAGCGTTTATATGGAAAAATTAAACGATATTAATGCTATTAACTATAAAATAAAATCAGATTCGAAGTTGGCTATCGAATCGATATTGTTAGCAGATTCAATTGTAAAAAACAAAAAAGAAGAACAGATTGATAAAATAATTGAAAAAAGAGGGGAAGCATATCAGGTTTGGCTATTGTTAGGGCTATTTGTCTTATTGATTCTGATTAAGTTTTACTTGGTGTTTCAAGTTGTGTACGGATTTTTTTCTCTATCTAAAAATGCTCAACAAGCAAAAGAAAAAGCCATCAACGCTAATTTGGTCAAATCAAAATTTTTAGCAAATATGAGTCATGAGATTCGTACTCCAATGAATGCGGTTATTGGTATGCTCGACCTAACGTTGAGTTCTAATTTAGAGCTGAAAGATAGAAATAGATTATTGCGAGCAAAACAGGCATCTAATTCATTGATGCATATTATAAATGATATATTAGATATATCGAAAATCGAAGCTGGTCAGTTAAAGATCGAGCGAGCAAGTTACTCCTTGAATAGAGTTTTATCAGAAGTGTATGAGATTATGCTTGTGTCCGCCGAGAAAAAAGGGATTATGCTCGAGTATAATTGTGACTGTAATGACAAGAATGTTTACCTAAATGGAGATCAACTAAGACTAAAACAAGTTCTTTTTAATATTGTCGGCAATGCGATAAAGTTCACCGATATTGGTAAGGTTACTTTGGACGTTACCAATATCCAGATTGCCCCTAACTTAACTGAATTAAAGATTTCTGTTGAGGATACTGGTATTGGGATATCGGAGTCTAATCAAAAACACCTTTTTGAACCTTTTAAGCAAGTTGACGATTCAACGACCAGAGTTTACGGCGGCACAGGTCTAGGATTAGCAATAACTAAAGAGCTAATTAGTCTTATGGGAGGCCGATTAACTGTTCATAGTCAGGAAGGGATTGGAAGTACATTTACTGTCGAAATTCAAATTGAGACAGTCTCAGAGATTGATAGAGAAGATCAGCCGTTCGAAAATATGGCTAGTCAAGATGAAATTAAACAGAACTTAAGCGGGATGCGTATCCTGCTAGTTGAAGACAATGAGATAAATCAAGAATTGATGATCGATTTATTGGCGCAATACTGTGAACTTGATGTTTGTGGAAATGGATTGGACGCGATTAGGTTGCTTAAGTCTAACGAATATGATGGTGTTTTAATGGATTGCCAAATGCCCCAAATGGATGGCTATAAAGCTACAGAGCATATCCGCACTGTGTTAGCGTCAGATGTACCAATCATAGCTTTGACAGCGAGTGTTATGCATGAAGACAAGGTGAAAGCTTTTGAAGTAGGGATGCAAGATTATATATCGAAGCCAATCAATTTCAACCTTCTCATTACAAGTATTGTTAAGAACTTCAGCGACGAAAGTATACGTAGCAATTATATCGATCCAATAGCGACTGAACCCTCGGAATTAGTATGTCCTAATGAACTTAAAACGCTAGATGTTATAAGTGGCATCAATATTTCCAACAATAGTAAAAAACTCTATACGATGTTATTGCGTAAGTTAGTTGAGAAGTATAGTGAAGTTCACGTGAACAGTTGGTCCAACAGAGCATCAGAAGTTCATAATCTTAAGGGGGTTAGCTCCAACTTAGGTGCAACTAGGCTTCATAGCCTATGTCAAACGTATGAAGCTAACGAGACGGAAAAAGATTTTATTGTATTGATTGATGAACTTTCGTCAGTATTAAATTATGTAGTTAGACTACTTAAAGATGTGGATTACCTAACATCCTCGTTTGCTAAGGGGAGAAACACTGCAGTCGTTATAGATGACGACGAAATCGCGCAACTAGTATTAAAGAACACACTGGAAGGTTTGGATATCTATGCGATAACAACATCAGATAGCGAATATGCATTAGACCTCGTTTACTTATGCTCACAGGAACTAGTATTTGTTTTCACGGACCTGTGTATGCCAAGTTTAAGTGGCTTTGAGCTAAAAGATGAAATTAAAAAACTAGGATTAATTAATCAATTAAAAGTGGTTGCTTGTAGTGGTAGTGATAACTACAGTGATGATGAAATCTCAGGATTTTTTAAGTTCATACAAAAACCTTATGACAGTTTAAAACTTAAAGATTCACTTGAAATTTAGCTCTGACAGGAATTATTAATAGATCTTGATACGTCTGAGCTATCATTTACTTCGATATAAATGGGTCTGCAGCCGTAATCAAGGTTTTCTAAGAGAACTGTTACAATAGTAACAGGTGGGTTCCTTGAATTTTTAGTATTATGAACTAAAGCATGGATCGTAATACGATATATTAATCATCGAAGTTGATTTGAGGTTCTATGAATATTAATAATGGCTATTCAAATTTGACGTTTGTTGGTTCAAGATTGTCACATGATAATCTCGGTGAGTTTGAAATGGTGACTAAGCCAAATAGTGAGATTACGAATAATTGGGAGCGAAATCCTGTTGATACTAGAGATTTCGTAAATGAATTAAACGATAATTTTAAAATTAGTAACAGTGACTTAAAAGCAGTGGTTTCTACAAATGGCTTTAATGACGATATAGTTATTACCGAAAGAGGGAGCGGAGATGTAATCACTAAACTTTCTTTAAGCACACTATCACTAGGTAAAAATACAAACAAGCTGATAAATGAAGTGGTGTGAATCAGTACAGAAAAATAATGACACATATGTATGTTATTATATATGTGTCATTTAAAAAAGTTCTTTGATTACTATATTAATCAAATCTAAATATATTTAGATACTTTTTCCTCAGCAACACTGTACATTTTCTTTATGTTCATTGAAACAACTTCATCATGAGTATAGAGCTGTTCACAAATGTGCATGCAATTCTTTAATAATCTCTTAGTACTTCGAGCAGTGTAGTCGGATGGCCAACTATGCCCTAAACAGTTAATTATCGCGGCGTTGACCTCTCTAACATAAGGTGTTAAAGATTTAAGCTCGAGCAACTTATCTACAGCTTCAGCATAAAAGCTAGAGTTTATTAGCCTCTGACCTTCTCCGTAAAGTTCATCGATTTTTGCTATAAGGTTTTCATTTTGATTTACTAAAGATCGTACAAGTTCTATTCGAGATTTTAGAAGCATCGGTGGAATGTTCGAATCTTCTATATCTTGCTTTAATGAATTAACCGTTTTATTGAATTCATTATGGAAATTTAGTTTATTTAACAAATACAGTAGATGGTACAGATCATAAAAATCATGAGCAAGTTTATTGCTATAAATATGTCTCAAAAGGACGATCCCTTCACTGAGTCGGCCTTCAATGATCGAAATATGGCACATGAAAAGTTCTTGTTCTATATGACGTACTTCTTGATGGTCCTGAGATTCTTTTGTTGTTAACTCGTCATTCTTTTCTTTTAGTTGTGAAAGCGAATGAAACTCTGAAATGGCTTCCGATTTTAAGGATTTCTGTGTCCTCATCACCTCCTTATCAAGTTGACTTGCCGATTCTTGAGAGTCGTAAATAAATAAAAGACACCTTATATAATTGTACCTTGGTTCAAGTGAATCTCGATAAGTATCAAGGTTAATATTATAGTACATCATAAAACGAGACGCGGCTGTTTCAAAGTCATTTTGAGATACACAAAGGTTAGCGATAATTAGTTCTCTGTCTGGGTTCCCTGGAACAAGATCAGAAATCATACTATATTGTTTGATTGCGCTTGGAATCTCACCGTTATAGATGTCATATTTTGCATTCAATGACAATGCTTTAGTGGAGTTGGGCATTTTGTCAAGCATTTTTTCAATGACTTTCTGCGCTTCAGAAAACTCGCCAAGTTCAAGCAAGCTATCTGCTAGTCCATTGTTAGCCCACTCAACATCTCGATCTACAATGATAGTTTTATATAGATCTTTTGCTTCTTCATGCATATTGAGCAAAGAAAAAAACTCAGCACGAAATTTTTGAATTAGGTAATAATATTTAGGATTATCAAATTCTGCCTCATCACATGCGCTCAGACCTTCTTGGTACTTACGCTGGTCCTTAAGCTCATATAACTTTTTAAGCCTATACTTCCTCTCCATTGCGTTTCTGATCTTTTTTAGAAAAAATTCAGAGTTGAATGGCTTTAGTATGTACTCATCAGGGTTTAACTCAATGATTGATCTGACAATTTTGGACAGGGATTCTCCCGTAATTACTATGAAAGATGTGTTAGAGTCTATTAGGTTATAGTGCTTCAACTCTTCAAAAACCTGTTTTCCATTCAGTTTTGCATGAAAGTTATAATCGCAAACAATCAAATCGAAAGATACTTTCCTCGCATGCCATATAGCTGCTTTTGGATCTTTGGCGTGATAGATATGCTTATCGATGATGCCTACTTGAACTAACATCCGTCTAATACTTGAAAGAATGACTGGAGAATCATCTACTACGAGAGCATTTACTTGCCTAATGTTTACTCCCAAAATCTTTACCTTTTTCTATAACTAACCGTAATATTATAAATAGGAAAAGTCTAATATCCAAGGTATAAAAAATATTATTTAATCACTCTGTGTTACATTGGTAACACTGGTTTGTGGGGTTCAGGTGATAAGATTAGACTAAATCCAATGATTTTTTAAATAGCATTGGTGTTAATGGTTTTCTTTGAGAGAACAGGCCCGACGGGGCTAAAATCCAGGTTAACTGGTCTAAAGGCTTGAGGTAAAACTCAAGCCTTTTGTTTTTACTAATGGAAATCCTAATGGGTCACTAAGTGTTAAATATCAACGAGTATTTATGCTCGCTATTCGTTTGTTGCCCGGGTTTTTAGTATCAATTCTGCGTTAGAAATCAGCTGTTCAAGTTGCTTCGTAGATAGTTCTACCATGCTTCTGTCTAGGAGTCCATTTTCAGCTTTGTCTTCGATGGATTGAAAAGTTTGTGCAGCCTTTAGACACCCCAGGAACTGTAACCTAGATTTAATTTTGTGAGCATGATTTTTAATCTTATCCAAATTTCTTTCTTCGATACTCGAACGGTATTCTTTAAGCTCACTTGGCGTCAAATTGTAGAACAATTCTATGACCTTCAATGTTATGTGCTCATCACCCTCAAAACGTTTTAGAACTGCATTGTAATCCATTACATATGTATTTTCGTAAGACTTATTCATAATCTGCGCTCTAACTGTACTGCATAAATTTGGTCTATTGATGGTTAGAAAGTATAATCTAATGTATCGGTATGATTATATAAAGCATTAAAATTACAATCAAAATTAAATAATCTACTTTTGTTACTTCTGTAACACCTTGATCTTTAAGGTTAAGTTATAATGTTCATCTTTGGAGCGTTGATACTATATGAAAAAAAATATATTGGTTATTGATGATGATTTGTTTCACCTAGAAATATTCGAAGAAATGTTGGGGAATGTTGAGAATGTTACCACTCTGAAAGCCCAGAGCGGAGAAGAAGCTTTAAAAATATTGACTTGTAATATTGTTGATATTGTATTTTGCGACTTAGCAATGCCTGAGCAAGATGGCTTTGACTTTATCCGAAAATTCTCAGATAAGTACAGCACTATACCTGTAGCATTCTTATCGTCAGTTAGACATGATGTAATGATAACGGCGGTTCATTTTGCAAAAATGCTCGGCGTAAAAAATGTACGTTCTATTTCCAAGCCGTTTAGTAGGGATGACTTGTTGACTCATGTTCAATGGGCAGAGAATATCGCGTCTTCATCGAGTGTAAAACAGGCTGCTCTTTTACCATCGTTAAGCGAGCAAGACATAATAAAGAAAATTCATTCAGATAATGCAGAAGTACTTTATGAGCCTATTTACAATGCATCAACGCTAGAAGTAGTTGGGTTAGATGTAAAACTGACAGTTTTGACTGACAAAGACGAAAGAATCTCGCACGAAAAAGTGATGGCTGTAGTTGATAAAGAGGATTTGAACACTATTTATATCGACATGATTTTTGAGAATGCGCTATCTCACGTAAAAAACTGGCTTGAAACTAACCCTTGGCTATATTTGAACGTACAAGTCCCTCATAAGACGATGTTTGATAGAAATTTTGCATATTCGTTACTGACACGACTACAAGAAAGCTCGATACCTAACCATGTTATAAATATAGAAATTACAGAGACAAATTACATAGATAATCAAAGTTTGTTGCTGGAAAATGCGAGTAGATTGGTGATTAATGGCTTATCACTGTCACTAGGAAACTATGGTGTAGGCCATTCAACAATGAAAGACTTAATAATAGGGCCTTTCTCTGAGCTGAAAATTGATGCTTCTTTGGTTGATTCATTTCTAACCGATGACAAAACGAGGTTAGTAGTTAGTAGTCTCGTGTCTTTGTCAAATAATCTAGAAATCAGATCTGCAGCTAAAAGTATCGAAACATATCCACAGTTTATGGCGTTAAAAAAATTAGGTTGTGAAGTTCTACAAGGAGGATTCTTGTCAAAACCATTATCTCAATTACAAGTTGACCAAGTTTTAAAGAAGCCAAATGATAATGTTTCATATGAGTTAGGGTAGGGGTGATGAACAATAGTTCAAGTACTATTTTTGAAGGTCTTGATATTAAACTAACTGATAGAATTCATGAGCTGTCTGAACTGCAAGTTGGCATTCGGGGTATACCGATGTGTCATAACTTTGAGAAACCTCCAGGTGTCTATTTTATCTTAGAAGGTGTGGCGTCTGTTGTAATATCTACAAATGATATATCTAGTGAAGCTGGATATTTTGTTGGCGTCGGAGACAACCTTGGGGCTGAATTCCTATTTACTGACAACGTGGTTTTTTTCTCGATGACTGAGATTAAGCCTATAAAGCTACTGTACTTATCACAGGAATCTATTGTTGAAATATTAAGAGCTTTTCCTCATTTTTATGGATTCTTATACAAACAAGTTTCACGTATGTCATTGAAAAGTAGTCAACAAATTTTAACGTCTATACATGATAAAAATTTTAGGACCGTATATTCGATTATTGATCTATATTATCAGTTAGAAAAGAGTGGTCTATCTGGTTATAGGATAAACATATCACAATCATTACTGGCTTCTGTCGTAAGAATATCCAGGCCAAAATTAAACTTTGTTTTGAAGTCATTTGAGGCACAGAAGCTAATTACGATAAGAAGAGGTGAGATAATTATTGAGGACCTCAATAGGTTAAAGTCATTATTAGATGACGGGAATTTGATGTTTTTTAACCCGATGAACTATGAAAACTGACCATATTTAGACAATCAACTCATTATCAGGAATGGTTGGGACGCATAAGTAAGTCAACAAGATCTTCAAATTTTAATCGACCTATTTTATAGACGAATAATTTGCTTATGATTCTACGTACTACTTTCTATCCGTAAAAATTACATTCGCTTTTAAAAATAGTGGGGACTTCAGTTAGGCAAATGAAAAAGACGATAAGAAACATGTTCTTTTTGTTAGTATTACAGGTCATTTCTATATTAGTTGTCGATATTGTTTTTAATGGCTACGATTTATCGATTCTGCATTCTGTGTTTAATAATTGGGTTATAAATTTATAATAAAACAATGGATTATTTTTATCTCCCTCATCTTACCTCTTTGTATCTGTAACTTTAGTAACAAACGATTTTTATAGGTTGGCGTATAATTTAGGCTTTGTTGCTTAATTCAGAGAGAAGGCATGCCTGCCCATTGTGCTTAATTCTTAACCGACATACTGTGTTTCAGGCATA
>CEVA01007752.1_pt1 | contig 10936 bp, 6 predicted proteins | sample 361521 | NCBI WGS metagenome assembly CEVA01 (sample SAMEA2622823, study PRJEB7988) | marine metagenome | isolation source: saline water (ENVO:00002010), including | reverse complement strand
GGCATCGCTGACGGCTTGCGGGCCGCAACATTTGTCCTCGGCGCGTGAGACGCAGTCTTGCGGCCAGAGTTTTAACGTGACGCCGACGACCTCGTAGCCTTGCTCGAGCAACAGCGCGGCGGTGGCGGAGGAATCCACACCACCGCTCATGCCGCAAAGCACGCGCGTCTTTTTTACCTCGGCAACCGCGGGCATGGTCAACCGCCGTTGAGGGCCTTGAGGGCTTTCTTGACGTCGCTGACGCGCATGACGAGCAGGCCCTTTTTCGCGCGCGGGGGCGTGGCGCAGTAGAGGTACTCAATGTTCACCTTGGCCTCGCGCAGGGTGCGGGCGATCTCGGCGAGCTTGCCGGGGCGATTGTCGTCATCGACCAGGATGACGTCGTCCTCCACCGCCAGCGCGCCGCGTTCCTCAAAGAGCGTCAGCGCCTTTTGCGGGTTGCTCACCACCATGCGCACGACGCTGTGGTCGACGGTGTCGCTGGTGCTGATGGCGTAGATGTTGATCTTGGCGTCGGCGAGCGCATCGCAGACGCGCGCGAGGGTGCCGGGCCGGTTGTCCAGAAACACGGCGATTTGCTGGGTGATTTCCATGGCGCCTCCGGGGTTGGGTTCGCCGGCAATCTAGCACACGCGGCTAGAATCCGCCAGTGGGCGCGGGCTTGGCCTTTTCCTCGGCCAACTCGTGGACGGGCTTGGCGGCGGGCTTGGCCTCGGGCGGATGCGGCACCACGCACCAGAACTGCCCGGCGGCATCGGTCCAGTTTTTAAGGATTTCGTTGGCGCGCGGCGACTCGGTCAGCTCGAGGTGCTCGTAAATCAGCTTCTGCACGGCCTTGATTTCGTCCTCATCAATCAGCCGCTCCAGCCCGACCATCGCGGGGTTCAGGTTTTCGGGCACGTTGTTTTCGGGGTCGTAAATGTACGCGCGCCCGCCGCTCATGCCCGCGCCGAAGTTGCGGCCGATGCTGCCCAGCACCACCACCTGCCCGCCGGTCATGTACTCGCAGCCGTGGTCGCCCACGCCCTCGATCACCGCCGTGGCGCCACTGTTGCGCACGCAGAAACGCTCGCCCGCGCGCCCGGCGGCAAAGAACCGCCCGCCCGTTGCGCCGTACAGGCAGGTGTTGCCGACGACTTGGTTCGCGGCCCATTCGTACTTCGCCTCCGCCGGCGGTCGCACGATCAGCTCGCCGCCGTGCATGCCCTTGCAAACGTAGTCGTTGGCCTCGCCGAAAACCTTCATGCGAATGCCCGGCGCGAGGAACGTGCCGAGGCTCTGGCCCGCGCTGCCATGCAGCGTCAGGTCGATGCTGCCCTCCGGCAAACCGGCGTTGCCATACTGGAACCCGATCATGCCCGAGATGCGCGTGCCGATGTTGCGGTGCGTGTTTTTAATCCGGTACTCCAGCTGCACGCTGCCCTTGCCGTTCAGCGCGTTCTTCGCGTCGATGGCAATCTCGTCGTCCAGCGAGCTGTCGCCGAATCGCTCGTTGCGTTCGCGCGTGTGGATGCGTGTCGCCGTGCCGCTGGGATCGACCTGGTACACGAGCTTGTCGAGATCGATGTTCGCCACGCGGTCGCGCACCGACTCCGGGAACGACTCCACCGGCCGGCGCGCCAACAGGTCGCAGCGCCCCACCATGTCGTCGAACTTGCGGAAGCCCAGCTGGGCCATCCACTCGCGCACCTCCTCGGCCACGCCGTTGAAGAAGGCCACCACGCTCTCGGGCTTGCCGCGGAATTTCGCGCGCAGCTCCTCCTTCTGCGTCGCCACGCCCACGGGGCAACTGTTTAAATGACACACGCGAAACATCGCGCAGCCCGCCGCGATCAGCGCCGCGGTGCCGAAGTTGAACTCCTCCGCGCCCAGCAGCGCCGCCGTCACGATGTCGCGCCCGGTCTTGATGCCGCCGTCGGTGCGCACCACGATGCGGCTGCGCAAGTCGTTGAGCATCAGCGTTTGGTGCGCGTCGGCCACGCCGACCTCCCACGGGCCGCCGGCGTACTTGATGGAACTCATTGGGCTCGCGCCCGTGCCGCCGTCGTGCCCGCTGATGAGCACCACGTCCGCGTAGGCCTTGGCCACGCCCGCGGCCACGGTGCCCACGCCGGCGCAGCTCACCAGCTTCACGCACACCTTGGCGCGTGGGTTCACCTGTTTTAAATCATAGATCAATTGCGCGAGGTCCTCGATGGAATAGATGTCGTGATGCGGCGGCGGCGAGATAAGTGGCACGCCCGGCACGCTGAACCGCAGCTTGGCGATCATCGGGCTGACCTTGTGTCCCGGCAACTGCCCGCCCTCGCCCGGCTTCGCGCCCTGCGCCATCTTGATCTCGATTTCCTCCGCGCTCGCGAGGTACTCCGGCGTCACGCCAAACCGGCCGCTGGCAATCTGCTTGATGGCGCTGTTCTTCTTGGTGCCGTAGCGCGCGGAATCCTCGCCGCCCTCACCGCTGTTCGACTTGCCGCCGATGATGTTCATTGCCTCCGCCAGGCACTCGTGCGCCTCGGGCGACAACGCCCCGCAGCTCATGCCCGCGGTCGTGAACCGCACGCGGATGTTCTCGATCGGCTCCACCTCCTCCAGCGGCACCGGCGTGGCGTCGGCAAAGTCCAGCAGGTCGCGCGGCGAACACGGCACGCGGTCTTCCACCTTGGCCGTGTAGTTGCGAAACAGGTCCGGCTCCTCCGGCTTGCGCAGGAACTTGTGCATCGACGACACCACCGGCTTGTTAAAACTGTGGAACTCGCCGCGCCCGCCGGACAACGGCTTGAACGCGCCGCCCTCCTCCAGCTCCGCCACGTCGGGATCATCGTAGGCGTTGGCGTGGCGGCGCAGGGCGTCCTCGGCGATCTGCTCCAGCGTCACGCCCTCGATCTGCGTGGTCGTCCCGTAAAAACAGCGGTCCACCACCGCGCGCGACAGGCCCACCGCCTCGAAGATCTGCGCGCCGCGATAGCTCGCCAGCGTGCTGATGCCCATCTTGGACATGATCTTTAAAATGCCGTTCTGGATCGCCTTGCGGAAGTTGGACAGGCCCTTGTCGAGCTGGATGTCGAAGTCGCCTGACTCCACGTTCTCGCGGATGCTGTCGATCGCCACGTACGGGCACACCGCCGACGCGCCGAAGCCGATGAGCGTCGCGAACTGGTGCACGTCGTGCGCCTCGCCGCTCTCGCACACCATGTCGGCCTTCATGCGCAGACCCTCGCGGATGAGGTGGTGATGTACCGCGCCCACCGCCAGCAGCATGGGGATGGGCACGAGGTCGGCTGCCACCTCGCGGTCCGTTAAAACCAGAATCGACTTGCCGCCGCGCACGGCCTCCGCCGCCTGTTCGCAAATGGCCGCCAGCGCCGTGTCCAGCCCCGCCGCGCCGTCGGACTGTTTAAAGTGGCAGGCGACCGTCTCGCTGGCGAACGCGGGGTCGTCGATGTTGCGCAGCGCCTCCAGCTCGTACTCGAACAGGAACGGGCTCTCCAAGAGAATCTGCTTGGCGTGCGCCTCGGTCTCCTCCAGCCAACTGCGCTTGGCGCCCATGTAGACGTTCAGCGACATCACGATGCGCTCGCGGATGCTGTCGATGGGCGGGTTGGTCACCTGTGCGAAGAGCTGTTTAAAGTAATAGTGCAGCAGCTTGGGCCGCGCGGACATCGCGGCCAGCGGCGTGTCGTCGCCCATGGAGCCCACCGGCTCCGCGCCGTTCATCACCATCGGCTCGAGGATCTCCGTGATCTGCTCGGTCTCCCAGCCGCAGGTGATCTGCCGCAGCGTGAGGTCGAGAATGTTCACCGGGTCGTAGCTCTCGCCAAACGGCTTGGCGTGCTCGGCCAGCGAAAAGAGCTGCGCGTCGCACCAGTCCGCGTACGGCTGCAGCCCGGCGACGTGCGCCTTGCAGTCGTCGTCGTCGTAAAACTTCTTCTCCGCCGTGTCGATGGCGATCAGCTTGCCCGGCCCCAGTCGCCCCTTGCGCACCACCTGACCCTCTGGCAGGTCCACGAGCCCAATCTCACTTCCCATCACAACGAGGCCATCTTCATAAATCTCGAACCTCGCTGGCCGAAGACCATTGCGATCCAAGGTTGCGCCAACCATGGTGCCGTTTGAGAAAACGATTGCCGCCGGCCCATCCCAGGGCTCGTTCAGGCACGCATGGTATTTATAAAAACCCTCCAACTCGCGTGGAAGATCCTTCTTCTTCTCCCAAGCCTCGGGGGCCAGCATCATCGCCGTATGGATGTTGTCGCGGCCTGAAAGCTCCAGCAATTCCAGCGCGTTATCCAGACAGGCACTGTCGGAGACATCGGATTGCAATACCGGCATCAGGTGCTCGATGTTGCCGCCCCATAAATCGCTCTTCAGCTCCAATTCGCGCGCGCGCGTCCAGTTCTTGTTGCCGATCAGTGTATTGATCTCGCCGTTATGTGCCACCATCCGGAACGGTTGCGCCAACTGCCAATTCGGAAACGTGTTCGTCGAGTAGCGTTGATGGAAGACACACAGCGTCGTCTCGAATAACGGCGACTGCAGGTCTGTGTAAAACTTTTCCAGTTGCGGCGCGTTAAACAGCCCCTTGTAAATGATCGTGCGCGAGGAAAACGAGGGCATGTAAAACTCCGCGATGCCCTGCGCCACCGCCTTTTTCTCCGCCGCTTTGCGCGCCAGGTACAGCCGCCGCTCATACTCCTCCGAGCTCCAGTCCGCCGCGCGCCCCAGCAGCACCTGCTCGATGCCCGGCATCGTGTTGCGCGCCTTGTCGCCGAGGCACGAGGGATTCTGCGGTACCGCCCGCCAGCCGAACTTGTGGATGCCAAACTGTTCCAGTGCCTCCTCCACGAGGTGGCGGCACGTGTGTGCCTTGTACTCATCGGTCGGCAGGAACACGAACCCGACTGCCACGTCCGCCTCGTCTGATAGCTTGCCGCCCAATTTTTCCACCTCAGCGGCAAAAAACTTTCGTGGCAACTGGATCAAAACCCCCGCGCCATCACCCGTCTTGGCGTCTGCATCAAGAGCACCGCGGTGGGCCAGATTGCAAAGCCCCTCCAAGGCCAAATCCAGCACGCGACGCTCAGCCGCGCCATTGCTGTTGGCCACGAAACCAACGCCACAGTTGTCATGCTCAAACCGCGCGTCGTACAAAGACTGTTCAACCTTCGGATAACTCATGGGTTCCAAACGGGCCGGGGAGTGTACACAGGGAAGTCAATCGGACAATCCCTTTTTTGGGAAGGCCCAATTTTCTACATCAACATATCGACCAGAATCAGGAGCAGCCAAAAAAGCCCACCTAACGAAAATCCCCCGTTGCCAAACCCGCGGCAGAGTGCCACAATTCTCCCGCGATGGACCCCGCCAAAAGCCCGGCAACGGCTTCCGCGACGGCTGAACTCTCCCCCAGCCGCAAGGCCGCCCTGCTGGAATTGCTCGCCGACGACGACCACACCGTCTATCGCGCCATCCGCCGCGAAATCATCTCCCACGGCCCCACGGTCCGCGAATGGCTTGCCGGTCATGCCCTCGACGAGGATCCCATCCGCCGCCGCCACGCCAAGGCGATCGTCAGCCATTTTGACCGCCAGAACGCCGACCATGACTTCAGCGCCTTCTGTCTCCGCCACGGAGAGGACCTAGATCTTGAGGAAGGCTGCTGGCTCCTCTCTCGCACCCGACACCCCGAGATCAACATCAGCGCCTACCGCGCCCTCTTCGACGACTACGCCCGCGACCTCTGCGATCGCCTCGACTTTGGCGCCGAGCCCGAAGGCCTTATCGCCGGCGTCAACGCCTACCTGTTCAAGGAACAAGGCTACGTCGGCAATGAGGAAAACTACTACGACCCTAACAACAGCTATCTCAACCGCGTCGTCGACAACCGCACCGGCAACCCCATCAGCATGTGCATGGTCTACCTCGCCGTCTGCCGTCGCCTGCAACTGCCCATCACCGGTATCGGACTGCCAGGCCATTTCCTCTGCCGCTTCCAGAACCCGCGCAAGGAGATCTATATCGACGCCTTCAACGAGGGCCGCATTCTCACCAAGACCGACTGCATGAAATACCTCAAGCAGGCTGGCTACGAATTCCACGAGGCATTTTTAATCCCCGCCAGTCCCCGCCGCATCCTCCTGCGCATGTGCAGCAACCTCCATCAAATCTACCAGCACGAAAACCAAAAAGGCGAAGCCGACCGGCTGCAGGGCTACATTGTGGCATTGTCAAAATAAGCACAAAAAAAGCGCGGATGTTTCCATCCGCGCGGTGGGAAAAACTTGGCGGCCCCTACTTCTTTTCCACCACCCAGATGTTGCGATAGCGGACGGGGTTGCCGTGATTTTGCAGGTGCAAAAAACCCGGCCCGGGGCCTTCAGGTAGCGGACTGGCGGTGGTACGCTTAGGTAGCTTGACGTTATTGTGGATTTTCACGCCGTTGTGAAACACCGTGATGCGTGCGTCTTCCACCTTCTTGCCATCCTTGAATTTCGCGGCCGTGAATTCCACATCGTAGGTCTGCCATGAGAGCGGTGGGTAGCACATGTTCAGGTCGGGAGGCTTGATGCTGTAGATGCCGCCGCATTCGTTGTGGTGGCCGGTGAGTCCAAAGGAATCCAGCATCTGCACCTCATACCGTGCCTGCAAGTAGCAGCCGCTGTTGCCCCGGCCTTGGCCGCGCGCCTTTGGCTTGAAGGGCAGGCGAAACTCAATGTGCAGACGATGATCCCCAAACCGCTGGATGCTGTTCGCGCCCTGCATCAACAGGCCGTCCTCGGTCATCTTGCCGGGCTTGAAGTTTTTCGCGCTCGATCCATCAAACAACACCACCGCACCCTTGGGCGGCTTCATGCCCAGCGAAGAACTCTTGCGCATCACCTTCTCTAGCCGATTCGCGCCATCCGGGCTGGAGAGTTCAAAAATCTTGCCCGCGATGGCACCCTTCCAACCCTTGGCCTCGGCAAAGGCTGCGCCAGCCGCGCTGGCTTTGCCGTTGATTTCCACCTTGGCGGACTTATCCCAGCCGTCCCCGGGCAATCCGCCCTTGTGGATAACCGCGCGGTAATTGCCGTCCCCAAGCGCAATCACCTGCACGCCAATGCCCTTGCCGGCATATTCGCCTTGGACCTGATATTCCGGCCCCGCCTTGGCAGGATCCGTTTCGCCACCGGGCCCGGCGGCAATGAGGGAAAGAACGAGAGTACTCAGGAAAAGGAAAAAGGTCTTTTTCATGTGTGTTTTTGATTCGCGGCGCATCATACCGGCGAGACAGGTGGCGGCAACGCCAAAAAACATGTTGACCCGACCGTGTAATTCCCTATTTTCCCCGCTCCACGCGAGTGAGAAGTTTTTAGCCAAGCTGGTCCCCTGATCCCCGCAAGCCAGCTTGGTTCCCCAAAGCAGCCGGTTCCCCAGCCGGCTGCTTTACTTTTTGCCGATAAATCACGCGGCAAATTCTCATTCATCCCGCAAATCAAGCAGGGCCGCGTGTGTCATGGAGATTATCAGGGTGCGAAAATCCGTTTCCGGATCCCAGCCCAGTTTCTCCCGCGCGCGGGAGGCATCGCCCACCAAACGGTTTGGCTCAGCGGGGCGCAGGAGGGATTGGTCGCGCTTGACGTAATCTCGCCAGTCGACATCCACCGTTTCAAACGCAATCTCCACCACTTCCTGCACCGAGTGCGTTTCGCCGCTGGCAAAAACATAGTCCGCCGGCTTAGGTTCGCGCAGCGCCAGACACACCCCACGCACAACATCCCGCGCGTCCGACCAATCCCGCTCCGCGGCGAGGTCTCCCAGTCTCAATTCCTTCTGGCCGCCCAGCTTGATGGCCGCAGCCGCACGGCAAATCTTTTGGGTGACAAAGCTCTCCCGTCTGCGAGGCGACTCGTGGTTATACAGGATGCCGTTGACGGCATAGAGACCATGAGTCTCCCGGTATTGGCGAACCATCTGCGCACCCAATGCCTTGGCGCAACCGTAGGGAGTCACAGGGGCAAAGTGAACTGCTTCGTCCTGAGGGCTGGAGGAGGGGCATCCAAACACCTCGCTGGAGGCAGCGTTAAAAAAACGCGCCTTGGGACAGCCAGCTCGTACAGCCTCCAACAATCTCACTGTGGCCAACCCGTTGACAACCAATGTTTCCTCCACAGCCTCAAAGCTGCCTCCCACGTGGGTTTGCCCGCCCAAGTGATATATTTCGTCAGGCGCCACGGCGGCAACCGCTCGCGCCAAGGATGGCCCGTCCACCAAATCTCCAACGTGCAGGCCAAGGACATCCATGTGGGGTGCCAAGGGAGTTTGCTCAATCTTTGTCCCGGAACGAATCAGGCCATGCACTTCATAGCCTTGCCCCAACAACAGTTCCGCCAGATAGGATCCGTCCTGTCCGGTGATACCCGTGATGAAAGCACGCGTCATGTCAGCCTTGGAGCGCCTTTAAATCCTCATCAACCATCAACCGCACCAGATCAGCAAACTTCGTCTTTGCCTCCCATCCCAGATCCCGGCGCGCCTTTTCCGGATTGCCCAACAACAGGTCGACCTCGGCCGGCCGATAGTAGGCGGAATCGACCTCCGTGTATTTTTCCCAATCGAGCCCCACATGATCAAATGCCACCTCAGTCAGCTCGCGCACGGTATGGGTTTCGCCAGTGGCGATGACATAATCACCGGGTTCATCCCGCTGCAGCATCAGCCACATGGCTTCCACATATTCCTTGGCATAACCCCAGTCGCGCTTGGCCTCCAGATTGCCCAAAGCCAGCTTTTCCTGAAGGCCCAACTTGATGCGGGCAACAGCCAGCGAGACTTTGCGAGTCACAAAAGATTCACCACGCCGAGGTGACTCGTGGTTGAAGAGAATGCCGCTGCACCCGTGCAAACCATAGGCTTCGCGAAAGTTTATCGTGATCCAGTGAGCAAACAACTTGGCACAGGCATAAGGGCTGCGGGGATGAAATGGCGTCGCCTCCGTCTGCGGTGTCTCTCGCACTTGGCCAAACATCTCGCTGGACGAGGCCTGATAATAACGGGTTTCAATGCCCGCCGAACGAATGGCTTCCAGCAACCGCACGGCGCCCACGGCAGTGACATCAGTCGTGTAGTCCGGCGTGTCAAAACTGATTTTCACGTGGCTTTGCGCGGCAAGATTATAAACCTCGGCCGGTTTCAGGGCCGCCACCAGACGAGTGAGCCCGCCGCCATCGGTCAAGTCCCCGTAATGAAGGGTCAGCCTTTCATGTTCCAGCAAATGACGAATGCGCTGTAAATTGTCGGTCGATGCCCGACGCACCAAGCCATGGACCTGGTAGCCCTTACCTAGGAGGAACTCGGCGAGATAGGAGCCGTCCTGCCCCGTGATGCCGGTAATGAGAGCCGAAGACGCCACACCCGCATATTGCCGCCCGCCCGCGCCGAAGGCAAGCGCACTTTCTTCGCAGCCGGGCCCCGCCCAGTTGCGCCTTGAACAAGGCTTCTCTTCGGGCTAGTCTGCGGCATGATTTCCCTGCGCAAATTCGCATGTGTGGCCGCCTTTTCCATGGCGTGGATCGGCTACAACTTGTTGCCAGCCAAGGAAAAAAAGACTCCCGTGGACAAGCCCAAGTTTACCAACCGGCTCGCAAAGGAAAAGTCGCCTTACCTCCAGCAGCACAAGCACAATCCCGTGGACTGGTATCCGTGGGGCGAAGAGGCGTTTGCCAAGGCAAAAAAGGAGAACAAGCCGGTCTTCCTGTCCATCGGCTACTCCACCTGCCATTGGTGCCACGTGATGGAACGCGAATCCTTTGAGGATGAGGACGTGGGCAAGATTTTAAACAAGCACTTCATCTGCGTGAAACTCGACCGCGAGGAGCGGCCCGATGTGGACCGCATTTACATGGCCTTCACCGTAGCCATCTCGCAGGGCAACGGCGGCTGGCCAATGTCGGTTTTCATGACGCCAGACAAGAAGCCCTTCTTTGCCGGCACATATTTTCCCAAGCCGCAGTTCATGCAGTTGTCGCAACGGGTGGCCCACCTTTGGGCCGACGAGGCGACAGAGAAGCGTCTCCGCGAAGATGCCAACCGCATAACCAAGGTCGTTCGGGAACACCTCAAGATGGAAGCGCCGGAAGATCCCGAGTTGAAGGCGGACTATCTTGACGCCGCCGCATCCGTGGTAAAACGCACTTTTGATCCAAAGTTTGGCGGCTTTGGACAACCCGGCCGTTGGGCCCCGAAGTTTCCCCAGCCTTCCGAACCGGCGCTGCTGCTGCGATACGGCGTGGAAAACAACGACCGTGAGGCCATCGACATGGTCCTGAAAACCTGCGACGAGATGGCAGATGGCGGCATCCGCGACCATCTCGGGGGCGGTTTCGCGCGCTACTCGGTCGACCGCGAATGGCTCGTGCCACACTTCGAGAAAATGCTCTATGACAACGCCCAACTCATCCACCTCTATCTCGACGCCTATCTGGTGAGCGGCAAACCCAAGTACGCCGACGTGGCCGCGGACACCATCCGCTACGTGCTCCGCGACATGACCCACAAGGATGGCGGCTGGTACTCCGCCGAGGATGCCGACAGTGAGGGTCATGAGGGCAAATTCTACTGCTGGACCAAGGAACAACTGGAAAAACTGCTGACCGCCGAGGAGGCCACCCTAGTCATCCGCCGCTACGGAATCACCGCGAAAGGCAATTTTGAGGATCACAGCCACCCCGAGCCGCTGAAGAACCTGAATGTTTTAAGCATCGTTGACCCCAAACTATCCCAGGACGAGGAAAAGCTGCTGGCCAGTGCCAAGGCCAAGATGAACAAGGACCGCGACAAGCGCGTTCGCCCTCATCTGGATGACAAGGTGCTCTCCAGTTGGAACGGCCTGATGCTTGGTGCAATGGCCCGTGCCTATTCCGTGCTGGGCAAGGAGGATTATTTAAAGGCGGCAGAGAGC
>CEVA01124119.1_pt1 | contig 10940 bp, 10 predicted proteins | sample 361521 | NCBI WGS metagenome assembly CEVA01 (sample SAMEA2622823, study PRJEB7988) | marine metagenome | isolation source: saline water (ENVO:00002010), including | reverse complement strand
GGCTGTTGCGCTGCTTCAGAAAGCGCAGCAGCTTTTCCGGGTAATCTGCCGCCACGGCATTCTGCACACTGGGGCGGGCAGCCAGATGCCGGCGCCACTGCTGCACCAGCACGCAGCCTTCGAACACATCCAGAGGCAGGTACGGGTCCATCACATCGAAGTAACGGAATATCGGTCCATAGGCTGCATCCACCATACCGAAGGCAGAGCCGGCAAAATAATCGCCATGGATTTCCAGCTCCAGGCGCCGCCATTTACGGGCAATCACCTCGGCCTGACTGTGGTAAGCCACCTCATCGGGGGCGTTATACAGGCGGCCGATGTCGTTCAACAGCTGTGAGCCGTATTCGATCCAGGCCCGATGTTGCGCTTTCAACAATGGATCGGAAGAATGCAGGCTGCCCGGCGTGATTTCATTCAGGTATTCACAGATTACGGCGGACTCAAACAACGTCGCCTGGTGATTCACCCGTAAGGCCGGTACCTTGCCGGTGGGAGATAGCTCAATAAACCATTCCGGTTTATCGGACAAATCAATATAACGGCGTTCATGGTGTATGTTTTTTTCCGTCAGCACTATAACGGAACGTTGTACATAGGGGCACAAATGGTGACTGATTAGTGTAAACTCATGTTGTTGCATGATGACGGCTCCTGTTCGTTACTCATGACATCCATCAGTATCAACCATAGTGATTTACCAAGGTGTGAACAGCGCTATTTATGCAAACCACCTTTGCAGATCAGCACGCCGTCACGGATGAATGAACCATGGAAAAACTCGACTGGAGCGACCTTCACTATTTCAACGCCGTGGCCCGGCACGGCTCTCTGGCCAAAGCGGCGCAGTCCCTGGGGGTGACCCACTCCACCGTGTTTCGACGCATCAACCACCTGGAAGAAGACTTGTCAGTGCGATTGTTTGATCGGCTGCCGGAAGGCTATCGCCTGACGGTGCTGGGTGAGGAACTGGTCACCTATTCCGAGCGGGTTGCCACCACCATTGATGACATGAAACGGATGCTGTTCAATCGCAATGATGAATTGAAAGGCACCATCCACCTCACTGCGCCCCATAACTTCGCCTACCGTTACCTGCCGCCTTTGATCGAGCGTTTTCACGCACAGTATCCCGACATTACCATCAGCCTGATGGCCAGCAACGCCGATTACAACCTGTCCCGGCGGGAAGCGGATCTGGCCATACGGGCCACCGCCAATCCACCGGAACATTTAATCGGGCAAAAACTGTTTTCACTGCGCTGGGCAGCCTACGCCAGCAGCGAGTACCTGGCAAAACACCCGGATCCCATTACTGATCTGGTTGGCCAGCAGGTTATCTGCGCCAATCAATCGCTGCAGCATCTGGCGGTGTTCAAGTGGGCGGAGGAGCATCTGGAACCACACCAGGTCGTGGCCCGCTGCAATGATCTGATGGCGATGTCGGCACTGGCCCAGGCCGGTTGCGGCATCGCTTTATTGCCGGATGATCAATTCAAGCCGGAGTTGCACCGGCTGTTCTGTCTGCAGGATGCGTTTCGCAGCGAAATCTGGATACTGATGCATCCGGATTTGCGAGGCTGTGCCCGCCTGGTACTGTTCAAGAATTTTATTTCGGAACAGCTCCGTCAACATCACGTGTTTCAGGAGCTGGGTTTGCTGGACGGTTGATTCCCTGCTGGGTCAACCGGCAGTGGTGCAGACCACCATTTTTACGTACACACTGGACAGCCATTCGGAAAACCCATTGCCTTGGTAATCCCAGGCCAGGGGATCGATGGAAAGCCGCACCAAGGGTGGTTGGGTATCCACTTTATTCAGCAACGCATTGGACACTGAGGGATCGGAAATCACACAACGCACTTTGTGGTCTTCGATTCGCTCCTTGATGGCCATCAGGTGTTTGACCCCGGGCTTGATTTCGGGATCCAATGAAATAGCGCCTTCAGACTGAATCCCCAGATCCTGCTCAAGATAGTAATAAGCATCGTGGGACAACATAAACGGGCCCGCCGCCTGGGCCAGCAGCAGCCGGCTCTGATCCCGTTGCTGCTGCAGACGTTGCACCAGCGCCGCCTTGTTTTGCGCCAGCGCGTTTTTCAGCTTGGGGTCACGGGCCAGCAATGCCTGTTCCACCGCATCGGCCAAGGTAACGGCATTGTCCACACTGAACCAGAAATGCAGGTCAAAGGTGGTGGAGTGGTGATGGCCCTGCTGCGAATCCACATGGTGATGATCATGGCCACCCTGATGATCCTCGTGCAGCGCCGGCCGTGGGGGCAACTGCACCAAACCGGGCAGCGCGGACCACGCGATTTGTGCCCCGGTCCTGGCCACCACCCCTTCCAGATAGGGCTCACCGGCTTCACCCAACCACACCACCAGATCAGCCTCCATCAGGGCACGCAGGTCACTGGGCTTTAAGGCATAGTCATGGGGGGTTGCCCCTTGCGGCAGTAACGTGGTGACCTGCACCGGCAGCCCCTGGGTCAGCTCCTGCACCAGCAGGGCAATGGGGCGCATGGAAACCATGATGTGGCGGGTGGGCCTGGTGTCCGCCGTCACCGATGTGGCCCAGCACAGCGTCAACAGCAAGAAGCCGAGGCTTCCATTGGCCAGGATTTTTTTGATAAAGGTTCGATACAACATGGGTCGACCTGATTGCATGAAGAACAGGGCGGGCAGTATATCATGGCCAATGCAGGGGTTCATGACTGGGTAAAGGGACGAGTGCTCGATGGGTTTTTATAAGTAGCCTGACCCATGGCGTATTTGTGTCTATGGGCCAACCGGTTTAGCATGGCACCATCGACACCACTGTAACCTGAATGAACCCCTTTCATGACCGAACACACCCTGGTTGAACTGCACGACGTAGGCCTCGACTTCAAAAGTCGTCGGGTTCTTGATCAAATCTCGTTTCATGTCCGCCCCCGGGAAATCCTCACCATCATCGGCCCCAACGGCGCCGGCAAATCCTGTCTGCTCAAGGTGATTCTGGGCTTGTATACCCCTACGCGGGGCACCTGCAAGCAGCGCCCGGGATTAAAGATCGGTTATATGCCGCAGAGGCTGACGGTGGACACCAGCCTGCCGTTATCCGTTGAGCGCTTTCTGACCCTGGCCAATAAAGGCGATGCCCGCCCGCTGGATGACGTACTGCGCCGGGTTGGCGCCCGCAGCCTGCGCCACAGCGCCGTGCAGAGCCTGTCCGGTGGCGAATTTCAGCGGGTATTGCTGGCCCGGGCACTGCTGCGGGAACCGGACCTGCTGGTGCTGGATGAACCGGCCCAGGGTGTGGACCTGCAGGGCCAGCAGGCGCTCTACCATCTATTGGCGGAACTGCGCGATGAACAGGGCTTTGCCATTTTGATGGTGTCCCATGATCTGCATTTCGTCATGGCACAAACCGATCAGGTACTGTGCCTGAACCAGCATGTGTGTTGTTCCGGCAGTGCCGAGTCGGTGTCGCAACACCCGGAGTATCTGAGTTTGTTCAACCATGCTGAAGTGGAGGACATTGCCGTCTACACCCACAACCACGATCATCATCATGATCTGCACGGCCATGTGGTGGCGGAAGACGGGCCCGCCGAAGAACACCGGCATCAGGGGGGCTGCCACCATGATTGAACTGGTGCTGCCCGCCCTGCTGGTGGGCTTGCTGCTCACCGCCATCGCCGGCCCCCTGGGCTGTTTTGTGGTGTGGGGGCGCATGGCTTATTTCGGCGACACACTGGCCCACAGCGCCCTGCTGGGCATCGCCCTGGGCTTTCTCTTCGATTTGAATCTGGCCATCGGCGTGATTGCGGTGAGCAGCAGCATCGCACTGGCGTTGACCGTACTGCAGGGGCAACGCTTTATCGCCAGCGACACCCTGTTGGGGATCATGGCCCACGGGACACTGGCCCTGGGCCTGGTGCTGGTCAGTTTGATGGAAACCGTGCGGGTGGATCTGCTGGGGCTGTTGTTTGGTGATCTGCTGGCCACCGGGTTCGACGACCTGTACTGGGTGGGTGCGCTGGTGGTGTTCATCGGTGTCACCCTCTACTTTATCTGGACACCCTTGCTCAACATCGCCATCAATCAAGAACTGGCCCAGGCAGAAGGCACCCCGGTGGGCCTGATCCGCCTGCTGTTTATGCTGCTGCTGGCCAGCGTGGTGGCCATTGGCATGAAAGTGGTGGGCGCCCTGCTCATCACTGCGCTGTTGATCATCCCCGCCGCCGCCGCCCGCAAACTGGCCACGACACCGGAACGCATGGCATTGCTGGCCAGCCTGGTGGGCATGGCGGCGGTGATCCTTGGCCTGACGCTGTCCTGGCAGGCCGATACCCCGGCCGGGCCCAGCATCGTGCTGTGCGCCAGCCTGGCGTTTCTGTTGATTTTTGTTTTTGCCCGCAGAAAGGATGCATAACCATGAGTAGCCTGTTACCGGATGGCATCAGTACCCTGTTGTTTACCGCGCTGGAATTAATGGCCGCGTTTTTTATTTTCGCCATCGGCACCACCGCCGCGGTGGTACTGGTGATGTATTTTGTGGACCGCAACCAGACCAAGCAAACCATTCGCCGCAATTACCCGGTGATTGGCCGCTTTCGCTATTTGTTCGAACACGTTGGTGAATTCTTCCGCCAGTATTTTTTTGCCATGGACCGGGAGGAGTTGCCCTTCAACCGGGCACAACGTTCCTGGATCTATCGGGCGGCAAAAAACATTGACTGCACCGTGGCCTTTGGCTCCAGCAAGGATCTCACCAAACCCGGCGCCATTATCTTCGTCAACACCCCCTATCCCACCCTGGATGAAGATGCCGTGGAAAACTCGGCCATTATCATCGGCCCTGACTGCCCCACCCCTTTCAGCACCAAATCCATCGTCAATATTTCCGGCATGAGTTACGGTGCCCTGTCCAAGCCGGCCGTGCGGGCACTGTCCAACGGTGCCAAACTGGCGGGCTGCTGGATGAATACCGGGGAAGGCGGCCTGTCATCCTGGCATTTGGAAGGCGGCTGCGACATCGTCTTTCAGATCGGTACCGCCAAATACGGTGTGCGCGATGCCCAGGGTAAATTGAGCGCAGAAAAACTGCGCCAGATTGCCGCCCACGAAAACGTGCGCATGTTCGAACTCAAACTAAGCCAGGGCGCTAAACCCGGCAAGGGCGGCATTCTGCCGGCGGCTAAAGTGTCCGCGGAAATTGCCGCCATTCGCGGCATTCCCGAGGGGGAGGCCTCCATCAGCCCTAACCGCCACCCGGAGATCAAATGCGCTGGCGACCTATTGGATATGATCGACACCATTCGCACCATCACCGGCAAACCCACCGGTTTCAAGGCGGTGCTGGGCAGCCCCGACTGGCTGGATGAACTGTTCACTGAAATCAAACAACGGGGAGCAGCGTCGGCGCCTGACTTTATCACCCTGGACAGCGCTGATGGCGGCACCGGAGCCGCCCCCATGTCACTGATTGACGATGTGGGATTACCCATCCGGGAATCCCTGCCACTGCTGGTGGACAAACTGGTGGCCTACGGGTTGCGGGATCGGATTCGCGTGGTTTGTTCCGGCAAACTGATCACCCCCAGCGCCGTGGCCACCGCCATCTGCGTGGGCGCGGACTTTGTTGTCACCGCCCGCGGCTTTATGTTTTCCCTGGGTTGCATCCAGGCATTGCAATGCAACAAGAATACCTGTCCGACGGGGGTCACCACCCATAATCCGCGTTTGCAAAAAGGCCTCGACCCACAGGACAAAGCCGTGCGGGTTTATCATTACCACCACAATCTAGAACGTGAAGTGGGGATCATCGCCCATTCCTGTGGTGTCAGGGAACCCCGTGAACTGCGCCGCCACCACGCCCGCCGGGTAATGGAAAACGGGCACTCCATCAGCCTGGACCGTCTCTATCAACGGGAACACGTTTAAAGGATTTCTCATGCGTTGCCTGACCCTTTTGTTGTTGCTGCCCTTGTACGCCCATGGCGCCGGCGTGCAAGCACCACTGTATGGCCAGGTTATGTTCGGTTCACTAAAACTGAACGACAACACGGTCAGCATCCACACCAACGACGACGTATTGGAAGGCGATCTACCTGACAGCATTCCCTATCTGGGAGCCGCGGCCCAAGTGATCTGGAAAGACGATGTGATCGGCTATGGCTGGGAAGGGGGTGGATTTTTCTCCTGGCAGAACGACAGCGTCTCATACTATGCCAGCGGCGGTGGCGATGGCGGCAGCGTTCGCATCAGCGTGGACAACGATTATTGGTCGTTTGAAACCTTTATGGGCCTGTACGCCAGCCTGAAACCGATTGATCGTCTGCGCTTTTACGTTGGGGCCGGACCATTGTTTTTGTTCGCCACAGCCAAAGTGGATAACGTGGCGGAGCAAGCACCGGAACCCACATCCTTTGAAGGCACCACCATCAACATAGATGCCGACAACTACCATTCGGATTTTACCGTCGGTGCCTACGCTCGGGCAGGGTTTGAATTCCAACTGCTGGACAACTATTGGATGGGTGGCAGCGTACGCCATATGAAAGCGGATGTTAACTTAAGCAAATCCGTGGGCCAGTTTGATATAGACGGCGATATCTATTTTTTGACGGTGACCAAACGATTGTTTTAATGAAGCTGCAATGGCCAGGCACCCCCGGCCACTGCAAAGGCGGCAAGACTAGAGATTTGCCTGGAAGCCAATGGAAATCACTTCGGATTCCACATCGATTTCCCAATAGTCGTTGTCGGCATCAGGCAGGAACGAATACTCCAGTACAATGGCGGCCGCTTCGCTGACATTGAACTGGGCACCCACACCGTATTCCAGGCCGTCACCTTTATACTTATCGCCAACGGAATCTTCGAACGTCACCTTGGCAAAGCCGAGTTTTCCGTACAGTGCAAAGGATTCCGAAGCGGGGATGATGCCTTTGGCGGCAATGCCAAACATGCTATCCACTTCAGCTTCCAGATCACCCTCTATGGTGTCTTCCGACAAACCGGTGGCAAAATACCCTTCCACGGCAAAATTCTGATTAATCCCGGTTCCCACTTTGAAGCGCAAAGCAGTGGGATCAGCGCTGAACTTACCCGCATACCAATCCGCGGTGATGTCCGCTTTCACGATGCTGTAATCCATCCCCACATAGGCCCCTTCCGCCATGACCTGAGCAGACGCGCACACCACGCCAGCCAGGGCAACGGCCCTAATTGCTTTTGTACTCATAATGAATTCCTTAAAACTAAATTGATTGCATTATTAATATAAAAACGGCGCGTCTTAACGATCGCGCCTTTCGATCAAGCCCACGGATTATGGCACAGTTCAGTGCAAAAAATCAGCATCACTTTACAAACTTCACAACCCCGGTATCGTCTACCGCTTGTTCCTGTACCGGCTCCACATCCTTAGGCCGCACACTGGTGTAACCACAGGCGTTGCACTCGGCGATGTCTTCGCCATCCTTCTGGTATACGAAGATTTTGTCTTCCTGGCCGCATTCGGGGCACTTGGCCCCGGCGATGAACATTTTTCTCATGCGGCCAACCCACTGTGGCGCAACAATGCGTCCACTTTCGGTTCGCGGCCACGGAAGCGTTTGAACAGTTCCATGGGCTCTTCGGAACCGCCCTTCTCCAGGATGTGTTCACGAAAATCACGGCCTGCCTGCGGGTTGAAAATGCCTTCTTCCTCAAAGCGGGAAAACGCATCCGCCGACAACACTTCCGCCCACTTATAGCTGTAGTAGCCCGCGGCATAGCCACCGGCAAAGATGTGGCTGAAGCTGCATTCAAAGCGGTTGAATTCCGGTGGCTCGATTACAGCCACCCGCTGGCGTACGTCTTCCAGCACGCTGTGAATGTTCATGCCCGGCTGGTATTCCATGTGAATGCGAAAATCAAAGATGGAAAATTCCAATTGCCGTACCATCATCATGGCCGACTGGAAATTCTTTGCCGCCAGCATTTTTTCCAGCATGGCATCCGGCAACGGCTCGCCGGTTTGGTAGTGGCCGGACATCAGAGGAATGGCGTCTTTTTCCCAGCACCAGTTCTCCATAAACTGACTGGGCAGCTCCACCGCATCCCAGGCCACACCGGCGATTCCGGACACGGCATCTTCTTCCACCTGGGTCAGCATATGATGCAAGCCGTGGCCGAACTCATGGAACAGGGTGGTCACTTCGTTATGGGTCAGTAATGCCGGCTTGTCGCCCACCGGGCCATTGAAGTTACAGGTCAGGTAGGCCACCGGTTTTTGCAAACCACCGGCCAGGGTTCGGCGCCGCGAGCGGCATACATCCATCCAGGCACCGCCGCGTTTGTTGGCGCGGGCGTACAGGTCCAGATAGAAGCCGGCAATGTGCTCATCCCCTTTGTAAACCCGATAGAACCGCACATCAGGGTGATACAGATCGATGCCATCCGCCTGTTGGAAAGTGACATCAAACAAACGCCCTGCCACCTCAAACAATCCACTCAATACTTTTTCCAGCGGAAACCAGGGGCGCAGCGCCTCCTGTGAAATGGCGTAGCGTTCCTGCTTCAGCTTTTCACTGACGTAACTGACATCCCAGGCCTGCAAATCATTGAGCCCGCATTGCGCGGCGGCAAACTGTTTCAGTTCTTCAAATTCCTGTTTCGCCACCGGCAGGGATTTGTCTGCCAGATCATACAAAAAGTCCATCACCTGCTCAGTGGTTTCGGTCATTTTGGTGGCAATGGAACGCTCGGCGTAATTATGAAAACCCAGCAGTTGCGCCAGCTCGTGACGCAGGCTCAGGATCTCTTCCATTAACGGATTGTTGTCCCACTGGCCGGCAAACGGCCCCTGGTCCGATGCCTTGGTGTTGTAGGCCTCGTAAAATTCCCGCCGCAGGTCGCGGTTGTCACAGTAGGTCATCACGGCGATGTACACCGGTATATCCAGCGTCAACACATAGCCTTGCAGATCCTTGGCCTTGGCGGCAATCTCGGCGCCATGCAACTGGGTTTCCGGCAAGCCGCTGAGTTCGTTGACATCGGTAATGTGTTTACTGAAAGCGTTGGTACAATCCAGCACGTTCTCGGCGAACTTGCTGGTGAGCTCCGATAACCGTTTACTGATCTCACCATAGCGTTTTTGCTGCTCTGCCGGCAGGTCAATGCCCGATAAGTGAAAATCCCGCAGGGCATTATCAATCACTTTTTTCTGCGCCACGGTGTAGTTTTCAAACTGCGGGGAATCCTTCAATGCCTTGTAGGCTTCATACAGGCCTTTGTGTTGACCCAGCCGGGTGGAATATTCTGACAATTTCGGCAGGCAGGCATTGTACGCGTTACGCAGTTCGTCGTTGTTCATCACACTGTTTAAGTGGCTCACCGGGGACCACATCTTGCCCAGAGTGTCGTTGATGTCTTCAAACGGCAGCAGAAAATTTTCCAGGGTTACGTCATGCTGCTTCACGTGGGCAACGATTTCTTCGATGCGCTGATAGTTATTGTCAATAATCTGGGACAGGGCCGGCGCAACATCGGCCGGCTTGATCTGACTGAATTCGGGTAATTCTTTTGGCTCAAGCAATGGATTCATGGCAACATCTTTATCAACAGAACATGGGAATGTCAGTGCGGTGTCTGCACCAATGTAAGCTCATTCTAGCATTAAAGTTAGATGGGTCGAGCGACAACAAAATACAAGGGCCAAGCCATTATGATCCTTCTCTGCGGTGGGATACGATTCACTTTGCTGTTCAGTCTGGTGCTGTTGCCGGTGTCTGCCTGCCAGGCCAACGACACCGAACCGGGCACTCCGCCTCAGGCCCCGGACACCACCGAATCCCGCCCGCCTCACCATACCGACACCGGCTTTCGTAATCTGTACGTCGATGATGAAGGCAAGAATGTGTTCTCCTATCTGCGCATGCGCTGGTTTGGAGACGATCCCTACGCCGATCACAACGAGGAACGGGATCAGATCCGGGTAGTGGAGCAGGCAACCCCCCTGACAGAAACACCGGATCGCCCCACGGTCACCTGGTTGGGCCATTCCACGTTTTTGATTCGTCATCAGGGGCGCACCCTGCTGACCGACCCCATTCTCTCCTACCGGGCATCGCCGTTAGCCTTCGCCGGGCCTGAGCGGCTGGCTCCACTGGTGTACGATGTGCCGGATCTGCCCGCCGTCGACTGGGTGGTGATCTCCCATAATCACTATGACCATCTGGATACCGACACCATCCGGGCCCTGGGCAACGGGCCCCGCTACTTTGTGCCGCTGGGGGTGAAAGCCTGGTTTGTGGATCTGGGGATCGACCCGGTTCGGGTGGAGGAGATGGACTGGTGGGAGAGCCGTACCACGGACGGTGCCACCATCACCGCCACCCCCACCCAGCATTGGTCCAGCCGCGGGCTCACCGACCGTTATCAGACCCTGTGGGCCGCCTGGCGCCTGGATCTGGCGGATTTCAGCCTGTGGTTCGGCGGTGACACCGGCTACAACAGTGTGCAGTTCAAGGAAACCTTTGAGCGCCTGGGGCCGGTGGACATGGCACTGATCCCCATTGGCGCCTATGCACCACGCTGGTTTATGAAAAACAATCACGTCAACCCGGAAGAAGCCATCGCCATCCACAATGACATCCGCTCCCGCCTCAGTATTGGTATGCACTGGTCCACATTCCAGCTATCCGCCGAGCCGCTGGACGAGCCCCGCCAACGGCTGGAAGCCCAGGTGCGTTACGGCGCCCTGAATCAGGGCAGGTTCCTCACCCTGCCCATTGGCGGCACCATAACCTATCCTCCTGAGACAATTATAAAGCCCATGCTTTAAGGCATAAGTCAAGCGCCACTGAGACAAAATACGCATAATGTCTTGATGTATCCACAGGGTGGTGCTAACTTGCTCTGGTACACCGATTGAGCAGTACCAAAAACAATTAGAAAACAGGATTTTC
>CEVA01067105.1_pt1 | contig 10947 bp, 9 predicted proteins | sample 361521 | NCBI WGS metagenome assembly CEVA01 (sample SAMEA2622823, study PRJEB7988) | marine metagenome | isolation source: saline water (ENVO:00002010), including | reverse complement strand
GGTAATGAAAATCCGTATGGACCGTCTCCAAGGGTCAGGGAGGCCATATCAGAAATCCCATTCCATATATACCCTGACCCAGAACAGCGAGCTATTAGAGATGCTTTAAGTACCTATACGGGGTTTGGTGCTGAGTATCTCATCGCAGGGGCAGGTGCGGATGAAGTACTCGATTTAATTTTTAAGTTGTTTGTCTCGCCTGGAGATCAAGTCATAGATTGTGATCCAACCTTTGCTATGTATTCTTTTTTGACAAGAGTTGCAGATGCAGAAATATTAATGGTTCCTAGAGATGATAGTTACGATATTGATGTTCCTAAGATATTAGATTCAATTTCTGTTAATACAAAAATAATCTTCATAAGTTCTCCCAATAATCCTACTGGTAACGTGGTTAGCGAATCTGATGTTTTGGAGTTATTAGGTACCGGTCTCATAATTGTAGTAGACGAGGCATATTATGAATTTAGCGGGGAAACCCTCAGTCGGTTAGTGCAATCAAATCATAACCTGATAGTTCTACGGACTTTGAGTAAGTGGGCAGGGCTTGCAGGGCTGCGTTTCGGGTACGGTATTATGAATCCGGAGCTGGTCCAGCACATGATAGATATAAAGTCACCATATAACATCAATGTGGCTGCTGAAGCCGGGGTAATAGCATCTTTGGGTGATGCGCGAAATCTCCTTAATAATGTGAAAAAGATTGTTGAGGAAAGGCATAGGCTTTTTAATTTATTAACATCTATACCAGCGTTGAAGCCATGGCCATCTCATGGCAACTATATCTTGTGTAAAGCGGAGTCGGGTGATGTAAATGAAATTTATAAAGGTCTCGCGAAAAGAGGAGTTTTCGTGCGTATGTTCAGCTCTGAAAGGCTATCAGATTGCTTCAGAGTTGCCATTGGGAAGCCTGCTGAAAGTGATTTTTTTATGGAGGCCCTAAAAGAGTTGATTTGACTCAACAATCAAGATAAGGAAGGACAAAATTGAGAAAACGCATATCACAGATAAACAGAAAAACTAACGAAACTGACATAGCTCTAGGTATTAATCTAGACGGTACTGGAAATTATGATATCAAAACAGGTAATGGTATGTTTGATCATTTACTTGCCCAACTTTCTAGGCATGGGCTTATAGATATTAACCTGTTAGCGACAGGGGATCTCGATGTAGGATTCCATCATTTGGTTGAAGACGTAGGAATAGTACTCGGTAGATCAATTCAGGAGGCGGTTGGTGATGCATCTGGCATTACCAGAGTAGCTCACTCATATGTCCCGTTAGATGAAGCATTGGCATTGACTGTGGTAGATTTCGGAGGAAGAGGATATGCTGTGATTGAATTGCCATTGACGGATAGTGATCTAGGAGGTTTGTCAGGGGATTTGATCAACCATTTCCTAGACACTCTGGCTCGCGAAGGCCGTTTTAATCTACATGTGAGAATTTTGTCGGGTACTAACAATCATCATATAGCTGAATCAGTATTCAAGAGCCTCGCGCGCAGCATTAGGCAAGCATTGAAGCTTGATGACAGACTGGGTAGCAATATTCCAAGCACTAAAGGCACAATAGGTTAGTAGTGGCACTTAAGATATCAGATCTATATGAAACTCGTAATCTTCTATGATGGGATTTGCCAGTAATTTGTTGCACATTGTTTTCACATGTTCTGTGGCTTTATTCAGATCTGTTTCGTCGACCTGAATCTCGAAATACTTCCCAGAACGCACGCTTTTCACTTTTTCATATCCAAGTTGGCGAAGGCCGTTATGTATAGTTAACCCTTCAGGGTCACTGACAGTACTTTTCGAGCGTATGACAATCTTTGCGATAAACAATTTAGCTTGCTACAGGCGTGATAATCAACAAAATTTAACGCGCATTTGCTTCGGGAGAGTTTGGTGAACTCTCATGCGAATCTATAAAATCTTTCACCATATCTTCATCAAATTGATCAAGTGTTTGTAGGAATGTCCATGCAGTAAGTGCAATTTTGCTGTCCATTTCGGGATAGGGCGACATTAGTATTTTGAGGCCTCCATTTACTCCTCTATCCACCAACTCAGACAGTTGTTTTAACATCTCAGGACACCCCTCAGGGCAATCATAATGGATACCGATGCCACCATGTTCCAAGTTGTGAACTATGTACTCGTCTGCTACGTATGAGTCATGAATACCCCATCGGACAGGGGCTAGCGGTTGAGCATAGTGCCACCCAGAAGTTGCAGGTTTAGAGTTGTATTCTGGATGCTCTGCTTCATATGCTATGTGAGTTCGGCCTTGGTCCTCTATTTTAAGTCCTGGCCCGTCTGGAGTATTTTCCCCAAACAATCCACCCCCAGCGAATGGAAGTCCGGGTAGGAAAAGGGCAATAATGAACAGTAAAGAAACAGACCCGATTGCGGCTACGCCTCCGTATCTGACAAATCGTTTTCGTGATTTGCTACGGGACCGTCTGGCGGATCTGGCCTGACTTGGAGTAAGGCGTTGTTTTGATTTATTTTCGTTTGTCACCACAGTTATCTATACATCCTCTACAGAATTTATGTTAGGTTACTTGGTTTCCAGTCAATTTTTCGATAGCTTCTTCATATCTAATGATGGTTTTATTTACAACGCTCTCAGGCAATTCTGGTGCTGGAGGTTCATGATCCCATCCTTGCTCGTTTACCCAGTCGCGTACAAATTGTTTATCGAAATTAGGCAGTGATTTTCCTGGTGAATAGCCTGATTTATCCCAGAATCTACTTGAGTCTGGAGTGAGAAGCTCATCAATTAGAGTTAGCTGGCCGTCTATCATGCCGAATTCTAGTTTCGTGTCTGCGATTATTATACCTTTGGTAAGGGCAAAATCTCGTGCGGATTCATATACCGATCTTGTAATTTCAGCGAGAAGCGTAGCGGTGTCCTTTCCGACCATGTTTTCCACTTCTTCGATCGTCATTGGCTCATCATGGCCGACTTCAGCTTTGGTAGTTGGAGTAAACAGAGGTTCTGGGAATGGATCTCCTTCTTTCATCCCTTGAGGCATAGTTTGGCCGTTAACTGTTCCTGATTTTCGATATTCTGACCACGCAGAACCAGTTATGTATCCTCTGATTACACACTCTACGTCTATTCGTTCTGCCTTCCGTACCACCATTGAACGCCGTGATATTTCTTCTGGAATTGGGCCGACATCGTTGTTATCGTCTGCAAGGGATATTAAATGATTTTGAACAATATTTGACGTCTTCTCAAACCAAAACCCAGAAATTTGATTGAGAACTGCACCTTTGCCTGGTATAGATGTGGGCAAAACTACATCAAATACAGATATCCTGTCAGTCGCAACCATGAGGAGACGGTTTTCACCAATATCGTGGGTGTCACGGACCTTTCCTCTATGTATTAAATTTGGAAGAGTGGATTCACGAACTGTTTTCAATCTTTAAACTCCTTAAACAAAGTATTTTAATTTTATTACATTGCTTTGGTATAGTCTTCCCTATTAATTAGTTTAACCCGATACGCTCAAATGTTTCATCCACAAATCTCACGTAGAAACTATGGTCAAATACATCTTCCAATTCACTGTTTGATAAATGTGATGTTACTTCGTTATCGGAACTAATTAATTTACGGAAATCTTCACCTTCATCCCAAACTTTCCTAGCATTTCTCTGGACGATACCGTAAGATTTTTCTCTGGAGAGTCCTTTATTTACCAATGTCAACATTACTCTCTGTGAGAACAGTAGCCCTTTTGTCTGGTCCATGTTTTGTTTCATACGGTCTGGATAAACTACCATATCTTTTAATACTCCAGTAAGTAAATCAAGAGAGTAATCTAATGCTAAACATGAGTCGGGTAATATGATGCGTTCAGCTGAGGAATGACTGATGTCTCGTTCCCCCCACAGAGCCACATTCTCCATAGCAGTAACGGCATGTCCTCTAATAAGTCTTGCCAGCCCGCATATTCGTTCCGTCAATTCGGGATTGCGTTTATGGGGCATTGAAGAGGAACCAGTTTGTCCTTCTCCAAATGGTTCCTCAACTTCCCTGATTTCTGTTCGTTGAAGCCCTCTAATCTCAGTTGAGAACTTTTCGAGTGATGCAGATATCAAGGCCATTGTTGTTACGAATTGTGCATGGCGGTCACGTTGGACAATTTGATTGGATACTGGGGCCGGATTGATCCCTAGGATTTCGCATGCATGCTGTTCAATTTTGGGAGATACTGTAGCATGAGTACCTACCGGTCCAGATATCTTGCCTACAGCCACCATTTCCCTTGCTTGCAATAAACGAGTCTTATTCCTTCTCATTTCGTCCCACCATAGTGCAAGCTTAAGACCGAAAGTAACAGGCTCGGCGTGCACGCCGTGAGTTCTACCCATCATCAAGGTTTCCTTGTATCTACACGCTTGATCTTTGAGTACGCTGATCATATTTTCCAACTCAGTGATCAGTAAGTCTGCTGACTCGATAAGTTGTAAAGAGGTTGCTGTATCCCATACATCACTGGTCGTTAATCCCAAGTGGAGCCATCTGCCTTCTGGTCCTAAATTTTCAGTAATTGAGCTTAAGAAGGCCGTCATTTCATGTTTGTTAATAACTAATATTTCGTTTAGTCTGTCGATGTTGTAATTGGCGGCACGTAATTTGATCATGTCTTGATCATGTATCACACCTTGTTTTGACCATGCCTCAGAGACAGCTATTTCTACTAACAACCACTTGTCGTATTTGGATGATTCTGACCACACTTTCGCCATTGCCGGGCGTGAATAGCGTTCAATCATTATCGATGCCATTCATGCCATCAAGATCGGGAATTCTTTTATTGGGTTGATTTGAGATCATTTATTTTGTAATTCCAGTCGATATTTATCATATTCTGCTCGAATTGAATCATGTTTAATACCTAGAATTTGCGCAGCAAGGAAGCCTGCGTTACGTGCACCCCATGAACCTATTGCCACACAAGCTACTGGTATACCAGGGGGCATCTGAGCGATAGAGTGTAGAGAATCCAGTCCGTTCATTTCACTGCTAGTCAGAGGGATCCCAATTACAGGGAGAGTAGACCAGGAAGCTAATACTCCGGGCAGTGCAGCTGAACCTCCGGCAGCACCGATCAGGACTTCGATTCCTCTTTCTCGCGCGGATTTGGCGTATTCTCTAACTTTATCAGGTGAACGGTGGGCAGACATTGCCACCACTTCGTGGTCAATATTCAACTGGCTCAACACATCTGCTGCTTCTTGGACAACATCGCTATCTGATTTACTACCCATAACTACACCAACTAACGGCATGATATTTACCTCCATATTTTCATTATCGGAATACTATTTATTTAAAGCTATATCGGTTCTGTGGAAGGATCCTTTAAACTTGATTGTATCGAGACTTGCATACGTTTTCAAACGTGCTTCTGAAACGGAGTTATCTATAGAAACAACGCTAAGCACTCTACCACCGTCTGTTACGTACTTACCGGTGTTATTTTTCCGAGTACCCGAATGAAACACGATCGAATGTCCGGGATCATCCAAGCCGGTTATTTCAAATCCAGTATCATAGTTTTCAGGATACCCTTTAGATGCCATTACGACACACACAGCAGCATCCTCACTCCATTGGACTTGGGTACTTTCTAGTTTTTTCTGGGCAACCGCCATCATAACTACGGCCATGTCAGTTTTCAACCGTGGGAGTATTACTTGAGCTTCAGGGTCTCCAAAACGGCAATTGAATTCGTAAACTACAGGACCGGATTTTGTGAGCATGATACCCGCGTAAAGAATGCCTCTATAGGGATTGCCCATATCCGACATGTGTTTTGCCACCGGTATCATGATATTACTCGCGATAGTATTCTCTAGCTCTTTGTTCCAAAAGAACGGGGGAGTGAATGACCCCATTCCACCTGTGTTGGGACCTGAATCACCATCGTAGATCCTTTTGTAGTCACATGCTGCTACTAACGAGGAAACGTGAACTCCATCTACAAATGCGAAAACACTCAATTCTTCACCTGATAGGTATTCCTCAATTAGCACAGTTTCTCCAGAAGCACCAAATTTTTTCTTTACAAAGCAATCTTCTAAAGCAGCCAAGCCTTCTTGTAAAGTATTGGCTACAACCACTCCTTTACCTGAAGCTAATCCATCTGCCTTTATTACTATTGGTACGTCACAGGAAGATAGATGAGCTGAAGCTTCAACAAATGATGTGAACGTTTGAGCATTAGCTGTTGGTACCCCGGATTCTTGCATCAATTTTTTGGCGAATGTCTTGCTGCTTTCAATTTGGGATGCTTTTTTAGTTGGGCCGAATACCAATAACCCGTGACTTTCAAACTTGTCGGTTAGCCCAATAGCTAATGGCACTTCAGGTCCCACCACAGTCAAATCAACATTATTTTGGAGTGCAAAACTCAGTAAAGAATCGATGTCATCAGGTTTTATTTGGACATTTCGGGCTATTTCTGATGTGCCTGCATTGCCAGGGGCTACTATTAATTCTGTCACTATGGGGCTTTGTAGCAATTTCCAAGCGATGGCGTGTTCGCGGGCTCCGTTACCAATTACGAGAACTTTTAGTTTTTTGCCTATTCCCATTCTATGGTACCGGGAGGTTTGCTGGTGATATCGTAAACCACTCTGTTTACTCCAGGCACTTCGTTTGAAATTCGATTGGAAATCCGTGCAAGGACACTGTAGGGTAGGCGTGCCCAATCAGCTGTCATAGCATCTTCACTTGTTATCGCTCTGACAACGATAACATTTCCATAAGTTCGAAAATCGCCCATGACGCCGACAGTATGAGTATCAGTTAGCACAGCAAAGCTTTGCCACAAATCTCTATACAGATCGTTACCTTTTACCTCGTCCATCACAATCCAATCCGCTGCTCGAAGAGTTTCAAGTCTATCTTGAGTGACTTCTCCAATTATTCGTATTGCTAAACCAGGCCCAGGGAAAGGCTGCCTGTGAATCATTTCATCAGGCATCCCTAATTCAAGTCCGACTTCACGTACTTCGTCCTTAAAAAGATATCTTAGTGGTTCGACTAACCTCAGTTTCATTGTTTCAGGCAGTCCACCAACGTTGTGATGAGTTTTAATTTTTGCTGATGTTTTTGACTCTGATGTTTTGCTCTCTATTACATCTGGATACAATGTGCCTTGGGCAAGAAAATCGACCTTTCCTATTCTTGCTGCCTCACTATCGAAGATACTGATAAATTCTTCTCCGATTATTCTGCGTTTTTCTTCTGGATCGGTTACTCCAGACAATGCATTTATGAAGTGTTCTACAGCATCTGCATATACCAAATCTACCTTGAGGTATTTTTCGAAGGTGTTACGCAATCTTTCAGGTTCTTCACGCCTCATAAGTCCAGTGTCAACAAATATGCATGTCAGTTGATCACCAATGGCCCTGTGAATTAAAGTAGCCGTAACCGCTGAGTCTACCCCTCCAGAAAGAGCACATATTACCCTTCCTGCGCCAATTTGTTTTCTGATACGATCTATTGTTTCAGATACAAAATTTTCAGCAGTCCATAATTGCTTACATCCGCATATGTCGTACAAGAAATTTTGAAGTAGCTTTTTACCTTGTGGGGTATGAGCCACTTCCGGATGGAACTGAATCCCAATCATCTTTTTCTCGTTGGCGACTACAGCAACTGGTGAATTGTCAGTATAAGCAATTGATTCAAATCCAGGAGGAAGACCGGATATTTGATCTCCATGACTCATCCACACAGGCATGGATGGGGGCAAATCTTTAAAAAATGGGTCATCGACAGCATTTTGATGCAGCACGGCATGGCCGTACTCTTTTTTTGATGCAGGAGAAACGGTGCCTCCAAGTTGATGTACCATTACCTGCATACCGTAGCAAATACCTAAAATTGGGAGTTGGCCGGTATATACCCAATCCGGGGCCAAAGGGGCGCCGTCTTCATAAACGCTTGATGGCCCTCCAGATAGTATGACACCTCTTGGATTTAATTCCTTCACGGTTTCCCATGATGTGTCATGAGTCACTATTTCGCAGTACACTTTGCTTTCTCTAACGCGACGAGCAATTAAACGGCTGTATTGGGAACCAAAATCTATGACAATAATAGTTTCTCTGTGCTGAGAGGTATCATCATCCACTTGGGATCCTTGGCCTATTTTGGTGCGTGCAATTTCCAAGTACGTCGATACTTCTAAATCGTCGCTAACGGCCACTCTATGTGTGCTTTTTTTAGGCTCTGGTTCGCGTGTCATATCAGGGGCTTTCAGGCTATCATTTGTGCTATACTGAGGTCAAGGTAATTCCCAGGTAAAATGGTCGTTCCATCGCAATACGATGTCATGCAGGCCCAAATCGAAATGTCTGCCAAGTGCCTCAGTAATGGGGGAATTGCAGCTATACCCACGGATACTCTATACGCATTCGCGGCTTCGGTGTTTATTGAAAAGTCTGTAGAGCGTATTTTTGATCTTAAAGGTCGTCCTAACAACCAAGGGATGCCTGTATTACTGGATGGAATCGATAGGGTGAAAAGTTGTGTGACTGATGTTCCCAAGCTTGCGAATTCGCTGATGGAGGCATTTTGGCCGGGTCCTCTCACTATTGTATTGAGACGTTCTCCAGCGGTGCCCGCGGTGGTTTGTGGAGGTTTGGAGACGGTGGGGCTTAGAGTACCTGATCATGAACTCACTAGAGGTATAGTAAAGGAACTGGGCGCCCCGATCACTGGCACAAGCGTTAATCGCTCTGGTACGGAATCATTAAACAGTGCTGAATTGATTGCAAATGAATTTGGAGACCAAATAGATCTGATTGTTGATAGTAGCACGGGAGCAGGAAAAGCTTCTACCGTAATTGATATGACAGGTGAAGTACCTCTAGTATTGCGAGAAGGGGCTGTCAATATAAATGAAATAACAGGCGTGATCGGAGTTGAAATTGCCCGAAACCATTGAACTGGATGCACTTATTGCTGATTTGAACAGCAAAGTAGATGATGAAATGAAGAACATAATTTGTTCTAGAGATATGACTCTGTATCAAATGATGTCATATCACATGGGATGGACTGATCGTTTTGGTCAAGCCGTTGTCGGTGGAAATAACTCGAATCGCATCCACGGGCTTTTATGTGCACTGATCTCATCGGCTATGAATTTGGAAGAGGATGTTATGATGCCCGCGGCCGCTTCCGTTGAATTGGTTTCAAGCTTCGCAGAGATGCATGACGACATTCAGTCTGGAAATCCGGTTCGGGATGAAAGAGATGCAGTATGGTGGTTATGGGGTCCAGCTCAAGCAATTAATGCTGGTGATGGGATGCATGCGATGGCAAGGTTGGCCATGTGCAAGCTTGTAGATAAAGGAATTTCATCCGAAATTACTCTGGCGGCTTTGCGGGAATTAGATCATTCTGGCCTAGAAGCGTGTGAGGGAAGATTCATTGAAATGGAATCACAAGATAGTTTTGAAATGACTATAGAAAATTATATAAACATGGCTTCTCTTAAAACAGGATCACTATTTGGTTGCGCTATGCAACTAGGCGCTATTGTTAGCTCAAACTATGAATCTATGGATGATTTGAAAACGGTTGGTGAACATCTGGGGATATCGGTTCAAATCAATTCAGACATCGATTCTCTTTGGGGCACTGGTGCTGAGTTTTCACCCGATCCTGATTTGTTGAACAAGAAAAAGCTTTTCCCTATTGTCTACGGACTGAATCAGGCATCCATCAGTGAAAAACGTGCTCTGGGAGAGATTTATTTCAAGCGAGTTTTGGATAAAGAAGATGCTATAAAAGTCAGAAATGCTATAGATGCCTTATCAGTAAAAGGCGAGTGCCAGGAGTTGGTTGCCAAACATTTTGGGTTGGCTGAAAGTGCATTGGAAAAGATATCAATGACGTCCAGAAATAGGCGAATAATATTGAATTACATGAGCTTGCTTGTGGGGAATAATTTTGAACAAGAAAACAGTTAGTGACGTTGATGTCAGGGGCAAAACTGTTTTACTACGAGTAGATTACAACGTGCCGTTTGAGCCGGGATCCTTGGAGATCCTCGACGATAGTAGACTAATTGCTTCAATTCCGACGATTCTATACCTGATGGAACAAGGATGTAAGGTAATCTTGTGTTCACATTTGGGTAGGCCTAAGGGCAGAATTGTCGATGATTTGAGGATGAAGCCAATAGCTCAGAAATTATCTGAATTATTGAAACATGAAGTTTACGAAGCTCCTGGGTGTGTCGGAGAAGATACCAGTACTATGGTTAAATCAATACCGGATACGGGTATTGTTTTATTGGAAAATGTACGGTTTTATCCTGGAGAGGAACTCAATGATCCGAAATTTGCAAAGAGTCTGGCTTCACTTGCCGAAGTATATGTTAACGATGCATTTGGAACTGCGCACAGAGCTCATGCGTCGACCGAGGGAGTCGCTCATCACCTACCTGCGGTAGCAGGATTGTTGATGGATCGTGAACTAGATATGTTGGGCAGGTCTTTGGATTCACCAATCCGGCCATTTACTGCCCTGGTTGGTGGAGCTAAAGTTGCGGATAAGATAAAAGTTTTAAAAAAATTGTCTGAAAGAGTGGATAATTTGATGGTAGGAGGTGGGATGGTGGCGACATTCTTAAAGGCTAAAGGTTTTTCAGTGGGTTCAGCGGCGGTTGAAGAGGAATTTCTGTCCACTGCTAGCGTTCTGACAGAATATTCAGATAGTGGTCAATACAGATTAGTTCTCCCTGTGGATTTGGTTGTGTCCGATAAATTTGAGGAGAGTGCCAGTCCCTGCAACGTTGATGTGGATAAGATACCTGATTCATCTCTAATTATGGACATAGGGCCCAAAACTGTTGCCTTATACAATTCTATTTTGAACAATTCCAAGACCGTGTTGTGG
>CEVA01031588.1_pt1 | contig 10952 bp, 8 predicted proteins | sample 361521 | NCBI WGS metagenome assembly CEVA01 (sample SAMEA2622823, study PRJEB7988) | marine metagenome | isolation source: saline water (ENVO:00002010), including | reverse complement strand
CCCCGACTACCGATGACGTTGCCATAGCGAACCACGGAAAAAATAGTTCCCGAGTCGCCGGCGTAACTGTTGGCCGCGATGAACACCTTGTCGGAACAAAGCTTGGTGGCCCCGTAGAGATTGACCGGATTAACCGCCTTGTCGGTACTCAGGGCGATCACTTTCTCGACCCCGCAGGTAAGCGATGCCTCCACCACGTTCATGGCCCCGTCGATGTTCGTCTTGATGAACTCGTGTGGGTTGTATTCCGCCGCGGGCACTTGCTTGAGAGCCGCCGCATGGACGACGTAGTCGACTCCCCGCATGGCGCGTAGAAGGCGTTGGCGATCTCGCACGTCACCTAGGAAAAAACGCAGGGCGGGATCCTGAAATTCGGGTTTGGCCGACATTTCCGACTGTTTCCACTCGTCGCGTGAATAAATGATCACGCGCCGCGGTTCGTAATCGCGCAAAACACTCTGGATGAAACGAGAGCCGAAAGATCCCGTTCCACCCGTAACCAAAATTGACTTTCCGTTGAGCATGAAGGACAAACGACAATAGTGATTCCCTTGCGAAAGTCCATCCTATTGCGAAAGGAGAAGGAAAACCCGGGAATCCGAGTTTGACGCGGGCGTCGGGGCAGACGATACATGAGCGTCATGCCCACTCACTGGCTGTCTGAAAACGATACTCCCGGATCCACCACCGCCGTACTTCTGGGTCCCGTCGATGCAACCGAACTAAAGACTCAGTGCGAGAAACACCCCGCCGGCGTGCTTTGGATCGCGGTGGAAGGCGACGCCCAAGCGCCCTCACTGCCTCCCTCGAACCTCACGCAGGTAATGGTAAACGCATCGGGCGGCCATTTTCCTCAAGAAACCCTGCAAGATTTTCTCGGCCTCAATTACGAGGTCATGCCCAGTGTCAGGGTGAGCTCCGCTATTAATCCCGACAGCCCCGTCTACCTGAACGCGTTGAACCTCGTCATGCAGCAAACGGAGGCGACCTTGCGGGCTCGGCGCACCCGTTCGGAAACCGGCCCTTTGCGCCAGCAAAACGTTTTCCGCAACCTCCCGGGGTACCTGCAGGCAAGGGTGCCGGGCTCTTGGCGAGGGGCGGCGGAAGGCTCCTTGGCGGTAGTAGTCGGGGCGGGGCCCTCCCTGGACGTCACCCTACCCCTTCTGGTGGAAACGTGCAGCGATGCGGTGGTCATTGCCGCCGACAGCGCCATCAAGGCCTTGGCCAAGCATGGGGTTTCGCCGGACTTGGTGGTGAACATGGACCCGGAGAAAACACTCGCCAGCTGCGACTCCTCGACCCTTTGCCCTGGCATCGCCGTCCTCTCTTCTCAATCTCATCCCAGTTGGCGAGCTGCATGGAGAGAAAACGTCCGCTATCTTTCGGGCCGTGTCCTGACGGAGGACTGGCTGGCAGTGAAAGGAGTCGCCAAGACCGATTTACTGGCAGTCAACAACGCCGGACTCTCCGCCTTCCTGCTGGCGGATTACCTGGAGGCATCCGTCGTTTTGCTGGCAGGTATGGATCTCTCGGGCAGCGATGACGGCAAACGACGCTACGCCGAGTCGACGGGGAGAAACGCGCAGGTGGGCATGGCCGCGCATTATAAGAAAATACCCGGCAACCACGAAGATACCGTATCGACTCCTTTTCTCTCGGACTGGAGTGAAACGAACGAGCATTGCGCCGCGATTGCGCGAAGAAGGCAGGTGGTGAATCTCAACGATCGGGGGGCGCGGCTGGAGGGATCCACGCTGATTCATCCGGACAAATTCGAGGAACTGGAAAACGCCTTGTCGGAAAACCTCACCCCCTTCGATCGAACAGGCAATAAGTTAAGCCAGGAACAAGATCGAGCGAACTCCTGGGATCAAGCCCTGCGTTCCACCTTGGCCAACCGTTGCAATGAGATTGGGCGCCGCCTGCAACCATTGCTCTCGGGAACCCACTCGCGCATCGACAAATTGCGTTTCCTTCGTGAATTGATGGCGAATCAGGAGCTAGCCACCTTGCTGGGCGATTTCTCCTTTGCCGTCATGCCCGGCATCATGCCAGGCAAAGAGCCTGGCGAAAGCCAGCTCGACCTTTGGCTCCGCCAACTCCGTCAGACGTTATGGATACTGGAAGACGCCTTGCTGGAAAACGACGCCCCGGAGGAATTCCTGAGACGGTTCTTGGCCGAAAGCCTGACTTCCTAGTCGTTTTCGCGCGCCATCTCGGCCAAGGCCGCCTCGGCGGCCACCAAGGCCTCGTCGATGGCAGCCTCGTCGTGAGCTCCGCAAAGGAACCAATTGTGATGAGGATGAAAAAACAGCCCCTTCTCGGCGCACGATTCACAAAATCGCTGCATCGAATATAGGTTTTCGTCTTCCTCGAAACAGGGAAACGGCATGGCTGGCGGCCCCGTCATGGTCAAGGGAAGGCCATGTTTGCTCGCATGCTCCTCCAGTCCCGAGCCCAATCGACGGCCAAGCTGGTCCAGCTTTTCAACCACTCCCCTGTCGGGTCCCAATTCCAGGCATTTCAACGCAGCCGCCATCGCAACCGCGTCGTTCCAGCAACTGCCAGTCAAGAACACCTCGCGAGCGGCGCGTCGGAATTCCTCCCGTCCCAAGCAGGCGGAAATGGCATACCCATTGCCTAATGCCTTCGAATAACAAGAAAGGTCCGGGGTGAATCCAAAGGCGCGATGAGATCCGCCATCGTGTAAACGAAAGCCAGCTCGCACGTCGTCGAGGATCAGGGCGATGCCTCTCGAGCGACAAGCTGACTCCACCTCTTCCCAAAAGCCGTCCGCAGGCATTTCCGAGGCCCCGAAAGCCGCATGATGATAAGGGGTCAAGATGACTGCGGCGATCTCTTCCCCACATTCCTTCAACAAGGAATGAAAGCCATCCAAGTCGTTCCAGGCGAATTCCCGGATGGCGGCGCGATCCTCCGGGATGCGTCCCCCGAAACCCGGGTCGCACCAAGCATCCACGCCATGGTAAGCCCCTTTTGCCTTCAAGACGATGCTGCGGCCCGTGTGCTCACGAGCAACCCGAGTGGCCCAAGTCGTGACGTCGGATCCATTCTTCGCGAAAACCGCCCACTGGGCGAAATCGATCCTCTCGGTCAAGGCTTCGGCGAGCTCGACCATACGCTCGGTCGGCTGGTTCAAGACGGCTCCCTCACGGCGCTGACGTTCCGCCGCTTCCTCAATCTCGGGATCTCCAAAGCCGAACAGAGACGAGCCGTATCCGCACAAAAAATCAAGCCACTCATTGCCATCCACGTCCATGAAGCGGCAACCTTTGCCGGACGCAGCGTAATTCGGAAAACTACCCGGCAAGCCACCAGCGGGGGCGAGGTGACCGTAGATGCCTCCCGGCACCACTTTCGCGGCTCGCAGAAACAACTCCTCCGATCGTGACCTTTCGCGTTTCATTTCAAGTCGGGAAAACCAAGTTCCGAGACGCTCTGTCCGCGACGTACCCGACAGCCTCGGCAAGCGGAATGCGTCCCCGCACCTCGATTTCCCCGTTAGCCGGAGCAACCAAGGGATCCAGGCCCGTTTCCACCGCTCGAACAGCTACCTCCAAGTCGCGAAAGGTAACGCGAGCGTCTGCATCCTCCGAAGGCTCGCCGGATCCGGACCGGTAACCTCCTGCATCCATGCGAAACCAAGCCGAGACGTCGGTATTGGCGACCGTGAAGGAGACGCAGCCGGAACTTTCCCTAGCCATCGCCTCGACGCATTTCAAGTCCAACGCGGCATAAGCTTCGGCCGCCGCCAATCCCGCCCGTAAGCCGACCGCGGCCTTGACCTCGGGCCCGCACCCGCCTTGCACCGCCGAAGTCATGCCCCGCAAGACCCCGACCGCCCGAAGGCTTTGCACGGGGCTCGACAAGAAAGGCCCGATGCGTGGCCACGCAAACCCTGTCGTGACCGCCTCGAGAAAGGTCGCTTCATCGGAAAAGCAAAGCCCCCCGGGCATAATGCGGATTTCGCCGAGTTCGGTTTGACTGGCCTGCAGGCCAAAGCCTTTCCCAAGACGCCGAGACCACTCCTCCGAGGAAGCTTCCAACACATGCCTGTATGCGGTGGCCAAAAGGGAACGATCGTTTGCCATGATCATCGAGAGGCAACGATTGAGTGGAGCTTTTCAAGCAAGCGCAAGGGTGTTTCGTCCGAGGCATAAGCCACTGGCCTCGTCCCCTTCGAGAAATACCGGTGGACCTCGCCCGGGTTTTCACAGGTGGGAACCAATCCCGTCCTCTTTTTCCAGAGGTTCAAGTTGTTCTGCTCCTGCGGCATGATGCCTCCGGACACGTCGAACAGCATGGGAGTGCCGCAAACAATCGCTTCGGAAGTGGTGCCAGCCCCGGGGCGGGCGTAGAGCAAGTCCGCGGAACGAAGCAAAGGCGCCATCTCGGAGGCCCCGATGGTAGGCAAGGCCCGCAAAGTAAACCCATGGCCTTCAGGCAAGGCTTCCAAATTTCGCAAAGTACGATCGTTCGATCCGCAAAGGGCCACCACTTGGGCCGGTTTGCCCATGGAGAGGAAGGGTCGGGTCGCCTTGAGATGACGGTTCACGCCATTCGCGCCGGTGCCGAGAACCAAAAGAGGCAACCACGGGTTCAAGTCCCATTTGCGACGCACGAAGCTGGCTTCATCGTCAGGTGGCAACCTGTGATAGAAAGAGGGCCGCAGGAGAAAGCCTGATCGAAACGTCTTGCTTGCCTGCATGCCGCGACTGCGGGCGGCTTCGCAAGTTTCCTCGACCGGACCCACGAAAAGATCGGCCTCGGGATTGATCCAGTGTCGACTGAAGCCAGGTCCGTCGGCCAATTCGCCGCAATAGATCACGAAAGCCGGTGGTTTGGACGCCATGGCCTGCATGGCAAGGTCGCGATAGCCATGGTTGAGGTGCGCATGAACGCTGAAGACGACGTCGGGCTCGAAAGAACGGACGATCTTACGAAAACCGCGACTGCCCAGGATGCTCCCGGCGTTGCGATGCAAGTTCGCTCTCTCGAGAAAAGGGAAGTATAGCTGGTGAAGTCGCGGACAGGTTTTCTGTATGGCGTTGTACAGCCAAGTCCCCAAACGGTAGAACCTGGAACCGTCTTCAAGAGGTCGAACAATACGCACTTCCGCCTGCAAGCCGGCTTGCTTGGCAGCCTCGCTTTCCGCCCAAAGCCGCAAGGCTCGAGCACGAGAGTCATGTCCGCCGCCGGTGCTGGATGTGAGTACGAGTATCTTCAAGGAAAGAAAGGGTTTGCACCTTCTCCGGGGGATTAGCCACTCTCCAGTGAACGAACCACGAGCCCACTACGCAGCTTAGGTTCAAACCAAGTTGTCTTGGGAGGCATGATTTGGCCGGCGTCGGCGATGGCCAGCAAATCCTCCATGGAAACGGGATGCATGAGGAATGCAACCGCCATTTCTCCCGAGTCCACTCTGCGAGCAAGTTCGAGAGGCCCGCGTATACCGCCTACGAAGTCGATGCGCTTGTCGCGCCGCAAATCGGCAATTCCCAAAATATTGTCGAGAACCCGTTCCGACAACAAGGTGACGTCAAGTCGCCCGATTGGATCGGTCCTGTCCCAACTGCCATCCTTAACCTGAAGCTTGCGCCAATGGCCGCCCAAGTAGAGTCCGAACTCACCCCTTCCTGCGGGTCGCACCGGTTCCGCCATGGGCTCCCCTACCTCGAATTCCCCCGCAAGTTGCCCTAGAAATTCCTCCTCGGACAAGCCGTTGAGGTCGCGGACAACCCGGTTGTAATCGAGAATCTCGAGTTGGTCGTCGGGAAAGACGACCGCTAAAAGATAATTGTACGCCTCGTTGCCGTGGTGGTCGGGGTTGTTTTCACGGCGTTCCTTGCCCACGCGGGCAGCGGCTGCAGTGCGATGATGGCCATCGGCCACGTAGAAAGAAGGCACTTCGGCAAAAAGCGATTCCAATCGGGAAGTGGTTTCGGCATCGTCCAAGGTCCACCATTCGTGCGTCACAGCGTCCTCGGCAGTGAAGGAAAATTCGGGAACGGCTTGCGTGCGGGAGGAGACCAACTCGTTGATTTCGGCTTGGGATGGGTAAGCGAGAAAGACCGGTTCCGCTTGGGCGTTCAGCTCCCGCACGTGGTTTACGCGATCGTTCTCCTTGTCCGGTCTGGTCAATTCATGCTTCTTGATAAGGTCGTTGTAGTAATCCTCCACCGAGGCCTGCCCCACCACGCCGGTTTGGCTTCGTCCGTTCATGGTCAAGCGATAGAGGTAAAAGCAAGGTGCGGAATCCTGCCTGAAATGACCTTCCGCCTGCAAACGATCCCAGTTCGCCCGCCCCTGTTGATATACTTCTTGTGAATAGGGATCTACTCCGTCCGCCAGTTCAATCTCCGGTCGAATGACGCGGAGAAAGGAAAGTTCGTTGTCACCGGCCAATCCCTTGGCCTCGACAGCGTTGACGACATCGTAGGGAGGGCATGCCACGGCGGGCGCGCTCTCAGGCTGGGGACGAATCCCTCTAAATGGTTGAAACACGGACATAGCTGATACGGAACTGAACAAGCAAAGGGTAAGAGCGAAGACAAGCAAATGCGATGCAAAGTCGAAATTCAGGCACCGGGTTTACCATCACAAAAAAAGGAGGCGCTCGCAAAAACGAGCGCCTCCCAAATTAAGTCGTACCTGACAAGGGTTTACATCATGCCGCCCATGCCATGGTCGTGTCCGTGACCACCAGCAGCTGGTTCTTCCTTTTCGGGAAGATCCGTTATCATGCAGTCAGTGGTCAGCAAGAGACCGGCTACCGAGCCCGCGTTCTGCAAAGCGGTACGGGTCACCTTGGTCGGGTCAACCACACCGGCGGCAACCAAATCCTGGTATTCGTCGGTGGCCACGTTGTAGCCCTTGGATCCCTTGGATTTGAGAACCTCCTGGGCCACGAGCGAACCTTCCACTCCGGCATTGTCGCAAAGCATGCGAAGCGGGGACTGGATGGATTTGCGCACGATGGTGGCCCCGATGGCCTCGTCGCCCTCGAGGTTGCTCACTGCCTTGTCGATGCTGGCAGCGCAACGAAGCAACGCGACACCCCCGCCAGGAAGAATACCTTCTTCCACCGCGGCGCGAGTAGCATGCAGAGCGTCTTCCACACGGGCTTTCTTTTCCTTCATTTCAGGCTCGGTGGCGGCTCCTACGTTGATGACGGCTACGCCGCCAGCCAACTTAGCGAGACGTTCCTGCAGTTTCTCGCGGTCGTAATCGGAGGTGGTTTCCTCGATTTGACGACGAATCTGCTTCACGCGGCCTTGAATCTCGGATGCCTTGCCGGAACCCTCGACCATGACGGTGTTTTCCTTGTCCACGGTGATGCGTTTGGCTTGGCCAAGGTCGCTGACCTGAATGTTCTCGAGCTTGATGCCGAGATCCTCGGTGATGCACTGACCACCGGTCAGAATCGCAATATCGCGAAGCATTTCCTTGCGGCGATCGCCGAATCCCGGAGCCTTCACGGCACAAGCGTTCAAGGTGCCACGCAACTTGTTCACCACGAGAGCGGCAAGGGCTTCGCCTTCCACGTCTTCCGCGATGATGAGGAGAGGCTTGCCTTCCTTGGAAACGATCTGAAGAAGAGGCAGCAAGTCGTTGAGACTCGTGATCTTCTTTTCGTGTATGAGGATGTAGGCGTCTTCCAGAATCGCTTCCATGGACTCGTTGTTGGTGCAGAAGTAAGGGCTGAGATAGCCCTTGTCGAACTGCATGCCTTCGACTACGTCCAAAGTGGTTTCGATGCTCTTGGCTTCTTCCACGGTGATGGTTCCGTCCTTGCCTACCTTGTCCATGGCATCGGCAATGATTTCACCGATTTCTGCGTCCCAGTTGGCGGAAACAGTGGCCACTTGGCGAACTTCCTCGCGCTCGGAGACCTTCTTGCTGTCGCGAAGGAGTTTGCCAACCCCTGCCTCGACGGCTTTGTCGATTCCGCGTTTCAAGTAGACTGGATTCGCTCCTGCCGCCACGTTCTTGAGGCCTTCACGGTAAATGGCCTCGGCCAAGACAGTGGCCGTGGTGGTACCGTCACCGGCTGCGTCGGAGGTCTTTGAGGCCACTTCACGCACCATTTGGGCGCCCATGTTCTCATAGGGATCCTCGAGTTCGATTTCCTTCGCCACGGTCACGCCATCCTTGGTCACCGTAGGAGAACCGAACTTTTTGTCTATTAACACGTTACGGCCCTTTGGCCCGAGTGTTACCTTAACCGCTTTGGCAAGGGTTTCAACACCGCGCAAGACCTTCTTGCGAGCGTTCTCGTCGAATAAAATTTGCTTAGCCATAATGGTCTAAATTTAAGAATTAAGTGATTTACGTTGAGATAAGTTGCGGGGTTATCCGATGATGCCGAGAATGTCGTCCTCTCGGAGCAACTGATAGACTTCATCGTCAAACTTGACTTCGGTTCCACCGTACTTGCTGACCAGTACGACGTCGCCGACCTTGACCTGAAAGTCCTGGGCATTGCCATCGTCGTCTTGCTTACCGGTTCCAAGCGCGACTATTTCGGCTTGTTGCGGTTTTTCCTTAGCGGAATCGGGGATAATGATCCCGCCCTTTACTTGCTCGTCTTCCTCTACGGCCTTGACGAGGACGCGATCACCCAACGGAGTGATGTTCGGTTTACTCATTTTGATTCGTTATTGTTTGGTTGATATTATTAGTGCGATGGAAGGTCCCTCAGGTTGTCACACAACCAGTCGAAGAACCATGAAAGTGGGGGTCAGTCCTTTTTTTCCTCGTCGACAACTTCGAAATCGGCTTCCACGACATCCTCGTCCTCGGAGGAATCAGGCCCTTCCTTTTCATCGGAGTCCTCTCCAGGGGCATCCGTTCCCGTTGCCCCCTCGGCAGCGCCTCCCTCGGAATCGGCGACGTCTTGGTAGAGCTGTTGCCCTATGGATTGCAATATTTCCATGAGCTTCTTCTTTGCCTCGTTCAACTCATCCACCGCGGCGGTTTCATTTTCGAGGACTTTCTTGGCCTCACCCAAGGCTTCCTCAAGGGGCTCCTTTACTTCCGCCGTCAACTTGTCACCCAATTCGGAAATTTGCTTTTCGGCCTGATAAACGATGGTGTCCAACTCATTCCGGGCCTCGACTGCCTCTTTTTTCCGCTTGTCGTCGGAGGCATGCTTCTCGGCTTCCTTCTTGAGCCTCTCGACCTCGTCCTTATCCAAGCTGGAAGATCCCGTGATGGTAATCTTCTGGTCCTTCCCGCTACCTAGGTCCTTGGCCGTCACGTTGATGATTCCGTTGGCGTCGATGTCAAAGGTTACCTCAATCTGCGGAACCCCTCGGGGAGCCGGGGGAATGCCATCCAACTTGAAGGTGCCGATGACCTTGTTGTCATGGGACATGGGACGCTCGCCTTGCAACACAACGATGTCAACCGCCGGTTGGCTATCCGCAGCCGTGGAAAAGGTCTGCGTTTTTTTGGTCGGAATCGTGGTGTTGCGCTCGATCATGGCGGTGCATACGGCGCCCGCGGTCTCAATGCCAAGAGTCAAGGGAGTCACGTCGAGCAAAAGAACGTCGCTGACGTCGCCTTCCAGGACAGCTCCCTGGATGGCTGCACCAATGGCAACCACCTCATCTGGGTTAACGCCTTGGTTGGGATCCTTGCCAGCGAATTCCTTGGCCAACTCGACCACTCGCGGACTGCGCGTCATACCACCGACCAGGACAAGGTTGTCGATGTCGCTGGAAGAAATTCCCGCGTCCTTGAGGCATGCTTCGAATGGCGTGCGGGTTCTTTCGTAGAGATCCTCGCAAATCTGCTCGAGTTTGGCTCTGGTCAAGGTGACGTTGAGGTGCTTGGGACCGGATGCATCGGCCGTGATAAACGGTAAATTAACGTCGGTGGACTGAGTGGACGACAGGGCGATCTTGGCCTTTTCGGCCTCTTCCTTGAGCCGTTGCATGGCCTGCTTGTCGGAAGTGAGGTCGATGCCTTGGTCCTTCTTGAATTCTTCGATTAACCAAGTAATGATCTTGTTGTCCCAATTGTCTCCTCCTAGCAACGTATCTCCATTGGTAGCCTTTACTTCGAAAACACCGTCGCCGATCTCAAGGATGGAAATGTCGTAGGTTCCGCCACCTAGATCGTAAACCGCGATGGTTTCCTCGTCCTTCTTGTCCAAACCATAGGCCAATGAAGCAGCCGTTGGTTCGTTGATGATTCGCATGACCTCCAACCCGGCGATTGCACCTGCGTCCTTGGTCGCTTGCCTTTGGGCATCATTAAAATAGGCGGGCACGGTGATAACGGCTTTAGTCACCGGATCACCAAGGTAGGCTTCGGCATCGGCCTTCAACTTGGCAAGGATCATGGAGGAGATTTGCTCGGGCATGAACGCCTCCTTCTTGCCATCCACTTCGCATTCAATGGCGGCAGCGCCATTTTTCCCTTCAATCAAGTTGTAGGGAAGTTTGTCGGCTTCTTCCTCCATTTCGGAAAACTTGCGGCCGATAAAACGCTTGGCCGAAAAGATGGTGTTTTCCGGATTCGTGATGGCCTGTCGCTTGGCCACTTGACCAACAAGACGTTCACCGGTTTTGGTGAAGGCCACGATGGATGGGGTGGTACGAGCGCCTTCCGAATTCGGAATCACGGTCGGTTCACCGCTTTCCATTACGGCCATGCAAGAATTGGAGGTGCCGAGATCAATGCCTAGAATTTTGCTCACGACAAAGTATTAGCAAAAGCCGCGCCAACACACACCTAAGTTCTGAAGGGACTGTTTAACAACACTTTATATAACTAAGTAGAGTTCCAAACAGCGTAAGTCGCACAGAGGTGAGCGACACTACGTCGCACTTGACGTCGCACTTTGCCGCAAAAGTCTCTAGCGAAGATATCTAGGAAGAGGATTCTCCCGTTGGAGGAAACGTATGGTCCGTTGCCGCCGAGGG
>CEVA01243144.1_pt1 | contig 10956 bp, 5 predicted proteins | sample 361521 | NCBI WGS metagenome assembly CEVA01 (sample SAMEA2622823, study PRJEB7988) | marine metagenome | isolation source: saline water (ENVO:00002010), including | reverse complement strand
AAAAAGGAACGATGCGATTGGAACTGTGGCTCGGTCACTTGCGAACGACAGCCCTGAAGAAGCAATCCTTTGGGCACAATCACTAGCGGACCCAGAAGCCCAAGCTCAAGCAGTTCGGGGAGCGGCTTTGGGATGGGCAAGAGAATACCCGCTTGCTGCAATGGATTGGGCCCTCGGCATGGAAGATTCCGATACATCGGACCAGGCAACCAGAATTGCTTTGAGTACCTGGGCAAGGGAAGACCCGTACAATGCGTCGGAATATGTGATTGGAATGGAAGCGGGACCTGATAAGGATCAGGCTGCTTCTACGATGGCTCAAAACCTGATGCGACAAGATCCGGAGATGGCTCTGCTCTGGGCAGAATCGATCACAGATCCTTCCCTCCAAGCAGAAACCCTGGCTCCGATCACCCAAGATTGGTTGCAAAAAGATGCGGCTCAAGTCACCGAATGGATTGAGAATTCTTCCCTTTCCGAGGAGGTAAAGAAACAATTACTGAATCAGTTCTAGCTAAAAAAGACGGCTTTCGAACTTTGCAGTTTATATTGCTGAAAAATTAGATGTGTTAGCACATGCCCAACCCTTTAATGTCAATTAGTGGGATTAAACTTATTTCCTTAAATATCGCTCATGGTCGTGGACCCATACTTTTCCAGAGCCTGGTTAATCAAAAAACTATCCTCAAATGGATGGGGAAAACCGCGACTCTTCTTCGCGAAATAAAACCGGATATCGTAACGCTTCAGGAGATTGACGAAGATTCGCAGTGGAACGGGAACCTGAACCTAATTGGTTACCTCCGCGAAAACTCAGTTTCCGCTTCGCGGCCTATGGAATGCACAACCGACACAACGGAAAATTCAAATTCAACTACGGAAACGGGTTTTTGAGCCAACATCCGATTATCAAAAAAGAGACTAACGGACTTAACGCCAAAACGAAGCCCGACTATTCAAACCTCAATGCGTCGATCGGATGCAACTTGGCAGCCTTATAGGCCGGATACATTCCAAAAATAATCCCGATCGCGCTGCAGGTTACTAGTGCCAGTCCAGTCCAGAACCACGGAAAAATCATCGAGACATCCATCGACCTTGCAATGATGTTTCCACCAACCACGCCAATGAAGATTCCAATCACACCGCCCACCTCCGATAGAAGAACCGCTTCCAAAAGAAATTGCTTCAATACGTCTTTACTTCGAGCGCCAACGGACTTCCGTAATCCAATCTCACGAGTCCTTTCTGTTACGCTAACCAGCATTATGTTCATCACCCCAACCCCGGCCGTAACCAGGGCAATGGCGCTGATAATCAAGCCGCCAGTGCCCACCATCTTGGCGATTTTTTCAAACATGTCTTGGATGGCATCATTCGATGTGACCTCAAAGTTGTTTGGGTCCTCGGGTTCCAGACCGCGTACCACACGCAAAACACCGATGGCCCGATCCTGATAATCGGGCATTGCATTTAGGGAAGATGCCTTAACGGCAAGATTCATGGTAGAATAATGCCGAGCATTCGTAGAAAGAAACCGCGTGATGGGGATCATCACCATACGATCGGGATTTGTCCCAAAGCTCTGACCCTTTTCTTTTAATACCCCGACAACTGTAAAGCGGTTACCTCTTTGTGAAATTTGTTTTCCAATCGGGTCCTCGTTGGGAAACAGCTTTTCCCTGACTTCCGCCCCAATTAAGGTTACAGTCCGATTAAACTCCACATCCTCGGTGGTCAGATTTCTGCCAAAATCCAATTCAACTGGGAAACAATTGAGGTAGCTTTCGTTTGTTCCAATAACCCGAAGATTCCTATTGGATTTACGGTCCCTATAGCGGGCGGTCTCGCCTCTGTCCGTTAAGTACATGCACACCTCGGCGTCGGATTCGGACTCCAACAATATCTTGAAGCGCCGAGATTCCCTGTAATCGATGTTGGGCCGGTGTCTATAATTCCACCAGCCATTTTTTACCTGTACCGCAGGGTATTTGCTGATTTGAAAAACGCCCCCGCCAAAAATCTCTAATCCGCTATCTATAGATGAGCGCAACGCGGATAGTGCCGTCATCACCCCAACTACCGAAAAGACTCCAATAGCGATTCCAAGAATAGTTAAGGAAGAACGAAGTTTATTGGAATTCAAAGAAACGAGGCCCATGGTCACAATTTCCCACGGCCGAACCCGCTTACTTCGGTCAAATCGTTCTTTTCTATTCATGGCGCAACGCAGTTGCAGGGTCTAATCTAGATGCAACTAAAGCTGGGATAAACCCGGACAATACCCCCACTATTATCGAGGCAACCATAGCTATGACCACCAGATTTGCGGAAAATACAAACGGAAACGTCGAAAACGCCTTGTCTATGGCAAGTTTTGATCCCCAAGCAATGCCCAAACCAAAGGCTCCACCAACCAAACAAACGGATACAGCCTCTGTTAAAAACTGTAAGAGGATCGAAGATCTTCGGGCACCCATGGCACGACGCGTACCTATTTCACGGGTACGTTCCTTTACACTGACAAAGGTGATGTTCATGATTCCGATCGCCCCAACGAATAAGGAAAGCCCCGTTATGCCAAATCCACCAATTGCCAATCCATTCTTGACGGACGCCAGGTTATCTTCGATCGCATCTGTGCTATTTACCGAAAAGTTGTCGTCATCCTCGGCAATTTGCCCGTGAACTCTTCTCATGGCTCCAATCAGTTCATAGCGCGCTTCTTCTTTATCTGCACCGGGGGCTATCCTCACTCTTAGATTAGTGGTCCAATTCCAAATATAATGCTTTCGTAGCCACTTAATAGGCACCAGGGCAAAATTATCAAAACTCATCAATCCGAAGAAAGAACCCTGCCTGGCAAAAACACCTACAACTTCCAACTCATGACCTTTCGCCCTCACCGTTTTCCCAACCGCTGACTCATCGGGGAAAAGGGCCTCAGCCACATCAGCCCCAAGCACCACCACGGCACGCGCGGCCTCAGCTTCGATCTCGGTAAAAGATCGCCCGTCAACCACAGCAGCCTCAGCTATCAATTCAAAATTCTCGTCTGTTCCAAGCGCTTGTACATTCGTAATTGCCTTATCCGGAGTTTTAAATTCAGCCGGCGGATACCAGAACACGGCCGGGGCCGCTCGGTATAAGTTACTGCCGTTTGTTTGGGCAATTATTTCGTTCAAGCGCTCAGCCTCAATATCCCGAATATAGGGACGGTTTTTCATGTTACGGTAATCTTCCGAGGACGCATCCCAGGGGTAACGCTCGACGTAAAACACGTCATTACCAATGATTTCAAGACTGTCGTTAACGCCTTTATCAATACCGTTCATAGCAGTACCCATTAGAGTCACTGCAAGAACACCGATGATAACCCCTAGCACCGTCAGGCAACTGCGAGTCTTGTGAGCATTCACTTGCTCGACGGCAATTCGAATACTTTCAACCAGCTCACTAATGATTCTCCTCATCGTCTGTTGGGATTTACCTCATCACTTTCAATTTTACCGTCCATCAAACGAATGAAACGATGAGCGTGGTTGGCTATGTTCTCTTCGTGAGTCACGAGAATTATCGTATTTCCCTGACTGTGCAGTTCATCAAACAATGCCATGATTTCCTCCCCGGTTTTGGAATCCAGGTTGCCGGTAGGCTCATCCGCTAAAATTATCGAAGGCTCATTCACCAGGGCACGAGCGATTGCAACACGTTGGCGTTGACCACCCGATAATTCATTCGGCTTGTGCGAAATCCGGTCTCCAAGGCCAACTTTTTCACAAGCCACCTGGGCTTTTTCCTGTCGCTCCCATTTGGGAATGCCGGCATAAACCAATGGCAACTCGACATTGCGCAAGGTAGATGCCCGGGCCAGCAAATTGAAACTTTGGAAAACAAATCCAATTTTTTGGTTTCTTATGAATGCCAGTTCATTGTCATCCATTTCGGCCACATCTTCACCTTCGAAAAAGTATTGTCCGAAGGTTGGAGTATCCAAACAACCGAGCATGTTCATGAGGGTGGACTTGCCACTCCCGGAAGGCCCCATGATTGCAACATAGTCGTTATTATAAATCTTAAGATCCACGCCGTCCAACGCCCGAACCGTAACGGCTTTGCCCAGATCGTAGAGCTTTTCTATTCGACTTATATCTATGATGGGCTCCCCGACTCCTGTATATGCTTGAATCAAGATTCTAAATGTATGGGTGACTCGTTGCCTTTTAAATTGGATTAGGGTTTTTTGTCGGACTCATCCTTTTTCTCATCGTCTTTCTTCATAGTCACTGATTTCTGGTGGTCCAGGTCCCGCGTAATGGCACGGTAGCTTCCAGAAACTACAAGTTCTCCAACTTCTATTCCATTCTCGATTACAATATAGGTGTTATCGGCGATTCCGGTCTTAACTTCCCTCATTTCGCTTTTGCCATTCTTGACCACAAATACGATCCGCTGCAGGTCTTCCTTGGCATCCCGTTTTTCTTCGCGAGTTCGGTTTTCTGCCAGCCGCTGGTTATTCGATGGATCTCCCTCTTCCTCATTATTCGATTTTTCATCCTTTGAATCCTCTCCGGTCAACGCCTTTTTAACTTCACTTTTTTTCCGAACGGTTACCGACTGCAAAGGAACAGAAATTGCATCACCCACGGTTTCGGTTTCAATATCGGCTGTAGCGGTCATCCCTGGCCGTAATTTGGAGCTGGGTTCTATCAATTTGATGCGGACCTCGAAAGTCGTCAGTCGGTCATTATTCTGTCGAACATTTGCAGCCGAACTGGAAATCTCTGTTACGTATCCCTCAAATTTCACTTCCGACATGGCGTCTACATCAACCACCGCCTTGTCATCGATTTTGACTTTCACAATGTCGGTTTCACTCACCTCAATTCGAACTTCAATGTTCGTGAGATCGGCAACCCGCATAATCTCAGTTCCGGCAAATTGCCCGGTGCCGACAACTCGTTCTCCCAACTCGGAATCCAATTTGCTGATCGTGCCATCCATAGGAGCAAAAGTAACTGTCTTGGACAAGAGTTCCAATGATTCATCCAGTAGTGACTTGGAACGTTCAATTTCTAACAATGAAGACTGCTCCTGGGTATCTCTAATCTCTACCAAAGTCTTTGCATCTTCCAACTCCTTCTCGCTGGCGAAGCCCTTGGCAAACAATTCTTCAACCCTGCTTAAATCTTGCTCAGATTGCAGGCGTTGGGCCTTGGCTTCCAGGGAACGCGCTTTCGCTGAATTAATGGAAACCCTCCTTTGATTTACTTGAGATTCGACCCGGTCAGGATCCACCTTAACCAGCAAATCTCCTTTCTTCACTTTTTGCCCCTCGACGACGGGCATTTCAATTATTTCTCCGGCCACTTCGGAGGAAATTTTGACTTCGACCTCCGGAAAGATTCTGCCAGTTGCCGATACGATGCTTGTAATCGACCGACGTTCAGCTTCTTCCATAGAGACTTCGATCACTTCCTCTTTCTTGCGGGTAGCAATGAGCGCGATCGTCCCACCTGCGACCAGGAATAGGATTATAAATACAATCAGTTTCTTTTTGGACTTTTTCCGGGGACTCACAGGGGGTGAATTTTTTGAGGTGTTAAAGTTAGACTAGGATTTTGATCTGGAAGAGCAATTTTCAAAGTAGATATCCAATTCGTGGTTTTATTCAATTCTGGCTTACTTCTTTGTCTCGAAGTTGCAAAGAATGTTTACCTTTTAAACCAATAAACACAAAAAAGATTCATATTGTCGCAAAAAGGTGGTGGATACAGTTGCGCAACAAGAAACAGATCGTAGCGTTTTCGTTCCGCTTAATCTGCAATCTATACGGTGTCATTCCTTGATTCCCGCATTGGCATGCACGAATCAAGGAATGACACCCTCACATCGTAATCTGTGCCGCAAGAATTTATATATCTCAAAGGAGTCCGACAAAACAATCTTAAAGGTTTCGACCTGGAAATACCATTGAGACAATTAATTGTTGTTACCGGTCTAAGTGGAGCAGGGAAATCTTCCTTGGTGTTTGAGACCCTCCATGCCGAAGGCCAACGGCGCTACGTTGAAACTTTCAGCCCATACACTAGGCAATTCTTAGAACTGCTGGACCGGCCAAAACTGGACTCGGTAGAAAACATCCGACCCTCCATAGCAATCCAGCAAAGCAACACGGTCAAAACCACCCGATCGACCGTCGGGACGATGACCGAGCTAACCGACTTTTTAAAAATCTGGTTCAGCCACGTCGCCACGCTCTACGATCCTGAAACCGGGAAAGAAGTGGAGGACGATAACCCGGATACCATTTGGAAAAAGATTCGAGCAAGTTGTTCGGATGAGCAGCTGTTGATGACCTTCAGAATCGAGTGGCCCAAGCAATTGAAGTGGCCAGAAATCTTGAGGCCCATAAAGGCTCAGGGTTACACCCGCGTTCTTTTCAAAGGTAAGATCTTCAAACTGGACGACTTAAAACCTAGCCAAATCAGAAAAGAGCCTTTGTTTGTTATTCAAGATAAAATCAGGATCGCCGCCAGAAACAGGAGCCGATTCATAGAATCAGCGCAAACGGCATTGCATTTCGGAAAGGGCGAACTGGTTTTTTTCAAAGAAAACGGAAAACCGGCCGGTAAGTACTCTCTCGGCCTTCATTCACCGGAATCAGATAAACGGTTCAAACCGGCAACACCGGCCTTGTTTTCATTCAATTCTCCCATCGGTGCCTGTCCCGAATGTCGAGGCTTTGGGCGAATCATTCGTGTCGATTACCACTTGGCCATTCCAAACCGCAAGTTGAGCATCAAGGAAGGGGCAATCAAGGCTTGGCAGGGAGCCGTTTACAGCGAAAACCGAAAGGATCTTGAGGCGTTTTGCCGGAAACTGGGTATCCCAACTAACGTTCCGTTCGAAGATCTCAACGAGGACCAACAGGAATTCGTCATACAAGGAGATCCAGACTATGGTAAAAAAGGACGCAAATGGCCTAATGCATGGTACGGTCTGAAAGGCTTTTTCAATTGGCTGGAAACTAAAACCTACCGCATGCACGTCCGCGTATTCTTGTCGCGCTACCGCACCTACATACGTTGTCCGTCATGCGAGGGAACACGCCTTAAACCGGAATCACTAAACTGGAAATGGCGCCGGAAAAAATTGCCCGATCTTTATCAGATTCCCGTGCAGGACCTTCTTCCTTTGGTCCGTGATCATTTCAAAACTACCGGCGATAATCAGGTGGATCTAGCCTATGAATCCATCCTCACCCGCCTAACATACCTGGTTCAGGTCGGACTGGGTTATCTGACCCTCGACCGCCCATCCAAGACTTTATCCGGAGGAGAAGTTGAACGGGTCAACCTTACCACCTGTCTTGGCACTTCACTCGTAGATACGCTGTTTGTGTTGGATGAGCCTTCAATCGGACTTCATTCTAGGGATATTGACCAATTGATCAGAATTTTGCGCAATCTCACGGATGCCGGAAACACGGTAATTGTAGTCGAACATGACGAGTCGATAATCCGTGCGGCCGACCAGTTAATTGAGATCGGTCCGAAGCCGGGTAATCAGGGAGGGGAGCTTGTATTTCAAGGTTCCCTCACAGATCTGTTGAACGACCCAATCTCAATAACAGGAAAATACTTATCCAATAGAAAGACAATAGACCCCCCCATAAAAAGAAGAAGCGTAAAAACAAGAAGCAAGACCCGGTCACTCCGAACGCCCTTTATTTCTTTCAACAATGTATCAAAGCACAACATACACCGGCAAAATTTCAAAATCCCACTGGAGCGCTTCGTCTGCCTGACAGGTGTAAGCGGCTCTGGGAAATCAACTTTGTTGGACAATGTAATTCACCAGAAATTAAAACAGGCACGCGGTCTTATGGCGGAAAACCCGGCCGAAGTTGCCAAGGTCGATTGCCCTGTATCTTTCGCAGATGTGGTACTGGTCGACCAAGGTCCAGTTACAAAAACTCCGAGATCCAATCCCATCCTTTTTGTCAACGCATGGGACGAGGTTAGAAACCTTTATGCCAAAACTGAAGAGGCTTTGTCACAGGGATTCACCGCCGCCTATTTTTCATTTAATGCCGGTCAAGGGCGTTGTGATAGTTGCACAGGCCTGGGTTATGAGCAGGTTGAGATGCAATTTCTGTCCGATGTGTTTGTAACTTGCCCCATCTGCGAAGGAGAGCGATTCAAACCAGAAATTTTGAAGATCAAATGGAGAGACAAATCCATTTCTCAAATCCTTCAAATGACCGTAATCGAAGCGGTGGAGCTTTTTGACGACCAACCAAAACTAAAAACCCGCTTGCAATCCCTTGAAGCCGTGGGACTCGGTTACCTCACCCTAGGCCAACCACTCAATACCCTCTCGGGGGGCGAATCACAGAGGCTGAAACTGGTCAAGTACCTACCTCAAGTTGAAGACAACACCGATCCTTACCTCCTTCTGCTGGACGAACCCACCACCGGGCTACACAAGCATGACGTGAAACGATTGATCGGGGTCCTGCATCAATTGGTGAACGAAGGTCATAGCGTGGTGGTAATTGAGCACAATCTCGACATGATAAAATGTGCCGATTGGCTGTTAGAACTTGGCCCAGAAGCAGGAGCAGCCGGTGGAAGGGTAATTGCCGAAGGACCGCCTGAACAAGTTATCAAAAAGAAAATTCCGTCTCAGCCGTTTTTGATTCAGGAACTGAATCGCCAGAAATCAGAGTTTAGTTCCGAGCGAAGCGACAAGACCGGGGGCGAAGCCAACCGAAACAGTCAGAAGTCAGAAAAACTGCAAGTCACAGAATCTTTCGACTCGTATAAAACGAATCCTCACCACGATGATTCACCACAGCTGTTAAGCGGCGGCGGTTCGCCTCTAGCCCCACGCCCCTATGAGAACTGCCTACAGATCCTCGGCGCCCGCGAACATAACTTGAAGAACATTTCAGTGGACATCCCTCACAACGAAATATCGGTGGTAACGGGTGTTTCCGGCTCAGGAAAATCCAGCCTTGCGTTCGATATTGTCTTCGCGGAAGGACAGCGGCGGTTTCTTGAATCGATGTCGGCCTACGCAAGGCAGTTTGTGGAACAACTCCCACGACCCGATATAGATGATCTGCGGGGTATCGCACCAACAGTTGCCATAGAACAACGTGTTACACGAGGCAGCCGCAAATCTACCGTCGCGACGATCACGGAAGTTGCCCAATACCTCAGGCTGCTTTATGCCCGGCTTGGTATCCAGCATTCCCCTGCGTCTGGCCTTCCAGTAATTTCCTTGAGCCTATCAGCCCTGGTAAAGCATTTGGAAGGCTTGCTCGGCCAGGCAAGATACAAACGACAAAAAAACCTCTTTCTTGCAGCGCCTCTTATCCGTGGACGGAAGGGGCACCATGAACCGATTGCCAAGTGGGTGGCCCAACAAGGCTACAAGTTGATGCGCATCGACGGAACGATTATAGAGGTAGCCAAATTCAAAAAACTATCCCGCTACAAGGAACACGATATCGAAGTCATCCTGACTGACTTGGGTAGGGACGGATTACCTGCCCGGAGGAAATCGAATGGACCAAGTGGGTCGCCACCAACCAAAGAACTTACCAACCTGATCAAACGCGCTCTGAAGCTCGGCAAAGGCTCGACACTACTGCTCGACAGTAAGAGCAACAATCTCATCTGGTTATCCACCGAACGGGTAGATCCAATAACGGGTGAAGCTTACCCCGAGCTGGACCCCAAACACTTCTCCTGGAACAGCTCAAAGGGCTGGTGCCCCGACTGTAAGGGCAACGGGAATATCTGGTACGAAAACGAGGATGGTAGCGCGGACCGAAAATGGTTTCTCGAAACTTGCGAATCCTGTGAAGGAAAACGGCTGAATCTTCTTTCAAGAAATGTCTACCTGAATTTCAAGGATGGCTCATCGTTAAGCTTGCCCGGCTTGTTAAAGCTTGCACCGGAAGCATTGCTTAAAAATCTGCGAAACCTACGCCTGGATCGAAAAGGGGAAGCGGTCATGACTGACATTCTTCCGCAGATTGAGAAGCGCCTGAAATTTATGGAACAAGTCGGGTTGGATTACCTGGGCATGGATCGTCCGACCTCAACCTTATCGAGCGGAGAAACCCAACGGATCCGCCTAGCCGCTCAATTGGGCTCTAACTTGTCGGGTGTCCTTTACGTATTGGATGAACCTTCCATCGGACTCCATGCTCAAGACAACGAACGATTGATCAAGTCCCTTAAGGATCTAAAAACTCGGGGAAATACACTTCTGGTTGTCGAACACGATGACGAAACCATGGAACAGGCAGATCACATCATCGACTTGGGTCCGGGAGCAGGAATCCACGGTGGCAAACTGTTGGCCAATGGAAGCCTTAAGCAGATTCTTAAAAACAAGAAATCCCTCACCGGAGAATTTCTCAAAAAGGGCATCCCCCACCCTATACGGGGTGAATACCGACAACTTCCACCTGCCTGCAAGCCAAGAAAACGGATCCCTCAAGATTGGCTGGTCCTGAAAAATCCTAAATTGAGGAATTTAAAAGGTGACGACCTCCATATACCCATTAAGAAATTGACCATGGTCGGAGGAATTTCCGGAGCCGGGAAATCAACTCTTATTCGAGACTTGCTTCATCCGATTGCAGACTACGCTCGAAAATATAAGGACGCGAAAGTACACGAACGTGAGTTTTCCCAATACGTCGATTTGCCCAACACCCATTCTGAGAAACCGTTTTCCCAACTGATAAACGGACATCAATTTCGCGCGGTTATTGAGGTGGATCAAAATCCGATTGGTAAAACGCCCCGATCTACACCGGCTACTTACATTGGAGCCATGGATATCATTCGCCGCTTTTTTGCCAACTTGCCCGAGGCGAAAATACGCGGCATGAATGCTAGCACTTTTTCCTTCAATACGGCTCAAGGCAGG
>CEVA01046400.1_pt1 | contig 10971 bp, 11 predicted proteins | sample 361521 | NCBI WGS metagenome assembly CEVA01 (sample SAMEA2622823, study PRJEB7988) | marine metagenome | isolation source: saline water (ENVO:00002010), including | reverse complement strand
GTTGAGGCTTCTCTGACATCTCCTTTCGGTGAGCGGCCATTTGCGACTACATCAATTGCGGTATCTGAGAGCACCAACAATCCTGTTGCCACAGCTTCACGTGCAACTATCGGCTTGGAACTTATGTCGACCATCCCGGTCCAAGCTTCATCTTCCATCCTTACATATACGGGAGGTCCTCACTTATAATTCAACGAGGAGTTACATTATGCAATCAGAATTCATGGATAATATCTGAAATAGTACTCCACAATGTGGAGGTATGGCCGAGGCCTTCCGTGACAGGGCGACACCCGGTGCGGTGCCGGTTCTGGCTTCAGGAATTAGCCATGACAGGCCAATCACAGACTCGATGGAACTCGGTGTAATTGACGATCTGTGTGTAGGGTGCTCATATTGCCTGATGGCATGCAAAGACGATGCACTAGTCGTCGAGGGATTGTGCGAGGTAATTTTGGATAATTGTACTGACTGTTTGAGGTGCTTGCTTTGGTGTCCAACGGGGGCATTGGTTTACTCCTGAGGTGAATCGATGACTGACAAACACAAAACTGTCGTCATTGGAGCGGGTGTTGGCGGATTGATGTCCGCTGCACTGATGGCGCAGTCAGGCAAGGCTGATGTTTCGGTTTACGAGAGAATGTCCTTCGCCGGAGGAAGATTCACTCAGCATGACCACGATGGATATCAGATTCCTACCGGCGCAGTCCATATGATTCCACATGGAAAGAAAGGGCCATTTGCCAATCTAATCTTAGGTAAGCGCGACAAGGGTGGGCTCGATTTGGGCCGTCATGGAGTCGATTTTCTCCCAACCACGAAGTTCGCCTGTCAAATAAGAGAAGGCAGATTGTATAGAGCTAACTCGGCCTATGGGATTCTTCCCTGGTTCTCTGCAAAGGATGCCATCAATCTTCCCGGACTTCTGATGAAGGGTGCTAAGCAACCCTGGGGCAATGAGACCGAGGATGGTAGGACATGGTTGTCTAGACGATTCTCTGATGAATTCATCGATTTTCTCGATGCATTCTCAAACTTCGCAATCAGCCTGCGATTCGACCAGATGCCGGCTTCTACTGTTGTCAGGATGCTGCAGAACTCATTCTGGAGTGACAGACCTCATGTTCCGAAAGGAGGATGTAAGGGTGTTATTGAAGGTTTGAGGAAGGATCTTCGCGAGAATGGTGTCCGCGTCAAACTCTCGCACGAAGTCACCGAGATACTTCCCGGTGATGCCGAGGAGTCGACCAAGAGTAACAGGTTCTGTATTGGAGTACGAAGACGCGGGCGCGACGAGGGAGTGTGGATTGGTGCTGATTCGATTATCCACAATGGTGGTCATCCAAATCTGCTCAATGCCCTCTCAGATGACTTTGAGGTAGAGGATGGAGTCAAGGAGCAAGTGCGCGACACTCAGGCTGTAGGAGGAATTGGTTTTGCTTTCGCTCTCGATGATGATATTCCTCATCGAGGTAGTGGTGTGACCATGCTACCCGCATTGAATCGAGTTGGTGGATATGTCATTCCGACCTTCTCAGATCCAAGTCTAGCCCCAGAAGGCAAGCATCTAATGATTACACATCAGTATGTTCCCGACCCGACCGTCAAGTCGGAGATTAGCAAGGGCAGAGAAGATTTGTACGAAGCCATTCCGTGGCTTTCGGATCACGCAGAGGAAATCTGTGTTCACTCGTACCATCGTAACTGGCCATGCAACAGGGCCCCTCAGGGTGCAGAGTTGCCTTCGGATATTGGCGTGGATGGAATCAGGCTGGTCGGAGACGGAATCAAGGGACACGGCTGGATGATGGTCGAAGGAATAGCATCGAACGTGCCGGGAGCTGTCAGCAGTGTGGAATCGATTTGATTAGCCTAGACCGGCCTTCCAGATTTCTCCATCGGCCCTGACTTCCTTCTTCCACAGTGGGGCTTGGCGCTTGAGTTCATCAATCAGCCAACTACAGGCCTCGAAGCCCTCAGCCCTATGAGGTGAGGCAACGTGAATGCACACTATCGGCTCGCTAGGTCCCACTGACCCAGTGCGATGGGCCAGTACTACTGAGTTCACGCCGAACTGATCTACAGCCTGCTCGGCAAGATTGTTCAATACAACTGGGAGTTTCTCTTCCCAAGCATCGAACTCTAGCCTCTCCACGGTGACCCCATCGTCTTCTCCGCGGGTAAGTCCCACGAAACTGACTACGCTCCCGCAGCCTTCGACCTCGAGTTCGTGCCGAAGCTCATCGGGGTCGAGTTGTTCGGTTTCAACCAGCACCCGCACCCGTGGCATGACTCTCCATGCGGGTGCTGCGCTTGAACGCCACGCAAGACCCAACCGTTCAAGCAGGGGTGAATGTTCGCGGGAGCATGGGTGGGGAGCCTGTTCACATTCTAGGTGCTGGGCTTTCTGGCCTAGCCGCGGCGACCTATCTAGCCAAGGCAGGTAGGGAGGTTCATGTCTATGAGATTAGAAGTGACAGTGGGGCTCGCTTCGATGGAGATTTCCAAGGAATTGAGAATTGGACCAGCAGCGAGTCTGACTTCTTCGACGAAATGAAGGATTGGGGATTGGACCCTGAAGAGTTCAAATCAGATGATTTTGATATCATTGACCTAATCCATCCCGACGATGAGATAACCAATCCAATTACTGATGGTGTAGCATTCCGAGTAGTCGAGCGCGGTACTGACACACACTGTATCGACCAGGGCTTCAAGCGAATGGCGACGGCTGCGGGTGCCACTATACACTACGGTACGCGTAGGGCTCCTGAGGACTGTCATATCGTCGCGGCAGGGCCCAAGGAATCCAGTGCGGTTGCCTTCGGCGAAATCTTTCACACCGACCACCCTAACCATGTTTCCTTCCAACTCAATGACAAACTTGCCCCGGGAGCCTACTCTTATCTCATCATCATCGATGGAGTCGGACTGATTTGCACCTGCCTGTGGCGCAAGCAGAAGCGTACCTCGCGCTACCTCAATGAGACAATTGCATGGTACGAACAACACTACGAGCTGAATCGCAGACCTATCAAGAGAGTCGGTGGCAAAGGAGATTTCTCACTGCCTGACAAGTATGTCCACGAAGGCCGATACTATGTCGGTGAGGCTGGAGGTCTGCAGGATTTTATGTGGGGGTTTGGGATGAGATACGCGGTGACCAGCGGAGTCTTTGCAGCGAAGGCGGTTCTCGGCGAGTGCGATTACGAGGTCGAGGTCCGAAAGCGCCTCGTCCCACTGGTCCGGGCCAGTGCCATCAATCGATTCCTGATGAACAGGGTCGGAGATAGAGGATTCAAGTTAGTAGCAAATCACTGGATGAGAGATCAACGCAGGAAGGGTGACGGTCTCGCTTTCATGCGCTGGCTGTACTCTCCTGGGCCTTTGCGCCTTATGCTGTGGCCATTAGTCAGATTCGGCATGCTGCGCCGCAAGCAACTGAAGGACGGTAGGATGGTTCGCAGGATGCCTTTCAGGAGTTCTCTGTCTAGAGACTCTTGGGTGCCGAGTGAGCGAGCCGAGGAGATTGCTGCACAGTGGGAGTCGGTTCGTAAGGGCGGGGGCTCGGTATCTTTCGGTGATGGCGACGCCTGAAAGGCGTCATTCTGCTCCGTTTGGTTGATATGGCGGCTATGACTGGCCCGGGCATGACATCTTGGCCGGAAATGCAGCCAATGCAGAACAACCTTGTGAACTACGGAGTGACAGAGAATGGAATTGCAGTAATCGAACTGTGCTCAGATTCCGCTGGCGAGCCCCTTGCTGAGGGCAAGACTCCGGTCAACACCTACACTCATGCGATGATGAGAGATATCGACGAAGCTGTCCTCAAGGCTCGCTTCGATGATGATGTCACTGTGATTCTACTGACTGGCTATGGGGAGAAGTTCTTCTCTGCCGGAGCCAGTATCAGCATGCTAGACTCAGTAAGCCCCGGATTCAAGTATTTCTTCTGCCTTCATGCCAACGAGACTCTCAGCAGATTAGAGCAGACTCCCAAGCTCGTTATCGCAGCACTGAACGGTCACGCTGTTGGCGGCGGATTGGAAATCGCCATGTCCGCCGACATCCGAATCGGGCGGAAGGACTCGGGCCAAGTTGGCCTTCCAGAGGTCTCCCTAGGAGTACTTGCAGGAACCGGCGGAACTGCTAGGCTTTCCCGCTTGGTCGGCAAGGCCAAGGCTATGGAAATCATGGTCACAGGACGCAAGTTCTCGTATGAGGAAGCCAAGGAGATGGCACTGGTTCACGATGTCTGGGCTGGTAGCATCGATGAGTTCCGCCAAGATGTGCTAGACTACGCTGGTCAGTTCACCCTTCCCTATGCGGCGAGTAAGGCAATCGGGAACATTAAGCGAAGTGTGCAGAGTGGAATGGAGATTCCACTCGAGTACCATCTAGCTCTCGAGAGAGAATTGCAGTCCGATCTGTTCCAGAGTGAGGATGCCAAGAAGGGCATCGCAGCATATGTGAACAGAGAAGTTCCAGAATTCGATGGGAACTGAGAATCGCACTCTTTAGAGTGCGTTTTCGTATACAGCGTTTGATATACCTGTTATCTCTGCCATCCACGATGGCAGACACAGATATAGTAGCAGACTACACACAGAACTTCGAGGCTTGGATTGAAGAGTTCAGCGAGTGGCAGACGAGAATTGGTTTCGACCCTTCTTGGCTAGGCGACTACAGGTTCGACATCAAGTTCGACTGGGATACCGCTGGAGACAGTATTGAGTTCGGAGATTTCGAAGGCAGGCCAAAATGGGAGAGAAGGATGCAAATCCCACAGCAGACTATCAGAGATGCCATCGTGAACATGGTCAGCGTTCAGGGAGATACCGAGTTTGCGTCTGTCGAACAGCAGAACCATCTGCTGGCATCCGCACCTACAGAGTATGACCGCAAGTCTGCTCTGAGGATTATGTGTGAAGAGCAGCGTCATGGCTGGCAGATGGCATACCTCCTGTGCACCTTCTTTGGAGAGCAGGGGGTCCGCGAGGCTGCCAAGTTACTCGAGAGGAATGCTCAGGACGGAACAAGAATACTTGGTTCATTTAACGAACCAATTGATCACTGGCTTGATTTCTTCATGTTCACTCATTTCATCGACCGTGATGGCAAGTATCAGCTGAAGATGCTCAGCACTTCCTCGTTCAAGCCTCTGGCGGCATCGATGGGACCTATGCTCAAGGAGGAGTCCTTCCACCTTGGAACAGGTGCCAATGGACTTCGAAGAGTCGTAAAGCAGGGTGTCATTCCATGCGCCCTAATTCAGAAGTACGTCAACAAGTGGGTAAGTACCGGGCTTGACCTGTTCGGAACCGATGACTCGTCGAGTGCTCAGTGGGCATACGTGTACGGCGTCAAGGGGCGATACGACGAGAGAGAGGCGGCTGAAGCGGCAGACAGGGAGCACCTTAACGAGGCCAGTAGAGAATTGTACTTCCAAGAATTGCGAGATGAGATGCGTAGAATTAGCAAGGCTCGAAAGGAAGGTGAGCCGGAACTCTACATACCATCTGATAGGTTCAAGCGCGGCATTGGCAAATATGCTGGCAAGCGCTACACCGTTCACGGTGAGAAGTTTGAGGGCAATGATGCAGATTGGGATGAGTACCTCTCCACGGTCCTGCCTACGCAAGAGGATGAAGAGAAGTTGCTCAACGAGTACATGAAAGAAGAGTGGATTCAGTACCGCGAGTGGAAGGGCAACTGAGCCGGGGGCATTACATGCAACATATCGCCCTCACTATGTTCGATAAGGCGCGTTGCGCACCTTTCTTCGATAAATTGACCGAGTACTTCCACGAGCATCACCACTCGTCCGAACAGGACGCAGAGGGTTACGAGGAGTTGCTTTACCGGATACGCAGACCATATACTCCAGAAATGCTCGATATGATCGACTCTTGGATGGGTCTGCCTAAGCGTGACTGGCGTGAGGAGACACAGAGAGAGGTTATGCTCGCCCTCTATGCAATCAGGTATCCAGATACTCTGCTTATCGAGAGTTTCACCGAGAATGCTAGGTCGGATATGCGTCGACTATCTGCATATCTCCATTTTACCAGTCACACCTATGCCATCTGGGACGAGGATACCCGCAGAGGATTGAGTAAGTTGGGAATAGAAATTCCCAGTACTGAAAACGCAGACCCGTTTGTGTATGGAGCCTATGTTACTGCAATTGAACTGCTAAAGGACGTCGCTCCCTTTACCTGCTTCCTAGAGCATGATGTACCTAGACAGCGACTGTTTCAAGCAGCTTTAGCAGCCTACGGTCGGGAGTGATTCAATGGATGTCCGTACCGTCGCCGTAATCGGCGCCGGGACGATGGGTGCCGGAATAGCTCAGGTATGTGCTCAGACCGGATGGCAAACCCGACTCTACGATGCCTTTCCAGACGGACTTCACAAGGGCATGGATTCGATTCATGCGTTCTGGGACAAGGGGATTGCTCGTGGCAAAACCACTGAGCAACAGAAGTCTGAGTGGTCAACCAATCTGAGTTCACATGAGGATATCTTCGAGGCAGTATCCGGTGCTGACCTCGTAATCGAGGCCGTCCCCGAGGTAATGGAACTCAAGCAGAGTATCTTCCGCCAACTCGAGGAGATGGCTCCCTCTCATGCAATTCTTGCGACCAATACCTCCGGTTTACAAATCGGAGAGATTGCTAGCGCTACCGGATGTCCGGAGAGAGTTATCGGAATGCATTTCTTCAACCCAGTCCCTTTGATGAGTCTGCTAGAGTTGGTTCGTCATGAATCGTGTTCAGATGAAACTGTCGAATCGGCGCAGTCTATCGGTTCTGCGATGGGTAAGGAAACTATTCTAGTCGGTGATGTCCCAGGCTTTGCCACTAGTAGGCTAGGCGTGGTACTAGGCAATGAGGCAATTCGAATGCTAGCAGATGGAGTAGCCTCGGCTAGTGATATTGACACTGCAATGCGTCTTGGTTACAAGCACCCAATGGGTCCACTTGAGCTCAGCGATCTAGTTGGCCTAGATGTGCGTCGTGACATCCTGAACAGCCTAGCCGAGGCTTTCGAAGATGAACGATACCTGCCCCATCCTATGCTTGACCAATTGGTCGAGGCCGGAGACCTGGGCAAGAAGACCGGTAAGGGAATCTACGAGTGGTCACCAGATGGAAAAATTGACCGAGATGATCTTTGAGGCCATATGCAGACCTTCCTGATTGAAACAATCGGCATTATTGCTGGAACGCTGGGCGTAATGGCTTGGCTTCCTCAATTGAGAGAGGTTTGGATTGAAGGGCTTCACGAGGGCATATCACTGCCAACTTTCTGGTTGATTTCCACCGCCCTCGTGTTATGGCTGATTTACGGGATCCTGATTGGATCAATTTCAATTATCATCGCAAATGTTGCCGCTTTGGCATGTATACTATCTCTGATAGCCGGAGTAATTCGACTTAGAAAAGACGAAGCAGAAGTTGGTGCGGACACCGGGAGTTGAACCCGGGTTAGCAGGTTGGGAACCTGCTGTCATAACCACTAGACCATGCCCGCTAGGATTTCTCGGTAGTGTAGTTGATTGAAGAGTTGTCGAATGGGTTTGCTAGTAAGCTACTCAATAAGAGAAAAATGGTACGAGTGCCGGGATTTGAACCCGGGTTCAGGCGTTGGCAACGCCCGGTGATAACCACTACACTACACTCGTGTGGAATTGGGGAAACAAGAATCGCTTTTCTAAGCGTCGGTTTACTCTTCAAAGGCCTCTATGCGCCCTAGAATGTCATTCAGAGTCGCACGGTAGATTTCCTCTCCCATACCTACTGGGTCATCAAGCCCCCAATCCTCGTCAATGGGAAGTGCTGGGCACTCTACGCCACAACCCATGCTTATGATGCGGTCGAACCCGGTTGTATCTATCTCATCGATCGACTTTGGGTATTGGCCTTCCATTCCTATTCCCAAATCGGATGTGGCCTTGATTGCATTCGCTGCAATCGCCCCTCCTGGGTCCGTTCCAGCAGACTCTGCCTCATGTCCCATGTGTCTAGCAGCGGCTTGTGCCATCTGGCTGCGACAAGTATTCCCTACACACACGAATAGTATTCGCATTGTGGAAGCCTAGGTTCGGTGACTAATGAACCAATCCACAATATTCGCTATTCTTGAGTAAAGGCTCGTTGAACAGAATTGAAGTAGCCCTCTCATGCCGTAGCACCATGGCGGATTCCCCGATTAGCCATCATTCCGGTGGGCAAGTCGATACTCCAACAGAGCCGGATGCTTCTCCGGAGCAACGAGCCCAAATGGAGCAGGCGTATCAGCAGATGCAGCGCAAGTTGCGTATGACCAAGATGGATGAGGGCATTAAGCACAAAATCATGGTTCTATCTGGCAAGGGCGGAGTAGGAAAGTCCACGGTTGCTACTGGGCTGGCATTGTCTCTTGCTAGAAAGGGCATGAGCGTTGGACTGATGGATATCGACATCACGGGACCAAATATCCCGAAGATGCTCGGAATAGAAGAGTCTGATCTGAATGTCGAGGAGGGGGAGATTCATCCAGCAATCGGCCCACATGGACTCAAGGTCATCTCGATGGCTTTCTTGCTCGAGGACCCTGACAAGCCGGTAATCTGGCGTGGGCCGATTAAGCTTGGAGCGATTCAACAGTTCATCGGTGATGTCGCTTGGGGTGAACTGGATGCTCTGATTATCGACTTCCCCCCTGGAACCAGCGATGAACCTCTAACGGTCAGTCAAAATCTTCCCGGAATTGACGGTGTTGTGATTGTAACCACTCCTCAAGAGGTCGCCCTTCTAGACAGTCGCAAATCGATTAGTTTCGCCAAGACGCTTTCTGTGCCAGTTCTCGGAGTAGTCGAGAACATGAGCGGCTACACAATCAGAGGTACTGCAAATCCAGGAGACGAGGTCACAGTCATGGGTCCGGGCGGAGTTCCAATCTCTGCTACAGTGGATGATGGAGGCTCTTGGTCAATGACTCTAGATGTTTTCAAGTCAGGAGGTGGAGCTCATGCTGCGGAGGATCTGGGAGTTCCATTCCTAGGCTCACTCCCCTTTGATCCGGGAATCGTGCGAGGCGGTGATGATGGAGTTCACAGAATCGTAGCTGAGCCCGAAGGCGATACAGCAGTGGCCTTCGACGCAATAGTTGAGAATGTGTTGGAAACCCTACGAGAGGGCTCTAGCTCATCTGTGAGGATTACTTGACTCTCGGCCTGCGAATAAGGGTCGAATTGATGGCGCATTCGCCGCCCGAGAGGTATTGAGAATGGTAGCGGGAACTGGGATTTACATCACCTGGGTCACGGGGGCAATAGTGCTCAGCATAGCTATGATGCCGTTGTTCAAGCCTAGCTACGCTAGGCTCAGTGCTGACGGATTCATCGACATGTTCAGGCGTTACTGGGCGCACATGATTGTGGTATTCTCAGTCTATCTGTGGAAGGATATTCTCGACGGAATGGATAGGGCCCTGATGGCGAATACTCAACTAGATATGACTCCATACGTATACGCCATCGAGGGCGATATTGTACTCTGGGTACAACAAGCGATCAGGAGTCCTATACTCGATGAGGCTCTGACTCACTTCTATGTAATGGGATTCATGACTGCTACCTTCGCCTCATTTCTGTATCCAATTTACTTTGATGATCGCCATATGGCAGACAGAGTTTCTCTTTCGATGTTCTGGGTTTACGTCCTTGCCATCCCCTTCTACCTTTTCTTTAACGTGGGAGTGACTGGAAATCATATCCCTCAGATGCAGACAATTGCATACGATTTGACTCCCGAAATCAACAATTGGTTCACCAGAATAGACCCTTTCACAAATGGTATGCCCAGCCTACACATCGGATTGCCATTTGCAATATGGCTTACTATGCAACGCTGGGACGATGATGGAAGGTGGCACAGATACCGTAACTTCCTGATGGGATTCATCTTGTTGACTGCCCTTAGCATAGTGTATCTAGGAATACATTGGGTAGTCGACATTATCGGAGGAATGGTTGTTGCGATTATCGCTGTAGAAATCACAACTAGAACCAGCGATTCGATTTGGAAAGTCGCTGACGAGCGTCTGTTTGGTCGTAGGCTAGCGAGAGCGATTTCAGACCCCAGAAAGTGGTTAAAGCAAGTCTATGCAAACTTCAAGGATTTCCTCAGGCCGCTTGGCGAACCTAGCAAAAAGCAGACCAGTGTCATGATTGTAGTGGTTGTGATGTCTACTGGAGGTGTGCTACTTTGGGATGCTACACACCAAGACTTTCCGCTAGAAGGAGTTGAGTGGCCAACCGCTGCTGCTGGCTCTGAGGGGTGGCTTGTCTCCGTGGAGGAGGACCCTGTGGATTCAGATATCACAATCACTCAATGGAATGTAACTTCTCAAGAAGGGGTCGAAATCATCAGTGTCGGATGGCCTAGTGCGCCTTCGGTTGTAGTGTCCGGACAATACATGGTATTGCATAATTCACAGAATCTAGAGTTCTATGACTTGAATCAGATTGATTCGGCTCCTCTTTCATTGGATGGTTTAGGCACGATCTTGGATGTCGCGATTGCTGAGGATTCAGGGACGGTAGTCCTAGCCATCATGGGCGAGTCTTCACTGATTTTGGTAGATGTCGCAGATAGTGGGAACTCCATAGGTCAGCTAAATGGAACCTATTCCATAGTAGAAGCATCGGGATCTCTGCTAGCTTGGGTTAGTGAATTCCAATCATCCCCTACAGTCAACCTAACTTCAATCACTGGAGGGATTGAGATTGGAATTGAGTTGAATGTTACAGCCACAGAGGCAGAAGACGAATATCTAGAGCAGTTATCTGGCATTCCTGTGAATTACTCAAGTGCTACTGTGATTGACATCGATATGTCATCATCATTGCTTGTTGCTGTAGTCGATGTTGGTCCCGTAAATAGAACTGTTCTGGTGAATATTCTTACCGGAGAACAGAGA
>CEVA01061530.1_pt1 | contig 10973 bp, 11 predicted proteins | sample 361521 | NCBI WGS metagenome assembly CEVA01 (sample SAMEA2622823, study PRJEB7988) | marine metagenome | isolation source: saline water (ENVO:00002010), including | reverse complement strand
TAAACAGAAATGCCATTTTTTATTAACTCTTCTAGTCCAACAACACTTCTATACATTTCTGTAAAATAAACAGCAGATATTTCAGCTAAAATTATTTCTTCTGCACAATTAGGGCAGTTTGCTGTTGTTACAAACAATGTGCTATTTTTAGGAGAATCTGTTCCTGCCTTTAATAATTTTACAATTGCATTCTTTTCTGCATGGATCACTCCTGCTATTGTGGAACCGTCTTTTTCACAATTATTTGGATAACCTGATTTTGTTCCATTAAATCCAGAACTGATAGGACGACCATTTTTATAAAGAATTGCGCCTACTTTTCTTCTTTTTGCATAACATCTTCTTTTTGCCCAATTATAAGCATATTCCATTTGAATAATCATATCATCCATTCTGATATTTTCTTCTGTAAAATCTTTTGGTCTATGTATTTGAGTTAACATTTCAATTTGATCAGTTAAATCACTTAAATCCAATTTCTCAGTTATTTTTTTTAGATATTTTATATTCTTTTCTTCTGACATTTTAATTTTTATCCCTTATTGAAAGCGTTTATATTTTTTTTATTTTATTTATCTATTTATTTAATTGACATAAATAGATAGTATTATAATATGTAATTGTAATCAAGTTGCTCGTGTATTTGATTATTTCTTTTCGGTAGTTGCAGAAAAAGTCCTTTTAGGGCTTTTTTTGTCTTTTAAGGAAATATGAAATTTTCTTTTTTCAAAATAGATTCTCCCGACCATTCATAAGCGACTAAAATACCTTTTTTTGCTACACTATAATCTACGCAAGCTGTTTTTTCTGTTTGTGGTGCTGGCTCTCCTGTCATCCAATAATGACCAAAGAAAACAACTTCTTTTTCATTATAAGGTTCTACACCACCACAAATTTCAACATCAGGTAAATCAACGTACTTTGGAATAGATAATGCACAATTTTTATAGGTTACTTTATCTACTTTCTTAAACCAATTAAAACGCATTGTATTTCTTTTTATCCCATCTTTATCTTTCCAAACCATTCCATTAGGTAATTCGTATTCTACACCTTTTAACAATGTTTCCATTGATTTGTAGACTTCACCTTCTTTTTCCACCTCTAACAACAATGTATCTTTAATTGTATTGTTTTCATTCAGAAAGGGTTGTACTTTTTCTATGTCTTTTGTTGACCAAGCTGCGTGAATAACTCTTATCCCTTTGTCTTCAAAATAAATAGGTAATGTTTTAAACCATTCTATTGCTTCTTTATATTTTTTTGAGCCAAATGGGTATTCATCAAGAAATGCTTGGTGTTGATAAGTGTTCTTTTCAGTGTGTTGTCTTAAATAACCTTGTGCCGTAGGAGTAGCATAGCAGATAGCATTGTATTCATGGTTTCCCATCAAGGCTATACCACATTCTGATTCTACCACTTTTTTAACTATTTCAATAGTAGATTCTTCTTCTTTTCCTCTATCTATGTAATCACCGACAAAGATAACCTTAAACCCTTTCGGGTGGTAATATTTATCAGATTCATTTTTTTCATAACCTAATTTTTTTAATAATTTTTTTAGAAATGATGCATAACCGTGAACATCACCTATTATATGATATTTTGACAAAATTTTCCCCATTTTTTTCTTATTATATATTAATTTGTTTTTACGATCAAGAAAAAAACTCTCGAATGAGAGTTTTCTTTTTTATCCAATTTTATGATCTCTAGGACCTTGTGGGATTGATTTACTATAATCTGGAAATGTCGGTGAGGATTGTTTATTTGAATTTTCTATTTCATTACTAATATCAAACAATGCTGCTGATTCTAACTTATCTAGATCAAAAGATTCTTTTATTTTTAAATTCTCTGGCAAGTTTTCAACTTTTTCAGGAGAAAAACCTTCTTTAATAAATTTATTTGTATTTTGATTTAGTGTCTCTTTATCCATTAACATGTCATAGTCTCCTGTATTAGAATCAAAAGCCCAAACACCACCATTCATTCTTATTCCATGATTTAAATAACTTTGGACAAATTCATGAGCCTCTTCTGCATTTGAATATGGCTTTATTTTTAAAGATTGTGATTCTGATAAGCTTTCTGCTTTAACTGTAAACATATCTTTTTGTTCTTGTGGTAATTCTTGATAATCAGGATAAGGTGAATCTATACCTCTCTCTAAAAAGAACGGAACTTCTTGTTCATTTATTTCAGGGTAAGAATCTAATACGTTTGATATAAAATGATGTTCTCCATACATTGAAGGTTGAGCACCTATTTTATTAATGTGATTATAATAAGCATTTTCAAAGTAATCCATAGCTTCAGTTAAGTTTGAAGGAGCGTTATCTTTTCTTTCTCCTATAAACATAGATATTTTTAATATATTACTTTGTTCTTGCTTTGTGTAACTATTATTAAATCTTTCTTTTGTGTCCATTATACTTTCAAAAGACTGACTTTCTTCTACTTGCTCATAAGCCGTTGCATTATTTTGATAGGAATTAATATCTTCTTGAGTTGCCGCTTCTACTGTATTTGAGAAACCACTTGCTGCAAAAGCCAACCCTACAACTGCTGCAACTTTATTTACGTTACCTATTTTTTTTACTGTTGCATTAGCAAATTTTTTAAAGAAGCTTTCATTAGTTATTTTGTTTTCCATATCTAGATCTCCTTTCTTTATTTAAATATTATTATATCACGAAAATTGACTTTTGAAAATATTTTAATAAAAATGATATATTTTAATTGGACAATTATTTTTTTATTTGTTATCTTTTTCTTTAGATTATTAATATATTTTAAGTAGGAATACCACAATGAGTGAAATTAATATAAAAGACTATCTTTTATTAGAAGACGATAAAAGTCGTGAGATCGCTTTTGTTATTGAAGCTAAACTATTACCTTATGTTATGTTTGATGATTGTTATGCTTGGACTAATGAAAGATATAAAAAAGAAGGGAAAATGTTTATATTAAAAAGAGGATCTAAGGATAGAATCATTATTCATGATGTACCAGAAAAAGCAGTAGATAATATAGTAAAAACAAAACAAATATTTATATCTACTGTTCAAAATGACAAAATGCTTGATTGCTTTGTTTTACCAGCACATAGAATGACAGATGATGTTTCAAAAGATAATCTTTAAAGAATCAAAAAAGAAAAAAGAGCCAGAAGGCTCTTTTTTTTAGAATAAATCATTAGTAAAAATAAATCCTACACTAATTCTTTCTGTTTTTTGATCAAAATCTATTAATGTATCACCATAGCCATAAAACCCTTCCGCATACATTGAAAAAGCTTTTGTTAAAGGTTTTTCCCAACCCAATGTTAAACCATATTTGTTATTATGAAAAGCCCATCTTGTTTTTGCTGAAAAGGTTTGATCGTTCCAATAGTATCTACCATTCAATTCGTGATATCCTAAATAATCAGATATTTCTTTATCTTCCGTTTCTGATTCAGAAAAAGGCAACCACACTCTTGCACTTAAACTAAAATCTTTATGTGCAAATACAAAATCTGTAAACAATCTATTCCAAGATCTTTCTTCAATTCCTGATTGACCATTTGTTTGATAATTATAACCTAATATAATGTTTGTATTTTGAATTCCACCGAACTCCCAATCTTGACCGAAATCAACTAACAATTCTGGTTCATGATTTGTTTCTCTAAAAGGACTACCATCAGAAAATGTTTGCCAATTTGATTTGTTTGTATAAGTTACATATACATCTCCACCGTAAGGTGTAACATCTAACGCCAATGGATATTTGACACTTACTTGGAATACAGACTCTATATCTTTCATTGAGCCTTCTTCGTCCCAGTATTTTTTATTATAATCATCGGAGTAGCTAAATGGTAATAAATAATTCTGTTTATATGACGATAAAAAATAATTTCCTGAATCAGAATTATAATTTCTTTCTATTGAATCGTTTTTTTGTTTTATTTTTGCTTGACCAGTATATTCTTTTAACATTCTTTTTTCGAAATCTTCACTTATGTTCGCTGCAAAAGCTGATTGCGATAATGCTAATAAAAAACTTATCGATATTATTTTTTTCATGGTTTTTGTCCTTATTTTATGAAAATCTTTCATTAATTTTAAAATAACTATAAAAAAAAATCAAGATATTTGGGACAAATATCTTTCATTCTTATTTTTTTGTGGTAATGTTAAAAAAAGTAAATATTTATAGGAATACCACATGGAATCAAGCCGAATTAAAAAAGAAATCTTTTTCAAACATTTTACTAAACCTATTCTTAAGCCTGTTGGCAAGGCAGAAAGAACTAAATCTATTATGTCAGTTACTTTTGCAATGAATGGCTTACCTACACCAGCAGATGCACATTTGGAAGTTAAATTTCAAGAGAAAAAATCTGGACTTAAAATTGAAAATAATGATATCAGTAACACCAAAGAATTTTTTAAAATGTTCAGCATAAGTTATACTAAAAAAGAACAAAAGACTATCATTAATGCTGGTTACTGTCTGTCTATGTATTTAGGTATGCCAATTAATGACGTTTATACTATCATATTAACGTTTAAAGATAATTACCAAAGATTTCTAGAAAGTAAAAAAATGCACCCAGTAGATTATTCATTACTTTCTTATGCCAAAGCAATTAATAAACACTATGAATACAAAGAAGCACCAAAAGAGTTCTTGGATATTGCTCATGCACCATACCCTGATTTTGACTTGTTAAATACAAACGTGAGAAATGTATTTACTGCAAAAGCTGAAAAAATGACCTTTGGATGGGGAAGAAAACCTTATGATAATCCAGAAGAAGCTTATGACTTCCTTCAAAAAAGGTTTAATGAAAAAATTAATGTTGTTGAAGGCAGAATAGCTCATAAAGAAGTTGTTTTCAATGATGAAAAAATGACAAAATTATTTGCAATCCATATGTCAAAAGATGTCACTTCTGATGATGTCCATAGTTTACCAAATGGATTGTTTACTAGAAGTAAATCTATTCGACCACTTACAAAAGAAGAAGAAAAATCTTACGGTAAAGTTATCAAACTTGGTTAAAAAAAAGAGTTTAAATCTCTTTTTTTTAATTATTTCATTCTAATTCTAGAACGATTTATTTTTTTCTCTGATTTTAATTCGCTTTTATATTCTTTTTTTAAACCTTTTAATCCATCTACAAATAATATTTCTGTTATCCCCTCTCCTAAATCCACAGGGGTATAATCTTCTTTTAATTTATCTAAAACAAAATCTGGAATTACTTTTCCTGTTTCTTTTCCTCTTATTTTATTTTGAGACTTTATTAAATCAAAGTTTTCTTTATGTTCAAATATAATACCCCTAAAATGAACTTCTCCTTCGTCTTTAAACCATTTCAAAACGGTTTTTCTTTCTTTTTTAGTTATATTTTTCATATCAACAACAACTCTTTTTCCTTCATTTAAAGCAGTCAATGACATTCTTATAGAACGTTCGAAATCTTTATGCATATTTTTGTTTATTGCTTCAATTAATTCCCAATTTCCATTTTTTGTAACTTTACCAAACAAAGGATGCTCTTTATCTCCTTCTTTTGGTTTTAAAAATAAATCTAAATAACTCACTCCTGTTTTTTCACAATAACGCTCTCTGATGTCATCCATCGATATGACAAATGTATCTTGATGATCATATTCTGCATCCCTATAAGTAGACTTGCCAGAACATGGTAAACCAATTAATAAATCAACTACTTTTTCCATAATAAACTCCTTTGTTATTATTATTTTATCACAAAAGCATATTTTTTAAAGTATGATTTGTATTTCTATTGTTTCTTTTTTTTCTCTTTTAGTGTATAATAATATCTATCGGCTAATAAAAAATATATTATTAAGGTAAATGATTATGTGGGCTAATGTAAAAGAGCTAGGTATAGAAAATGATTTAAGTTTTTGTTTTGAAAATGATGGCATTCTCTTTTTTAAACAAGAAGACTTGAAAAAAATAAAAGAAAGTTTTGACATTGCAGAAACCTCTTTTTTAAAAGTTGGCGCAAAAATTCACGATATCTCTGGTTATACAACTGGACTTGGATTAAATGTTAAAGATGTTTTTAAAATGATGAAGAAAAAAGGTGCAATTCGATTTCATTCTGATTTCTCTATTAAAGCACATTCTCAATGTTTAAAAACTTTAACTTCTGATATCCTTAAAGCTTATCCTTGTGAATATTTGGATAAATTAGAATCAAAACTGTTTTTTTCTATTTCAGACAAAAATGAATCAAGAACAGATGTTAAAATGATAGATAATCCTTATTCTGAAAATAAATGTGAAAAGAAAACTTATTTTATCCATATTCATTTTTTAAAATAAAAAAAAGAGCCATCGGCTCTTTTTTTATCTATTATGCTTTAATTGAATTTTTTCTCATTCTTAATTTCAGTTTTGGTATTAGTTCATTTTGCTTAAAGAATCGCACCGAAACACTAAATATTGTTGAAACTTCCAAGAATACAATTGAATTTGAACCTATCATTAACCCATACATTAACCACAACATACAAGACAAAAAGATACACACACTCAAACCATTTTTCTTGAAATAAATAAATCCTACTGACATTACAATGCTTGCTAATGGCACTAAAAGAGCATACCATGTTGTGAAGTTAACACAGTAATAACCAAAGATAGCTATAAATGCAAACATAAACCAATGTTTAATTTGACCTGTTCTATCATACCTAACTGCAACATTTCTAAAAGCAGATAACAATGTTGTCATTCCACCTGCATATGCTTCGAGCATAAATAAGTGAGTCGCTAGAATGAAACATCCAAGCGTGTAAAAAAAACTTAATTTTTTGTCATCTGTTAATCCTGCTGAATATAAAAATAGTCCACTAGCAGCAAAGCCAACTATCTCAGCAAAAAGTTTCCAATAATCCACGGCAAATTCCCTCCTATACTTTATATTAATATTGGATAATTGAACATTTTTTAGGTGTTTAATTGTTTTGTTTATTTTGTTTTTTTGATTTTGATAGATTTAACTCAGGACAGAGTTGGTGTCTATTTGGATATAATATAAAAAAAATGCAAGCTTGTAAAATGAAATATATTTAAATATTGGATTAGAAAAACTAATGTTTGTTTTTTTGTTTAAAAAAAAGAAGTCTTTTTGTAATAGACTTCTTTCTTTTTTTTTAATTAGGAATTATATCTTTAAAGCTGTTTGTCAATAGTTTTTTGATATCAACAGTCATTCCATTTTTTTTCAAAAACTCTTTTAAACTATTTATATGAACAGTTGTTTCCTTATGTCTTAACATTTCAAACTCTTTATTGCCTATATCTAAATTACTTAGTTCAAGTATTTCAAAGTCAGAATCATTTAAGAAAAACTTATAAAACTCTTTATCACTTTTTACTCGTATTGAGGATATGTTTAAATTTCCACGAATTGTAAGATCTATATAACGTTCTGGCATTTTATCTATCAACGATTTAAAATCGAGTTCCGATAAAAAGCTTGCTTTAAATAAATCATCACAAATAATACATTCACTATATTTTTCATTAAATTCGTTATAACTGTTGCATTCCACTTCTTTTAATTCTTTTGTTTCTTGATTAAAACAAATAAATTTAATATTTTTACTCTCATTAAATAATAACTCTATTAAATCTTGTTCTGTTAAGCCTGTATACAAGTTTAAATCTTTTATCGTTGATAAATCAATAATAGTCTTCACAACCAATTCATCATAAGTCAATTCATTATATTCAGAGCTGTAATAGATCTTTTTCAAATAATCAAATGTAATATCTTTGTTGCCGTTTATTAATGCAGAATGCAATCCTGTCAAAATAAAATCTTTGTTTGGTATATATACATTATAATCTTCTCTTTTTGGAAGTGTAAAATAATCCATATATTTAAATATTGGCAGTATTTCTGGTTGAAGCAATATTTCGTCTGCTTCTTTTTGGTTGTGCATTTTAAAAACAACCCTTTCTTTAAGTTCTTGTTTATTTATACCCACAAATAATCTTTTGATTATATTTCTTTCTATGTAATGACTTACATCTTTTTTCTTGGCAAATAATCCAAAATGTTGACCCAACCCAAGATTATCTTCTTGTTGTTTTTCTATTTTTTGAAAAAAATGTTCTTTATTCTCTTTTGTATCTGGATAAAAACTACACATTTCTTTCAATGTTTTCTTTTCTTCTAAATCTGAAAAAAAATATTCTACTGGATAGCTATAAGTAAAGGTTTCTACTTTATCTAATTTTTCACCCAATAGTCTTTTTAAATTAAAACCATAATTGATATTTTTAAGTTCATCTTCACTTAAACTATCGTTTTGCAAATAATTGTTACTTCTTTTTGCATACGTTTTTTTAATAATATAATGTAAGGTGCTTTGAGATTCTTCAATCACTAAATATGATTCACAAAGACCCTTAAAATCTTTCAAAAAGTCTTTAATATCTTCAATTGCTAGATTATTTGATTTTTTTGTTTCTTCAAGTGTTTTAAGAAAATGTAAAAAGAATAATTTTGTCTTTATGACGTTATCAAATGTTACAGATTCAGGATTATCTATTACTCTTTGCTTTGCTTCACTATAAAGTTTTGATAGTAGTTCTTTTTTTTTCAAGGTTTTTCCCCTAATTTTTTTTTAGAGTAACACAAAACAAAAAATATTTCAAATGATATATTCCTTAAAAATAAACAAAAAAAAGAGTTGACCACCTTGTCGCATTTTTATATAATTAGTTGGATTTTTATTGAAGGGAAAAATAATGGTGAAAAATATAAACAAAATTTTCTCTTATCTTTCCATTGCATTTTTGCTCTTATTTTTGCAAGGGTGTACTGACGAAAGACAAGAAGAAGCCAATAGAGTAAACAAAAATAATGCTGTTATGATAGGAAACTTAGATCAACGATTTGAGATTCTTACAAAACACATTAAGAGTCCTGTACACAAAGGTAAATATGAAAGAACTCTTGAATTTGCTATTGATCAAATAGAAAGAGAGAAGCATGATTTCGATTCTGTCAGAGACTTAACCAAACAGTTCAAAAAAGATATGACTATTGATAGTGTTCTTTATAAAAGTATTAAAGAAGACTATGAGGAAGTTAAATCACATCGTGCTGTTCGTTACATCGGAATGTCCGAAGCTCCAAAAGAGCAACTTGGAGCAATTAACAACTTATCACAAGAACTAGCTCGTTTAACTAATGCTATGAAACCAGAGGTTTATGACGAACAATACATTGATTATATCAATATTATTGCTCAACTTACACCTAGTGTTAAACCTGTTATTACTCCAAATGTTGATAAAGACGCACCTTTTGGTAGCCAGTTCGTTGGCAACCCCAATTATGGTGAATGGGTAACAAATGATCAAGGTCAAAATGAGTGGAGTTTCTGGGCTACTTATGGTTTTATTAGCTTTATTGACGATTTGTTCTTTGATAATCATCGTAAATACAGAAATTGTAATTACTACCAGTATAAACATTATGACAGTAATTGTAATCGCAGTAGAAGTAGCCGTATTTATACAGGTAGCTATGGGTACTGGTATGATTACGATGACGGATATCGCAATAAGTATAGAAATGGTTCTCGATACCGTTATGACAACTGGAAAAACAATCGTAACTATTCTTACTACAATGAGGTTTATGCTGATAAATATGCAAGTCAGAAGAAACGTGTTCAACACACAAAATATACTTCTAACTTAAACAAAAAGTACAAAAGTTCGATTCGTAAAAACACAACTTTGGAATCACAAAATAAATCTATTTCAAAAACTCACAAAAAGTATTCTTCTAATTTGTTAGCTAAGAAACCTAAAAGCAACAATAGAAATAATTCTCCTGATGTGAGACAATCTAATCAACCAAAAAACAACAAACCAAAATAAGGTAGGAAAACTATGGATATTAAACAATATTTAATTGAATTCGGTGCTAGTCTTGTTTCTAGCGAATGGCAGTGGAACTATGTTCTACTTAATATGGCAGTTATTTTTGTAGCACTGTCTTTATTCAAGTATAAACTTGCTTGGATTACAGGTGTTCCATTTAATGACGAACTTGCTAAGAAAGACAACCCTGCTTTTGGTTATGTTGTCGGTGGTGCATTCTTTAGCTTCTTCTTAGTTATGGCAGGGGTTTCAAGTGGTGAAGGTGCATCTGATATGATGACTGAATTGAAACTAATGATCGCTTTTGCATTATCTGGCATGGTTATGTTACTTCTTTCACGATTTGTTCTTGATAAAATTTCTATGAAAGATTTTTGTTTAACAGAACAAATAAAAGAACAAAACAAAGCAGCAGGTATTGTAGACGCTTGCAATATGATTGCTACTGCTATTATTATCTTTACTTATATGAGTTGGGTAAAAGGTGATAGCTTTGAAAACATTAAGTATGTCGCTTATGGTTGGTTTGTATCACAAATTCTTCTATCTGGTCTAAGTTTTATTCGTGCTAAAATGTTTAAAGCAGAAGACGGTTCTACACTTCAAGATAATATTAAATCTGGTAATGTAGCTGTTGCTATACGTTACAGTTGTTATAAAATTGCTTTTGCAATGGCAATGTACACTACGTCATACCATTATGAATATAGTGAGGAATATACTTGGTGGTATGCACAATCTATCATTCTTGCAGGTATTATTCTTTCAGCAGTAATTAAACTAGGGACATTTATCGCTAAAAAGATCATTCTTCTTAGCATTGATTTTCGAAGTGAGATTAATGATCAAAACAATACTGGTCTTGCTGTTATTGAAGGATTAATTGTTATTGGCATGACAATTCTTATCTTTAACAATCTACGATAAAATAATCACCTACCTTATTAGAAAGAAGCCTTAGTGAAGGCTTCTTTTTTTATTTGTATGAAGAAACCTATCTTGTGAAAACATTAAAAACCCTTATTTTTAAT
>CEVA01087488.1_pt1 | contig 10975 bp, 9 predicted proteins | sample 361521 | NCBI WGS metagenome assembly CEVA01 (sample SAMEA2622823, study PRJEB7988) | marine metagenome | isolation source: saline water (ENVO:00002010), including | reverse complement strand
TGTTATCATCGCTGGAATTCTTGAAGGTTTTTCGTTTTCGCTTGGTCTACGCCCTCCAAGAAGATCCGTTGCATTCTTTTTGTATTTTTAATTTACAATACAAAAAGTTAAATCGAACCTATAAAGTATATTTAACAAAGAAATGATTGGAATTTTGGGTAATTGTCATGTCCAAGCCCCCTTCCACGAGTCGTATTTTGTTTGTTGATGATCAAGAAACCATCTTGAGTGGATTTCAGCTTACCATTGGCAGGAATTACGACGTTTCCACTGCCTCGTCTGGCGCCGATGGAATTAAGCTGTTCAAGGAAGGGGGGGGCTTTCGCAGTCGTCGTTTCCGATTTCCAGATGCCCGGCATGAACGGAGCTGAATTTCTCAAGGAGATTCGAGCAATGGATGCCTAGGTGGTCACCATGCTTTTGACCGGAGCCGCTTATTTCTAAGACGTTTCCGAAACGGTGCGATGCGGAAGGATTTTTCGTTTGTTGGACAAGCCGTGCCGAACAGAGGAAATGAAGGAAAACATTAGTGATGCCTTGACTCAATACCGATTAATTCGAGCGGAGAAAGATTTACTCGAGGAAACTCTGAATGGGGCATTGCGGGCCATGACTTCCATATTGGCTGCATCCAAACCTTTGTTTTTCGGTCGTTCCCAACGTGTTAAGGAAATCGCTTTTGCCTTGGCTGGTGAATTGGAAGTTGCGGAACCTTGGCGTCTGGAGTTGGCAGCGACCGTCTCCTATCTTGGTTACGTTGGTCTTCCGGATGAGGTTCAGGAAGACGTTTATCACCACAAGGTGCTTTCCGATGAGGTGCAGGATATCCTCAAAGGAGTATTTTTCACTTTTCGCCCTCATGGGAAGTGCTCCTTTTTACTTCATCAAGCTCCTGTTACCATTGCCCTTGGATGTTTAAATTGCTTCTTGGTGACAGATTGGATTTCCCACTTAACTGGACCTTTGTTTCGTTGTTGAGCGTTAGCTGGGCTTCAGTCGACCCTTAGTATTCTTAATTGAAACGCTTGGTTTACGGGTTATTCTTCTTTCTACCAATTATTTCGACGTGAAGATTCGGGATCATGTTCTCACCTTGACCTTCATAGGTTTGCTCGGTGCTTTTGCCTTGGCCTTTCTCGTGGGTTGGTTGAACGTTGGCTTGGGAGCGGACGCTGATCTTTTAATGAGCGAACTGTCGGAAGATAAGGGCGCCCAATCGGGCGAGAAGGAAGCGCATTCGATTGGTTCAGCTTTGCCTGGAGATGATCTCGAGGAAGCCAAGCAAAGAATGAAGGCCAAGCGTCGAAAGGCGTATTGGATCATGGCTGGCGCGGGGATTGCCTACCTTCTACTCATGGGGTTCTTCGCTTGGCGCACTTATCGTGTCATCCTCGCTCCAATCAGTCGTATGGCTTTTGCCGCTGATGAATCCATCGAGAATGACTTGCGATTCACCAATTCCACTTTTACGCAAACTCCTTGGACCAAGCCGAAAGGGAAGGGTGGGCTCGTTAAGAAAAACGCAGGACCCAAGGAGATAGAGCTTCTTTCAAGGCGCTTGTGGGAATTGGTGCATGGGTTGGAAGAGACCGTCAGTTCCCGTACCAAGCAACTGGTGGAAAAGACGTTTAGCTTGGAGGAAGAGATAAAGAACAGGAAAGACTTGGAACTAGAGCTTCTGCATGCTCAGAAAATGAAAGCCGTTGGACAGTTGGCGACCGGCATTGCCCATGAGATCAGGACGCCTACCCAATACGTCGGGGACCATCTCTTGTTCGTGCAGGAAGGAGTCGATAAATTGTTGGCTTCCGATGACACCAAGGACAGTCATTTCCTGGAAGAACTGGAGTTTCTAAAGGAACACCTTCCACGCGCCATTGAAAGTTGCATGAAAGGTACCGAGAGAATCACCGAGATCGTTACTTCGATGAAACGCTTTTCCTATAAAGACCAGCAATTTTCGATGCAACTGGCCGATTTGAACCAAGCGGTGCTTGATACGATGGCGATAACGACCAACGAATGGAAGGACTGCGCGGAAATAGAGACCGATCTCGATCCTGACCTTCCGCAAGTGGAGTGTCAGATTGGTGAAATCAACCAAGTTATCATGAACCTCATCGTCAATGCCGCCCAAGCCATTCGGGAGAACAAGAAAGGTGAAATAGGCAAGGTAACGATTCGCACTCGCTTCGGATCGAATGAACAGGCGGAAATTGAAGTGGAAGATGATGGAGGTGGAATGACGGACGAAGTCAGTTCCAAAGTGTTCGAACCTTTTTTCACGACCAAGGAAGTTGGGGTAGGTTCTGGCCAAGGATTAGCCATTTCGCATTCCGTCATAACGAGCAAGCATGAAGGGGAACTTTCCTTCGAGACGGAATTGGGAAAGGGAACGACTTTTACAATACGTTTACCGCGAAGATCTACAAAACAAGATACCCCATAGACTGCATAACCCCCCCTAATCCTATGAATAGCAAAGAATCCAACCTCACGGCCTTGATCTTGATCGGGTACCAAAACGATTACTTTTCCGCGGATGGCATTTTGCACAGCGTTATCGAGGAAGTCGAAAGAGTGAATCACGTTTTGGAAAACACCCTTGATCTTCTTCAGCGCCTGGTCGCTACGGAAACTCTCATTGTTTCGACGCCGATCATTTTCACCGAGGATTACTCGGAATTACAAGATCCGGCAGGCATATTGAAGGTAATCAAGGACACCAAGGCTTTTTGCAAAAATTCCAAAGGTTCCGAGACCATCGAGGAATTACGCCAATTCGGGGATCGCATAAAGGAGATACCCGGCAAGCGCGGCTTGAATGCTTTTTCCAACACGCAATTGGATGAGCTTTTGAGGCAGCGTAAAGTTAAACACATTGTTTTTGCCGGAGCGGTGACCTCGGTTTGCATCGATTCAACTGCCCGGGCTGCATTCGAAAAAGGTTACAAGGTCAGTGTTCTATCCAATTGCACCACTGGCCGAACGATTTTCGAGCAAGAGTTTTACTGCAATGACATCTTCCCTATTTACGCGGAGGTGATTGATCACGAGCAACTCGTCGAATCCTTGTCCGTTCCGGATTAACCGCTTCTTTCTCCTTCGGGTATTTCTAAATCAGAATTTTGTTCATGGCAACTGACTCCAACAAACGCCAAGTTGCGTAGGCCTCCGTTCCATTGGGTTCCGATTCCAGCGCTGAGTTGGTTGCCGAGAACCAGACGTTGAAAGCCGCCGTTGAAGCGCTCAAGCGAGAAGTCCAAGACCTTCAAGAAGAAATGAGACTGCGCAAGGATATCGAGCTGCAGCTAGTGAATTCGCAGAAGATGGAGGCCCTGCGGCAAATGGCTGCGGGGATCGCTCACGAGATCAATACACCCGCTCAATTTATTGGAGATCATTTGTATTTCGTGAAAGAATCCATCCATGAAATTCTGAACCTTGACGAAACCCAGGAGGGTCCCTCTGAATTTGTTCGTGAAAACCTTCCCATGGCCGGAAGACTGACTTTCGATACCCAAGAAGGTGTTGGCACTACTTTTTTCCTCATTCTTCCCATCTCCGCAGACTCCCAAACGTCCTCCAATCAAATACCTTACTGCAAGGAGTGTTCCAAAATTTTCAGTTAATTTCCACCTTTTCTTCTTGGAGGAGGGCAACCGTGTTGCCTTTTTCCTATTACTGCGAATGGCGTCGCTTCAGAAACTACGGCTTCAATAAGTAGGTTTCCATCGGGCCTTTCCCCTTGATTTCCGATACACCCCTTGATTCAAGACGATAATTGTCTTCGATCAAGGCCGCCGTCGTAGCGGAGAGATGTATGGCTCCGGAAATGCCGTGAGATTCCATTCTGGCCGCCGTGTTCACGGTGTCTCCCCACAAATCGTAGGTAAATTTCTTTTTGCCGATTACGCCTGCTACCACAGGACCGCTGTGAATACCGATCCGGATGGAAACGTTTTCTCCTTCAATTGGACCCTTGTTTTCGAAGTAATGCATCATTTTCAGGGCCATTTTCACCATGGTCTTGGCGTGGTTCGGATTAGGTTCGGGGATTCCTGCGGCAACCATGTAACTGTCGCCGATCGTCTTGATTTTTTCCAAGCCAAGCTCATCCACGTACTCATCGAAAGCCGAAAAGATTTCGTTCAGCAAATCGACCAATTGCTTGGCTTCCAGTTTTACGGACAATGGAGTGAATCCCACGATGTCAGCGAACAACACACTGCATTCGGGAAAATTGTCCGCTATGGTCAACTCGTGAGCCTTCAATCTCTCGGCGATTGGTTCGGGCAGAATGTTCAAGAGTAGTTTTTCCGACTTCCCCTTTTCCTCCTCAATGGCTCTTGAATATTCCTTTTCCCTGTCTTTCAACACTTTGCGTTCCAAGGCCGAGTTGATGCGACCATTGAGGGTTATAAAATTGTAGGGTTTGGTCACGTAATCCTGCGCCCCTGCCTCCAGGCAACGATAAATGGTGTCGGTTTCATCCAATGAGGAAACCATGATCACTGGAACGTTGGCCCGAAGAAATTCCTCCGAATGCCGCTTTAGGAATTCATATCCGTTTGTATCCGGCATAAGGACGTCCAGTAACACGAGGTCGTAATTGCCACGAGTCAGCAAGGACTCCGCTTCCTCCGTCGAATTAGCGGACTCCACCTTGTGCCGAGCCGTTTCGAGCTTCCGCTTCAGGTACTCGGTGTTGCTGGCGTTGTCATCTATGATCAAAATTTTCGAAGGATATTTCGATTCCACTGCCGGCACCATCTCCAAGGTCGATGAAAAGGTGTCGATCAAGTCATAATCAGCCTTGGTCAGGATTCCCGAGTCGATGAGATCCTCGACCCGGTCCACTTTGATTTCGAGTAGGCAATGAATGATCGCATTCAAATGTTCGGTGGAAGACTGTATTTTCTCAAAATCCTCCAGAGCTTCATCATCGAGCCCTTTGAATTCTTCCGAGAGATAAAGGCCTGTTGTTTGGGATATGAATTCCAGGGTGTCATGAATGTCATGTTCGAATTCGTCCGCAATTACTCGAATATGATCAAAGATGCTCACTTCCAAGTCGCCTCGAACGGTAAAGACCTTGTTGATGTCTTGGAGAATGAAATAGCCGGATTCCCGGATACGTTCGATTTCGGGAGCAATTTCCATCAACGCTGGATTTTCCTCCTCCGCGATTTCCAACAGAAGTTCGCTGTATCCCACGATGACGTTGACGTGGGTTTTCAAGTTGTGGCGGATTTTGCCCAACAGAAGATTTTGCCTACGGAAATCCACGAACCTAGAGCAAATCTTTTATTTTTTGGAGAAGCCCTTTGAATTCGATGGGCTTGGTGTCGTATTCATCCGCTCCCATGGCCATGGCTTTTTCACGATCCTCCGGCATGGCGTGGGCGGTTAACACGATGATTGGAATTTCTTTGGTCGCCTCGTTGGTTTTGATGAGTTGAGTGGCTTGCCACCCATCCATTACGGGCAGACTCAAGTCCATCAAGATCAGGTCAGGTTTCTCGGCTTTCGCTTTTGCCACCGCTATCTCGCCGTTTTCAGCCCAAATCACTTCGAAATCCTTGCGCTGCAAACGTTTGGTCAACATATCCCGGTTGAGGGGATTATCTTCCACTAACAAGACGGTGCTCATGATTACATGGTCCCAGGTGAAGAGGACCAATCATCTTGACTGTGAGTGTCATGCTTTGGTCGGTTGGGCAAGGTAACCTTGAAATGGCTTCCCCATTTCATCTTTGATTCGACTTCTATTGTTCCTCCCAACATTTCAACGAAAGATTTTGTAATCGCGAGTCCCAGGCCTGTGCCTCCGTAATCCTTGCTAGTCGTGGATTCGGCTTGGTCGAAGGGATTGAAAATCTTTTGTAACTGTTCTTCGTTCATGCCAATGCCATTGTCCTTGACCTGAAAAATCATCGAGTTGCCGGAGGCACCCGATTCTTCGAGAATTTTCAAGGTTACGGTGCCTTCCGTGGTGAACTTGGCTGAGTTACTGAGGAGATTGAAGAGGATTTGCCTCAACTTGATCCTGTCACTCGTCAACTCCCTATTCTCATGGCATAGGTTTTCTATTTCAAAGCGATTGTTGTTTTTTTCCACTATAGGAGTGATGATGTTTTTCACCTCGTCGATCACTGCTGCCAACTCGAAGTTTTCTAAGTGCAATTGCATTTTGCCCGCTTCCAACTTGGAGAGATCCAACACGTCGTTGATCAACTCCAAGAGAAATCTCCCTGAACCGGTGATCTTGTTGAGATCATCCTCGAATTCCTTGAGCCCCGCCTCCTCTGCATCTTCGCTTAGCATTTCACTGTAGCCAATGATGGCATTCAGCGGGGTTCGCAGTTCATGGCTCATGCGTGCCAGGAAATCACTTTTCGCCTCGCTTGCGGCTTCTGTTTTGAGGTGTTGCAAGTGTGCTTTTTCAGCATTGGCCCGATGCATGGCTCCAAAGAGGATATTACCCGCCAGTTGCAGATTGGGAATTAACGTTTTGTCGAAGGTGATTGCTGACCGAATCCAACTCAAGCCGACGAAGCCCACGAATTTGCCTTGTTCACCCATCGGAAGAGCAACCGCCGATTTTACCTGGAGAGTCTCCAGCAATTTTCTCTCCTTGATGGCAAAAGGAGGTAAGCTATCGAGTTTCGAGACGTAGATTTGTTCGAAGCTTTGCACTTTTTCCATCCACCAGGGGAACGTATCCAAGGGTAGGTTTTGTAAAACTTCCTTGTTCGAGGGAATTTCATTGCCGCACCACTCGTGTGTGCAGTTCATGCAACCGGTTTCTTCTGAAAGTACAATGATGACAGCCCGATCGGCACCCGTGAACTTGCCTAGTTTCCCTAGCGCTTCCTCCAAGGCTTCGTCGGTTTCGGAAGAGGCCCGCATCATGAGTTCGCTGGAAACCTCGGTCAGGAACTCTTGAATCTTTATTCTCTCTTGCAGGGCTTTTGCATTTTCCGTCAGTTGACTTTTGAAACCCTCCAACCGTTCGTTTTCAGCCGCTAGTTTTTCCACCAATTTGTGATGAACCTGCAAGGAGACCTCGTCCATGTCAGGCTTTGGGGATTCGTGATTCATTACAGGTGTGGTGAAAAACCCTGCCTTCGCTATTTTCAGCGGGTTTTGAGCAAAGTCGAAACCAGCACCCTAGTTGATCAACCCAAAGAAGTAAACCCGAAGCCCATACACCCAGGAATCCTTTTCTTGTGCAATCTCGCATGGGAAAGTACCATTTCTCGCTGTAAATCTATGATTAACTGTCTGAATTCGCTAATTGAACTCGAAAGCAAAGATTCTTGAAAACAAGAAAGATCGTAAGATTATGGTTTTCAAGAAGTATTGTTACTCATGAAAGTTGTTTGTCCAGAACCTAGACCGACGGGAGTGATAGTCTGATGAAATTTCTTCCGGTATCGTTGCTAGTGGCCTCGGTTTCAACCTTCATGACGGTTGAAGGGAAGATTAATTTCAATCGTGACGTGCGCCCCATCTTGGCGGGCAAGTGCTATGCCTGCCATGGTCCGGACAAGGAGACCCGCAAGGCAAAGCTGCGCTTGGATGACCGGGCGAGCGCCTTGAAGAAAGAAGCCTTCGTGCCTGGCAAACCAGACGAGAGCGAGTTGGTCTATCGAGTTTTCACAAAGGATTCGGATGAGGTCATGCCACCACCCGAATCCAAGGACTCCTTGACTGCCGAGCAGAAGGAGATTCTTCAACAGTGGGTCAAGGAAGGCGCCGAATATAGCGTGCATTGGGCTTTTGTTCCCCCTCAACCACCGAAATCGCCCAAAACGAAGCAAGCGTCCTGGGTCCGTAATGAAATCGATCGTTTCGTGCTGGGCAATTTGGAGAGCCAAGGTCTCGAACCTTCGCCGGAGGCCGATCGTTACACTTTGGTCCGTAGGCTCTATCTCGATTTGATTGGCTTGCCGCCTACCCCCGATCAGGCCGATGCTTTCGTCAAGGATGAGGAGCCCAAAGCCTATCAAAACCTAGTTGGTCGCCTTCTGAAATCTCCTCAATACGGTGAGCGTTGGGCCCGCTCTTGGCTCGATCTCGCCCGTTATGCCGACACCAACGGATACGAGAAAGATCGACCCCGCACGATTTGGCCTTTTCGCGACTGGGTGATCAAGGCCCTCAACGACGACATGCCTTTTGACCAGTTCTCCATCGAACAATTGGCCGGCGACATGTTGCCAAATGCCACCTCGAGCCAAATCGTCGCCACTGGCTTCCATCGCAACACCATGCTCAACGAGGAAGGTGGGATCGATCCCTTGGAGTTCCGCTACTATGCCGCGGTCGATCGCGTGGCCACCACTGGGACAGTGTGGATGGGTCTCACCACGGGTTGCGCCCAATGCCACACGCACAAATATGACCCCATCACCCATGACGAGTATTTCAAGATGATGGCCTTGCTCGACAACGTGGAGGAACCCGACTTTCTCCTCGAGAGCGAAGACCAGGCCAAGCAAAAGGTGGAAATCGAGAAGCAAATCGAGCAGAAGGCAGTTTCCCTCCAAAAGGAAACAGCAGGCTTTTCCGATGCCTTTGCGGCATGGTTACAGAAAGTGCGTAAAACCGCCACGAACTGGACGACGCTTCGACCCGTCGCAATGAAGACCAACCTGCCCAAGCTCGAATTGATGGAGGACGGATCCATATTCTCGTCCGGCGACGTCACCAAGCGCGACGTTTTCGACCTGAATTTCACCAGCGAGCTTCCAATCACAGCGTTGCGCCTTGAAGTGTTGCCTGACAATCGCCTTCCTCAACGCGGACCCGGTCGCTGTTATTACGAAGGCAGGAAAGGCGACTTTTTCCTCAGCGAGTTCTCGGTCACGGCGAAGGGTCAAAAATGGGAGATCGTCAACCCGACCCACACTTACGGAAAAATCAGCATCGGTGGGGGAGGGGCCAAGGCCGCCAATGTCATCGATGGCGATGGTTCTTCCGGTTGGTCCACCTCTGGGCAACCCGGCAAGCCTCATCACTTGGTGCTTCCTCTCAAGAAGCCGCTTCCCGCCAATACCCCGTTTTCCGTACAGATGCTTTTCGAGCGGCATTTTGTCGTCAGTCTGGGACGCTTTCGCCTTTCCGCCACCACCGACGCCGTGGCGCCGGTGGCGAAGAAGCATGGAGCCGAGGTTGAGGCCATTCTCGCTCAAGGCGAGGCAGCTTCCAAGGAACAGCTTGCTCATCTGCAGAGGCATTTTCTTGAGACCGATCCACGTTGGCAAAAGCAACGTAAGCAATTGGACGCCTTGAAGCGGAGAATTCCTCGCTTGGGGCATACCATGGTCATGTTGGAACGCCCCGCTGACAACCCGCGACCTATCTTCCTACGGCATCGTGGCGAATACATAAGCCCGAGACACCAGGTGGAACCAGGTGTACCTGCGGTTTTTTCCACCATAACAAAGAACCCGCCCAAGAATCGGCTCGCTTTCGCCCGCTGGTTGGTCAGCGAGCAAAACCCGTTAGGCGACCGTGTCGTCGTGAATCGCGCTTGGAGATCCTTCTTTGGGGCTGGTCTCCTTCGCACCAGTGGTGATTTCGGCACTCAGTCGGCGGCTCCGGACCATCCCGAGTTGCTCGATTGGTTGGCGGTCGAGTTTCGCAAACAAGGCATGTCGCTCAAGAAATTGCATCGTCTCATCGTGACCAGCGCGACCTATCGACAGGACTCCAAGGTCGGCAAGGAATTGCTTGCCCGAGATCCCAATAACCGTCTTTTGGCTCGCGGTCCCCGTCATCGCCTGGATGCCGAGCTCATTCGCGACCTCATGTTGAAGGCCAGTGGCAAACTTTCGCCCAAGATGTATGGTCCGAGTGTGTACCCGCCGCAACCTGCCAGCGTGTCAGCCGTGGCCTATGGCGCCACCAAGTGGAACGTCTCCAAGGGCGAGGACCGCTATCGCCGCTCCCTTTACACCTTTTCCAAGCGGACCGCGCCTTTTGCCGCCTTCACCACCTTCGACGCTTCCTCCGGTGAAGGCTGCATTGCCCGTCGCAACCGGAGCAACACACCTTTGCAAGCTCTTACCTTGTTGAATGACGCCATGTTCGTCGAGTTGGCTCAGCACCTTGCCCTCGACGCTGAGAAATTGGAACCGGACGAACGAATTGAATTTCTATTCCGAAAATTCCTCGTCCGCCCGCCTACCTCCAAAGAGGCCTCGTTGATGAATCAATATCTCGAGACCCAGCGGCAACGTTTTGGAAAAGGTGAATTGAAGGCACCTCAAGTCATGGGTCGTAATAATGCCACCGCCGAGCAAGCCGCCCTTGCCTTGCTTGCCCGTTCCATCATGAATTTGGACGAAACCGTCACCAAGCAATGAACTCAAATCCACTCCATTTACGGACTCGCCGCCACTTCTTCAAGGATTGTGGCCTCGGCCTGGGCAAAGTCGCCCTGGCCTCTTTGCTTGCCGGGGACTTGGCCGGAAAAGCTTTGAATAAAAGTTCCTTTGCCTTACCCGCCAAGGCCAAGCGAGTCATCTTTCTCTTCATGGCGGGGGCTCCCAGCCAGCTTGAGTTGTTCGATCACAAGCCCAAGTTGGCGGAACTCGAGGGCAAACCGATTCCCCCGTCCGTCATCAAGGGACAACGCTATGCCTTCATCCAACCGGATGCCGCCGTACTCGGTCCGCGGTTCCCATTTGCCCGCCACGGCAAGTCAGGGGCCGAATTGTCCGACAGGTTGCCACACCTCACCAAGGTGGTGGACGACTTGGCATTCGTGAAATCCGTCCGCACGGACCATTTCAACCATGCTCCCGCCCAGCTGTTCGTTAATACCGGAAACGGCGTTCCTGGACGCCCCAGCATGGGCTCATGGCTTAGTTACGGAATCGGCAGCGAAGCCAACGACTTGCCCGCTTTCGTGGTCCTTAAGAGCGGCGGCAACTTAAGTGGTGGAGCATCCTTGTGGGGTTCC
>CEVA01234874.1_pt1 | contig 10980 bp, 13 predicted proteins | sample 361521 | NCBI WGS metagenome assembly CEVA01 (sample SAMEA2622823, study PRJEB7988) | marine metagenome | isolation source: saline water (ENVO:00002010), including | reverse complement strand
TAAAATACCATAACAGCAGGTATTACGTCTGTAGCCATCTTTCATAGGGACATCTTTTCGCAAAATACCTTCTAAGGTAGCACCAAGTTTTTCGACAGCACGTCTCGATTTATTGTTCCTGTCATCAATCCTGAATTCTACTTTTTCAAAGTCAAGGGTTTCAAAAGCGTACTGTAGCATCAAAAATTTCATATTAACATTCAATCCAGTCCCTTGAAATTCGTGCCCAATCCATGTCCAGCCAATATGCAGTAGTTTGTTTTTCCAGTTGATGAGTCCAAAACGAGTTGAGCCAGCATAGGTTTGTGTGGCTTTATCAAATACAATAAACGGAATAACGATTTTATGGTAGTAGCCATCAACAGCCAATTGTACATAATTTCTTAGCTTTTCTGGTGTAGAAATATCAGAAGGCGAGTAGTAGATAAGGTCTTTTTGCTGGGCAATAGTTTCTAAATGTTTGTAATTACTTAAGTCTAGCAGACTTAGTTTTACACGTTTGTTTTCTAGGGTTGGTGCTTTCATGTTCTATTCCCATGAAAATGGGAATCTTTTTTAAATTAGTATACTATGTTAGATTCCTGCCTTCGCAGGAATGACAATCTAAACCAAATCATTAATATAATCTACATTAACCACATGCTTTCCTTCAAAAGGAAGAATAGTTAGTTTTTCACCAAACAACTCTTCAGCACGTTGCGATTCTTGCGCTATACGCTCTGCATCCAAATATTCGTCTTCAGTACCATAAATAAGTTTTACTTTGGTGTCTTCAGAAAGATACTCAAAGTCTTTGGTAGTTAATTCCTTAGGAATTCCACCAGAATGTAATACTAATTGTGAGCATTGTAATTGTCGTTTTGCCAAATAACGCATTGCCACACTCACACCTTGTGAGTAACCTAATACGATAAAGTTGACATCCTCAGGAATAGTTTCAGCTTCAAAAACAGCATCAAAATAGTTGAGAATGTTCTGCATTCCGCTTTCGGTATTGTCTCGCGTTAACCAGTTGGCACCAACGTGCATTTTTGGTTGTATGTAATATTTGCTAGGTGCTTGTGGAGCTATAATATAGTTTTCTTCAGCATTTAGATGTTTAAAATAACGCAAAAAGTAACGGCTTAGGTAACCCATACCATGAAACACAAACCACACGTTTTTAGTGCGTTCGGTAAGTGTGTTTAGAGTAGAGTAGGAGTTGCGCGTTGTATATGTGATTTCTTTTTCTTCTGAATTCATTATTCTTAGTAGTTTCAGTATTTTTGTGATTAATGATTAACTTCCTCTCGGCAAGCCTGAGAGGTATTCAAAGAATACAATTTTAAACATTCCGACGTAAGTATCGGAGAATTTAAAACTTGATTATCGAGTAAAAATAAAGGTTTTATATGCAATTATCTAAGGAAATGATCTTGGCAAAAGCCAACGAAGTCTCAAAAAACACCTTAATGGAAACCCTAGATATAGAGATGATAGACTATGGTGAAGATTTTTTGGTAGCAAGAATGCCAGTAACACCAAAAGTACATCAACCAGATGGTGTGTTGCATGGAGGTGCAACAGCGGCTTTGGCAGAAAGTGTAGGGAGTTTTGCATCGCACATATTTACAGATTTAGAGGAGTATTTCGTAAGAGGTTTAGAAATTACAGCCAATCACTTAAAGAGTGTAAAGGATGGCTATGTATATGCTAAAGCTACATTTTTGCATAAGGGCCGTACCACACAATTGTTAGATATTAGAGTTACTGACGAGGAAGATAACTTAATATCAGTGTGTCGTTTATCTACCATTTCATTACCACTTAAAAAGTAATAGATGACTCAAGATTCTTTTTTTGAAACTTTAGAGTGTCAATACCAAAACCAACTGCCTTTTGTTGTATACAGCAGAGCAATTAATTCTATTATTAAGTGCTGGCTACAAAAAGACGATATGTTGCATACCACATTAGACTTTACAGAAAGTGGATTTGTGTTCGCACCTTTTGATTTAAATGACAAAAGCATATTACTTCCTGAAACTGAATGTGAGCATCTTACTTTAGAAATCTCTAATTTAGACTTAGATGAAGATTTTAAAACTACGACTATAGAAAACACAGGTGAGGCTGAACATTTACAACTCGTTACAAAAGGGATAGATACTATAAAGCAAGAAGAATTATCTAAAGTTGTGTTATCTCGTAAGGTTGAAAAAGATATAGTAAATACAAATCCACTTACCATTTTTAAACGCCTTTTTAATACCTACAAAAATGCGATGGTGTATTGTTGGTATCACCCAAAAGTAGGATTGTGGTTAGGTGCAACTCCTGAATTGTTATTTAAAGTTGAAGGCAAACAACTAACAACAATTTCTTTAGCAGGAACACAACCTTACTCAGAAACAGAAGAAGTTTCGTGGACAAACAAAGAATATGAGGAGCAACAAATTGTAACTGATTATATAACAAAACAGATAGAGCCTCATACAAGTGATATAAAAATTTCTGAAGTTCAAACTGCAAGAGCAGGAAATCTCTTGCATTTAAAGACTTATATACGAAGCAGAATAAAAGCAGAAAGTAGCTTAAAATCGGTTATAGAAGCCTTACATCCTACACCTGCAGTTTGTGGTTTTCCGAAGGAAGCGTCTAAACAATTCATTCTTAAAAATGAAAATTATAAACGTGAGTATTACACAGGGTTTTTAGGCGAATTGAATTTAAAAACTTCCAAAATCAGAAATACTAATCGACGTAATGTAGAGAATAATGCCTATGCTGTAGTAAGGAAGCATTCTAATTTCTATGTCAATCTGCGTTGTATGCAATTAAAGGATGAAAAAGCAATGATTTATGTTGGTGGAGGCATTACTAAAGACTCAGTTCCACAAAACGAATGGGAAGAAACCGTAAATAAAACTAAAACAATCGTTAACGTTTTAAGTTAAAACTAAGAGAATCCTTATCTTTGTTTTTTGATGAAATACTCTAAAATTCCCTTATCCCAAACGGTTGTTACACTATGCAAAACGCATAATGTTAAGCATATAATTATTTCGCCAGGAAGCAGAAATGCACCTTTAACAATAGGTTTTACACACGATGATTTTTTTAACTGCTACAGTATTGTAGATGAACGTTGTGCTGCTTTTTTTGCGCTTGGTATTGCACAGCAAATACAAGAACCAGTAGCTTTAGTATGTACGTCTGGTAGTGCGTTACTTAATTATTATCCTGCGATTTCAGAGGCGTATTACAGTAATATCCCATTACTAGTTTTATCGGCAGACAGACCAAAACATTTGATAGATGTTGGAGATGGACAAACCATAAAACAGAAAAATGTTTATGGAGAACACGTATTATATAGCACCAACCTAAAATTAGATTTAAAAGATAAAGAACATAAATCTACAGATGATGAGTTGCCAATAATGCGAAGCATTGAGAATAAGCTAGAACGTTTCTTAGGTCTTCAAAAAGACATACAATCGTATAACGAGTCTGAAATACATGATGCTATAACCGTTGCAAGATTAAAGTCAGGTCCAGTTCATATTAATATTCCTTTTGATGAACCACTTTATGAAACTGTAGATGAGCTAAGCATAAATCCTAAACCATTCAGTATAGCAGATCGTACAGAGAAGATAGACGAGTTTGAAATAAAAAGTCTATTAGATGTCTGGCATTCGGCAAAACGGAAAATGATTCTGGTAGGTGTATTGCAACCAAATTCTATAGAAGAACAATGGTTGCAGGAGTTAGCAGATGATGATAGTATTTTGGTTTTTACAGAGACCACATCAAATTTGCATCATCCTGATTTTTTTCCTGGAATAGATAAAATGATTGCTCCGCTTGATGAGGAAGCGTTTCAATCATTACAGCCAGATATCCTTTTGACATTTGGTGGTATGATTGTTTCAAAAAAGATTAAAGCTTTTTTAAGACAATACAAGCCAGAAGATCATTGGCACGTAGATTTGTTTAAGGCAAATGACACCTTTTTCTGTTTAGATAAACACATAAAACTTACACCCAATACGTTTTTAAAAACCTTTTTACCACAAGTAACACATCATACTAAAAGCGATTATAAAACAACCTGGTTAAAATTGAGACAAAAGCGTAGAAAGCTTCATGATGACTATTTAAAGACTATTCCATATTCAGATTTTACAGTTTTTAATATTTTACTTAAAAGTATTCCGAAGCAAAGCCAGTTGCAAGTCGGCAATAGCTCTGCAATACGCTACACACAATTATTTCAATTAAGAAAAGATATTACTGTTTTTTGTAACAGAGGTACAAGTGGTATAGATGGTAGTACGAGTACAGCAGTTGGTGCTGCAGTGGCAAATAAACAACGTACAACCTTTGTAACGGGAGATTTAAGTTTCTTCTATGATAGTAATGCGCTTTGGAATAATTACATTCCTAAAAACTTCAGAATTATTGTACTTAATAATGAAGGTGGAGGTATTTTTAGGATTTTACCAGGTCATAAGAATACTGAAAACTTTGATACATACTTTGAAACTAAACATCATTTAACCGCTAAGCAACTGTGCGAGATGTATGGTTTTGAATATTCTAAAGCAACAGGTGAAGAAGCTTTAAATAAAGAGTTAGATAAGTTTTATAATGTTTCAAAACAACCAAAACTTTTAGAAATTTTTACGCCATCTACTATTAATGATGAGGTACTTTTAAATTATTTTAAGTTTATAAAGTAATTTTAATGTTTAATTATCAATAAGATGTGACTTCTCTACTTTTTAGGTGTCTAAAAAATACTTACCTTTAGTGAGACAATTTATTTAACCTAAAACAAATAGAAAAAATGAGTAAAAGAGACGAATTAATCGCAAAGTACGCAGCTGATTTAAAAGACAAGTGTGGTGTAAATCCTGATATGGATCTATTAACAAAAGTGACTGTAGGTTTAGGGCCTTCAATTTACAATGCAGATTCTTCAACTGTTTCAGGTTCTGACGAAAGCGAATTAGCAACTGTGAAGAACAATTACTTAATTAAAAAATTAGGTCTTAGTGAAAGTGATGATTTAGATGGTGCAATCGCATCTGTAATGGATACATACGGTCAGTCTAATAGAAACAAATATAGAGCTGTAGTATATTATTTACTATGTACTCATTTTAATAAAGCTTCAGTTTACTAAGAGATTTTAGTATATAAAAATTAAAGGCCTTTTTTTTTGAGAAAGGTCTTTTTTATTTCTGAAACTTTCTACTTTTCTCATGCAACTTATTTCTACCTTTGCAGCATGATACATTTAGGAGAATACAATACATTAGAAATATTAAGAGATACAGAACCAGGATTATTTCTTGGTGATGGTGAAGATGGAGAAGTGTTATTACCAAATAGATATGTCCCAGAAGCATTTGAAATTGGTGATAAGATTGAAGTTTTTGTGTATTTGGATAATGAAGAAAGACCTGTTGCTACAACAGATAAGCCTTTTGTGAAAAAGGGAGACTTTGCGTTGCTACGTTGTAATGAGGTTACAAAATTTGGTGCTTTTTTAGATTGGGGTTTGGTAAAAGAATTGTTTTGCCCTTTCAAAGAACAAGCTTTTAAAATGAAAGCAGGTGGTTGGTACTTAGTGTATTGTTATCTTGATGAAGAAACAGAACGTTTAGTAGCGTCTAGCAAAACCAATCGCTTTTTAGACAATAAAGAACTTACGGTTAAGCAATTTGATGAGGTAGATTTAATCGTATCCCATCCTTCAGAAATTGGTATGAATGTTATCGTTAACAAAAAACACTTAGGCTTAGTATTTAAAGATGATATTTACAAAGATATAAGTGTAGGAGACAGACTTAAGGGAATAGTTAAGAAAGTACGACATGATAATAAGTTAGATATATCTCTAAGTCAGATAGGTTATAGAAATATAGAGCCTAATTCTGAGTTTATTCTTACTGAATTAAAAGATAATAGTGGCTTTTTACCATTGCACGACAAGTCTAGTCCAGAAGAGATAAAAGAGCAATTACAGATGAGTAAAAAGGCTTTTAAAAAAGCAATAGGTTCGCTTTATAAAGATAGGCTAATAACAATTGAAGAAAATGGAATAAGGCTAGTTTAATCTATCTTTTAATCCGTTTTCAATTCTTTGTTGAATAGACGTTAAGCCTTCGTAAAGGTTGTCAAAGCAGATGTCTTTCCATTGGCAAAAACTACTTTCTATTTCAGCATTCATACGTGTAGCATCAGTATAACTAACAATACCATATGCTGCTAAATTTGGTAACTTTTGCCTTGCTTTTTTTAGATCTAATAAAGAGATAGAATAAGAATTAACTCTATTGGCAATAATTCCAAATGGTTTATAATTTCCGTAATGTTTCTTTATAGATTTTAATGTAGGGTTTACAGCCTTTAAATCTATATGAGTACCTTCATTAAATTCAATAACTGCGATATCTTTAAAAAAGTGAGTAACTCCAAACTCTGTAGATGTTTGATCTATAATTTTTGATGCTAACTCAGTGTGTTCTATTCCCATATCTTCAAACTTTAATTATAGCTAATGTGTTAAGTTTTAAAAACTCTAAGCTATATTTAGACACATGTTTTTCATTTAAGTCACTTAAGTAAATGAAAAACAAAAAGTTATACGTTTTGGAATGCGTTTTGGATTTTTATAATTGCTGTTTATTTACTGGTTGAAAGTGTAAATTCGACCCAGTCAATAGCATCATCAATGTTTCTGAAAGATTTTCTATTGAATGTAAAGAAGCGTTCTTCAATTTCAAATATTCGTTCTGTAATAGAGTTGTGAGCTACAACTGCGTAAGCTTTAACATTTGGAAACATTTTGTTAAACTTATTAGCGTCCGAAAGGTCAATAGAGTATGAGTTTATTCTGTTAGAAATAAACCCAAAAGGTCTGGTTCCATATTGAGATTTGATAATATCTGTAATTTCACCAAAATTATCGAAGTTAACATCTATTCCCTCGTTAAAAACCACAACCATATATTTGTCGTTATAACGGAGCTCACCTAACTTTAATTTCTTACTTACGAAGTTTATATTATTATATCCTAGGGGATGTAATCATAATAATAGAAAATCAACCGCAAATATAGTATGTGACTCTAATAAAATCAAACATAAAATATGCGTAATTCATTATTATTAATTCCTTATTTTTGCTGACTAAATACTGAGAATTATGAGTTCTATAGATTGGAAAGTTGCCAAATCTTATGAAGATATAACATATCATAAATGCAATGGAGTTGCAAGAATTGCCTTTAATCGTCCGGATGTAAGAAATGCCTTTCGCCCAAAGACCACATCAGAGCTTTATGATGCTTTTTATGATGCCAATGAAGATGTAAACATTGGTGTTGTTTTGCTAAGTGCTGAAGGTCCATCATCAAAGGATGGAATATGGAGTTTTTGCTCTGGTGGAGATCAAAAAGCAAGAGGTCATCAAGGTTATGTAGGCGATGACGGTTACCACAGATTAAATATTTTAGAAGTACAACGTCTTATACGTTTTATGCCTAAAGCTGTTATTGCTGTTGTGCCTGGTTGGGCTGTTGGTGGTGGACACAGTTTGCATGTGGTATGCGACTTAACTCTAGCAAGTAAAGAACATGCTATTTTTAAACAAACAGATGCTGATGTTACGAGTTTTGATGGTGGTTATGGATCTGCTTATTTAGCAAAAATGGTAGGTCAGAAAAAAGCCAGAGAAATCTTCTTTCTAGGTAGAAATTATTCAGCTCAAGAAGCCTATGAAATGGGAATGGTAAATGCTGTTATTCCGCATGCGGATTTAGAGCAAACAGCTTATGAGTGGGCACAAGAGATTTTAGCAAAATCACCAACTTCAATAAAAATGCTAAAATTTGCAATGAATCTTACTGATGATGGTATGGTAGGTCAGCAAGTGTTTGCTGGTGAAGCTACACGTTTGGCTTATATGACAGATGAAGCAAAAGAAGGACGTGATGCTTTCCTTGAAAAGAGAAAACCGAACTTCCCTAAAAAATGGATTCCATAAATTAGAGTGGCATAGATGAAAAAAATTAAACCATGGCTGTCTGCCATGAGGCTCAGAACTTTACCACTTTCTGTTTCTGGAATTATTTTAGGAACATGCTTCGCCGTATATAACGGTCGTTTTAGTTGGTGGGTTTTGGTATTAGCGATCTTAACAACTATAAGTCTTCAGATACTTTCTAATTTGGCAAATGACTATGGAGATGGAACAAAAGGGACAGATAACGATGATAGAGTAGGGCCTAAAAGAGCTATACAAAGCGGTGTTATTACTCCAGACGAAATGTTAAATGCTATAAAGTTCAATATAGTTGTTGTAATTATACTTACGCTATCTTTGATTATGGCGGCTTTTGGCCCAGCTAATTTTTTATTTTTATTGCTTTTTGTGTTTTTAGGTGGTCTGTCTGTCTATGCAGCTTTAAACTACACAATGGGAGATTCACCTTACGGTTACAGAGCTTTAGGAGATGTTTTCGTTTTTATATTTTTTGGTTTAGTAAGTACTATAGGCAGTTATGTACTGTATGTACACACAATAGATCATCTGGTTATTTTGCCTTCAATTGTTTTAGGCTGTCTTAGTGTCGGTGTCCTAAATCTTAATAATATGAGAGATTTGGATGAAGATAAAAAAGTAGGAAAAGTTACTTTGGCAGTAAAATTAGGTATTAAAAAATCTAAAATGTATCATTATATTTTGATTGCAGGCGCAATGATAATTACAGTTGTATATTCTATATTATATTATGTTGCACCATATAATTTTTTATATCTAATTGCATTTTTACCTTTAATCGTACATCTTAAAAAAATTAAAAAAGCAAAAGTACCGAGTGATTTTGATGGACAACTAAAAGTGCTGGCATTATCAACGTTTCTTTTTTCAATCCTGTTAGGTGTTGGTTATATTTTATATTAATTTTAGTGACATATTAAAATTAATTAAGCAATGAAAATAACATTTTACGGTCATGCTACATTAGGCATACAAATTAAGGATATCCATATTTTAGTTGATCCTTTTATTACAGGAAACGAAAAAGCTTCCGAAGTTGATATAGAGCAGATTAAAGCCGATTATATCCTATTAACACACGCACATCAAGACCATATTTTGGATGTAGAAGCTATTGCAAAACGAACAGGAGCAATCATCGTATCTAATTTTGAAATTGTAACACATTATCAAAACTTAGGTTTTGAAGGTCACCCGATGAATCATGGAGGTTCATGGGATTTTGAGTTTGGTAATGTAAAATATGTTAACGCTATACATACATCATCTTTTCCTGATGGGAAATACGGTGGACAACCAGGCGGTTTCATTATAGAGGGAGAGCATAAAAATATATACATAGCTGGTGATACTGCATTAACTATGGATATGAAGTTAATTCCACTACGTACAAAACTTGATTTAGCTATTTTACCAATTGGTGATAACTTTACAATGGGAGTTGAGGATGCAATCTTGGCAAGCGACTTTGTAGAGTGCGATAAAGTATTAGGTTATCACTTTGATACCTTTGGTTATATAGAAATAGACCACGATGAAGCCAAGCGCAAATTCTTTGAAAAGGATAAAGATTTAATGCTTTTAGGTATTGGTGAGAGTGTAGAATTGTAAAAAATGACAAGGAAAGAATTCTTATTTGTTATTTGGAAAAAGGTATTTAGACCAATTCTTTTTTTAGGAGTCATATATTTTTCAATAGACTTCCTTTATAAGTTATACATTGATGGTGGAGAGGCAATCAGTACGTTAATTATTGGTGTTTTTTTCCTTTTATTACTTTACTCAGTAGTTCAGCTTATTAATGTAGTTTTTGATTATTTTTCAGTACAATTAAAGTCAATTCTTCCTAAAAAAGTAAAGGTTTGGTTCAAATTTATCTCTAAATTATTTAGATTCTTGCCACCTATATTATTGGGTATTGCTATTTATTATCTGTGGAATAAAGATAGGTTAGCAGCTTGTTTTATGTGTGCTTACTTTGTATACATATTGTATAGGTTAACAAAAAATGGAAGAGAGAAAAAAGATGTTTTAGACATTGCTAATTAGAAAAGTTATTCTAAGATACTTCCAACTTATACCCTATACCATGCACGTTGGACAGCTTGATATTTGGATCGTCTTGTAGTTTTTTGCGAAGTTTAGAGATGTAAGTGTCTAAACTTCTTCCTACAACAACACCATTATCTTCCCAAATACGTTTTGTAAGTTCTTCTCTGGAAATAATTTCATTTGGCTTTTCAGAGAAGATTTCAAGGATTTCACATTCTTTTTTAGAAAGGCTTATTTCCAAAGCTTGTTTTACGAGCTTATGTTGTTCTGGGTAAAAGATAAAGCCTCCTAATTTTATTCTATCATCGTTGTCTTCTTCCTTTCGTTTTAAAACGGTTCTTCGTTTTAAAATGAATAGAACTATCAAAATTGAAACGAGTAGTAATGCAACAGAAATCCAAAGCGATAAACCAGTCTTATTGTTCTTTTGAAATTTTACCAATAATAAATAACAAGACTTTGGTAAAACGCGACCACCACAAGGAACAATTTCATTATCCTTTTTGCGCTTCATTTGGTAGCTATAAGCAATTTGGTCATCGCTACACTGTACAACTTCAATAATGTAATTTGAAGATAATTCAGCAGTTTTAAAGTTTCGGGTTATAGTCTCTGTTAAAAATCCAGGCTCAATAGACAATTCTTTTTGAAATTGAAGTTTATAAGTTCTTGCGTCAACTTTTTCAATAGGTAAAACTAAAGATGTAGAATCATTTTGCGCCAAAAGTAGCTCATGACCAACAGCTCTAATAGCTACTTTTATTGCATCAGAATTAGTCTCTTGCATTTTAGAAGCACAAGAGGTTAGTACAATAGCAACTACTAATAATAGATTTAAGCAACAGTGTTTTTTCATAAGCTATGTAAAG
>CEVA01198281.1_pt1 | contig 10984 bp, 6 predicted proteins | sample 361521 | NCBI WGS metagenome assembly CEVA01 (sample SAMEA2622823, study PRJEB7988) | marine metagenome | isolation source: saline water (ENVO:00002010), including | reverse complement strand
ATATTTAAAAACTTTATTGCTTCCTCGTAAGAATTATCTATTTCACCATCTAAAATTGCTTCTTCTACTAAAGATTTAATAACACCCACTTGTTTACCAGGAGGCAAATTAAACATTTTCATTATCTCTGCGCCCCTTACAGGAGATTGAAATAAACGTAATTCATCTTTTTCATCAACTTCTTTCATTCGTTTTTCTACATAGTCAAAGTTGGAGAGATATTTTTTAACATTATTAGGATTCTTGGTAGTAATATCTGCTCGACAAAGTAACATTAAGTCATCAATATCTTCTCCAGCATCGACAATAAGTCTTCTTATAGCAGAATCCGTTACATCTTTCTTTGCTAAACTTATTGGTCTTAAATGGAGTAATGTCAATTTCTTGATATAATCTTTGGTCTTATTTGAAAATTTCATACGTTTTGAAACTTCCTCTAGCATTCTTGAACCAAGATCATCATGACCATAAAATGTATACCCTTTTTCCTTATGTAATCGTCTTGTTTTTGGCTTACCAATATCATGCACTAAGGCTGCTAAGCGGAGATTAACTTTTTTAGATAGCTTTGCTGCATTATCTACTACTTCCATTGTATGAAAGAAAATATCTTTATGATGCCATTCACTTGTTTGATCTAATCCATACATGATATGAATTTCAGGAAAAATGTATTCTAACAATCCATTCTCTTCTAAAAGAATTAATCCAATAGATGGGGATGCAGTATTTAGTATTTTTAGTAATTCATTTGTAATTCTTTCTTGTGATACAATTTTAATTCTATCAGCATTTTTCTTTAATGATTGAAGACATTCTTTATCAATATCCATTGATAATTTAGATGCAAAATATGCAGCTCTTACCATCCTAAGAGGATCTTCGCTAAATGTTTCATCAGGATTATCAGGTGTTTTTAGTATTTTTGATTTTAAATGTTGTAAACCATCAAATGGATCAATCAATTCTCCAAAATTATCTTTAGATAAAGAGATAGCAATGGCATTAACAGTAAAATCTCTTCTTTTTAAATCGCTAATAACATCAGTCATATCTACTGATTTTGGTTTACGTGATTTAGAGTCATATGATTCTAATCTAGCAGATGCTACTTCAATTTCACATTCATCATATGGAATGCGAGCAGTAGCAAATTCTGGAAAAGGAACAATAGTTTTGACTCCTAAAGTCTTTGCAAGTTTTTTTGCATAATCAATTGCATTTCCTTCGACCATAATATCAATATCAACAGAATCAATACTTGGATCTATAAGTAAATCTCTTACACACCCTCCAACAAGAAATGATGGTATATTTAATTCTTCAGATAACTCACTTATCTGGCTGGATAAACGATATAGCCTATCATTTGTCTTAATTATGTCTTTAATTATTGCCATTTTGTAAATTAAAAAATATATCCTTGAATTATGCTAGAAAAACTAAATAGAAAAATTCTAATTATTATGTTCATTTCTTTGCTAAATGCACAGTTTGGCAGTGCATCTATTTCATTTGATGATAGAATGTTAAAGTCAGATGAACGTTCATCTTTATTTCAACTAGAAACTGATATAAAAAGATTTTATGAATACACAGTATGGAATGAAGAGTATAGTGATTTAGAAATGAATCTTAATATTCAAATCATCTTTGAAGGAAATACTAACCAAGGGAGCACGCAAACATATGCAATCCAATCATTATTCAGTAATGGAAAAGATTTACATTTTTTTGATAAAGGATCCCAATTTCTTTTAAACCAAAATTCTCTTTATTATGATAGTGTTTATTTTGATCCCTTAGCAAGCTTATTAGGCTTCTATGGTAATATCATACTTGGAGCAGAATTGGATACGTGGTCATTACTCGGTGGAACAAGTCACTATGAACAGGCGCGAGCAATTGCAATCCGTTCAAATGCATCAAATTTTCCTAGAGGATGGGAACAAAGATTGGTCTTGATTGAGCTACTAACAACCAATAACGGTTTGAGAAAATTGAGATATTCTACATATTTGAGTTATGAACTTTTTGAGAATGGGAAAATAGATGCATGCTCTGAAGCATTAAACCAAGTTGTAAAAAATTTAGATGAAATTTTCAAAAACTATAGCCAAGAAAACTATACAACAATATTTATGAAATTTCATGGTGGAAAAATTGGTGAAATAATGAAAAAACTTGGCCAAAAAGATCTTCTTAAAAAAATGACTTATCTAGATGCGCAAAGAAAAGATATTTATGAAGGTTATTTAAGTGAAATTTGAGAAAAATATTTTTTTCTTTTAATAAAATAGTCTACGACAATACTCCCATTATAAATATTATCTAATTTGTTTAATCGATATTTATTGTGTTGTCTCAACTTTATAACCTTCCAAAAATATAGAAGCAACCAAATATGTGCTTTAATAATTGCAAAGAATCTTTTGATATCCAAACGTAATAGCGAATACAATAAAGCAATCCAATCCAAAAATAATTTTATAACAATAGATATTCCATAATTAAAACTATAAGAATTCTTTAAAAAAAGTATCCAAGTATTGCGATGATTAAAATAAAGGGATTTCATAGAATTTTTTCTAAAATTTTTATAAGGACCATGATGATAAATATAAGAATCAGTACAAGACCAAATTTCATAACCCAAACTTTGTGCTCTCCAACACAAATCAATTTCTTCCATATATGCAAAATAAATTTTTTCAAAACCTTCTAATTTGTTAAATACTTCTGAACGAATCATTAGCGCAGCTCCAGAAGCCCAAAATATTCTAGAAGGGTTATTGTATTGATTTAAATCTTCTTCTAAAGTGTGGAAAATTCTTCCTTTGACAAATGGAAAACAAAATTGATCAAGAAACCCACCTGCTCCTCCTGCGTAGTCAAATAATTTTTTATTATGAATATTTAAAATTTTTGGCTGTACAGCTGCAACTTTTGAGTTGCTATCTAAAAAATTAACTAATTTTTCTATCCAATCTTTTGAATGCTCAGTATCGTTATTTAAAAATAATAAATATTTTCCATTTGCATGATTTGCACCAATGTTACAGCCTTGACTATAACCAAGATTAGATTTGTTAGAGATAATCTTAACATTAGCAAAACTATTTTTTATACGATTGATTGAATTATCAATAGACGCATTATCAACAACGATAATTTCAAAGTTATTGATTGAAATATTTTTGTATATAGAATTAATACAATTATAAAGCATATCTTCCCCATTGTAATGAGGAATAATCACTGACACTACATTCATGAGTTTTCTAAACTTTTAATTTCTTCTAACAATTTTTTTGCTTCTAAATCAGCTGGACTTCTAACCAACCATTCTTCAATCAAGCTGGTTGCATTTTCATAATCTCCAAGTTCTTTATAGCATAAATAAAGCAAGAAAACAATCTCAGGTAGAGATTCTTGCCATTGATTCCATTCAGAAACAGTAATTTTTATTGATTTAAAACTTTGTACTTCTAATGCTTTCTCAATAATCAGAAAATTATTATAAATTGTTTCAAAAATAACTTTTGCTTCTTCGTAATCTTGCAAGCTTTGAACAAAAGTCTTACCATAAAGCAAGTAATCATCAATGTCTAAATCATCCCTATCAATTAATTCATTAAGATGATATTCTAGTTTTGATTTATTGCCTATAGCAGCATATAACTGTGCAATTTGATATTGAAGTTCTTTAGAAGGAATACTAATAACATTGCTTGGCATTTTTTCTTCCATATCTAATAAAATCTTTTCAGCTTTACCAAAATTTTTATCTATGTAATGAGATATTGCTAACCTAGTAAATGCAGTTCTGTAATTTTGAATCAATCGACCTAATTGCGGATCAACATAAACATCTTTATTGGCAAGATTTCTATATATATATCCTGGTTGATATGTTTTTGCAATTGACAAACCCGTGTTATTATTAGCATTTGTATTATAATCTTCAAACCAACTTCTGTCGCCAACAATTGATGTTAAATTCTTTGTTATTGCATCAACATCGATTACTTGTTTGGTATTGTTTGATAAGCGATATGTTAATCCTTCCATAGTAAGATAATCATCAAGATTTAGCATACTGGTTGGAGATACGGTAACTGCAAAATAAATAGGTCTATTCCAATTATTATCCTTAATAATTCTTAATACCATTAAATCTTGAACACGAAGTGCCACATCAAAATAAGTTGGTTTTAATTCCCATTCTATTTTTCCTGAATTGTTTAATGAATCTTTTGGTGCAGGAATAGATATTAATTTTTTAGACCAAGCTTTAAAATCAATATTACTAACTTCTTCTTCGCTCATATTAATGAAAGGATTATCAATATTTTCTCGTTGAAGCTGCTTTATATACCAAGGAGTATTAAGTAAGCTTAAATTTGCAACAATGATATCTTGCCTTATGCCTTCAACTTGCTGCAAATACCATAATGGGAAAGTATCATTATCTCCATTAGTAAAAAGAATAGCGTTTGGTTTACATGTTTGTAACATATTGTAAGCCATATCCCATGCAATATAATTGCCAGTGCGATCATGTTCATGATAATTAGCAAGAAACATCTTTAGAGGTATAAATGTTGAAAACATTATAATCATAAAATATGATGCTGGTTTTTTAATAGACTTCTCAAGAAAAAGTTCATTTACTTTATTAATAAATCCAAAAATCCCAAGTGCAATCCATATAGAAAATGCCATAAAACTTCCAACATAAGAATAGTCTCGTTCTCTTGGTTGAGGATTATCTTGATTCAGATATAAAACAATTGCAATGCCAGTCATAATAAATAAAACCAATAATGAAAATGCATCATATTTATTATTACGGAAATGAAAATACGCACCAAATAAACCAATGATAAAAGCAAGCGGTAACCCAAATTGACTCCAATCAACTCCATCTTGATTCTTATTTGCTCCAAAAGGTGATACAAATGAATCATCAACAGATCCTTTACCAGCAAATTGCCATAAGAAATACCTTAGGTACATTTTTTTAATTTGATAACTAAATAAGAAATTAATTTGCTTCGATGGCTCGTAAAGCGCATAATCACGATTTTGAATATTCGAAAATTGAAGATTTTGATGAACAGGTTTACCTACTACTGATATCTTTGATGGAATATTATCAAATTTCCTTGGCAACAAAGACATGGAACCATATTGATCTCTGTTTAAATAAGAAATTGCTTTTTCTATGGTTTCAGGATTGTTTTCATCAATTGCTGGGTTTTGACCAGAACGAATAAATATGGTAAAATATGTAGAATAGCCAATAATAATTAACAAGATTGATGTCGTTATAATAGATAATAAAGTATTTCTATTGCTAATACTTCTATATGCTAAATAAACAATACCAAAAATGATTATTAATATGGAATAAAATCCAATTTGAAGCGCTAATGAAGGTAATCCTTTAATAATTCCATTTTGAATCATAAGAAAAACAAATAGTGCTACAAATGCAGTTAATATGAAATTTTTTAAAGATAATTTGTTGACAGAAAAATATATAATTAATGCAATAAAAGGTATAGTAAGCAAGTTAAGTAAATGAGTTCCAGTTCCTAATCCAAAAAGATAAATGATTGTCATAAGATAAATGACGTTGTAATCGCGATCTTTATTTTTAGACCATATTAATATTAAATACACAACCAAAGCAGTGATAAAACCGCTAAAAGCATATACTTCAGTTTCTACAGCATTAAACCAATGACTATGAGTAAACGCAAAGGTTAACGATGCAATAAAAGAAGAGCTAATTCTTAAAAAAGAATCACTAGAGGCATAATTGTTAAGTCTTTCTATAAATTGATTACAAATTAGAAAAAGGAGAGAAATAGTTAGAGCGCTGAAAATCGGTGATAATATATTCACTCTAAAAGCTATATCGCTACTAATCGGTATAAGGCTAAAAAATTTACCAATTAACAAGAACAAAGGGCTTCCAGGAGGATGAGGAATACCAAGTATATGAGAAGTTGCAATAAATTCTCCAGTATCCCAAAAAGATACTGTTGGGGCCATAGTATTGAAATAAACAATAAATGTTAAAAAGAATAAAACTAATGCTAATGAGTTTTCAGTACTATTTTTTATCTTTTGAATTATCGTCACTATTTTTTTCTTTATTTTGTTCATCAACAAAATTCATTTTCAATTCAGATAAAACTTGATCAAGATATTTAGTTTCATTTTCGTCTAAACTTGCTGACATACGATTATTAATCATTTCAAGCATATCAATTTGAATTGAAGCGCTTCTTAAATCTATTTCTGTTTTATCGGTAACAGGATTTTTCATCTTGCCTAATGCAATCCAAACACCATAAACAGACTGAGAAATTAACATATCAAAAAGCTGTTTTTCAGTATATGATTCTTCTGTCATTTTTTTCTCCACTAATTAACTGTTGTATTTAAAAAAAGTTTTAAGTAATCCGAATTAAACCTATCATGAATGAGTTTATTTTCAGAATTCTCTAAATTTTCATCTTTGTCCACTATTTCAAAAGCTTTTTTTCTTGCAAATCTAATAATAGGACCATCTGTTACTAAATCAGCAATCCTGAATTTAATAAATCCACTCTGTCTTTCACCAAAAAATTCACCAGGGCCTCTTAACTTTAAATCTTCATCAGCAATTTCAAAACCATTTCTAGTATTGCATAGTATTGATAGTCTTTGTTTTGTATTGTCAGATTCACTATCACTGCATAATATACAATAGCTTGTTAAAGATCCTCTACCAACTCTTCCGCGCAGTTGATGAATTTGACTAAGTCCAAAACGTTCACAATTATTAATTAATATCACAGAAGCATTCGGATTATCAATGCCTACTTCAATAACGGTTGTTGAAACTAAGATTTGAATTTCATTATTTATAAATTTATGCATTATTTCATTTTTTTCATCTGAATTGAGCTTTCCATGAATTAATCCAACTTTATATTCTGCAAATACAGTATCTTTTAATTTCACATATGATTGGAGCGCGGCTTCTAAATCTTGTGTTTCAGTTTCTTCAATTAAAGGATAAACAATAATCGATTGTTCATTATTCTTTGATTTTTCTATAATAAAATCATAAGCCGTTTTAAGGTTATTTTTTTCAATTTGTGAAGTAAATATATCTGGTCTATTCTTTGGTAATTCATCAATAATAGATAAATCCATATCGCCATTATATGTAATTGCTAATGTTCTTGGAATTGGAGTTGCAGTCATTGCTAACAAATTTGGTACTGTACATTTTTTTAACAAATCTTTTCTTTGATTAACGCCAAATCGATGTTGCTCATCAATAATAACAAGACCAAGATTCTTGAATAGTACATCTTTTTGGAATAAAGCATGAGTACCAACAATCACTATTGAATCTCCGTTACTAATTCGCTCTAATGTTTCTTTTTTTTCTTTGCTTTTTAGACTCCCAACAAGAAGATCGCATTTAATTCCAGTATCTTCAAAATTATGAGTAAAATTTTTATACAATTGTTTTGCTAGTATATCAGTAGGAGCCATTATTGCTACCTGATAACCATTATTAACAACAATAGATGATGCAAGAATTGAAACAATGGTTTTCCCGCAACCCACATCTCCCTGTAGCATACGATTCATAGGTTTTTCTAATAAAAAATCTTCTACAATTTCTTTTAATACATTTTTTTGGCTTTTTGTTAGTTCAAAATTTAAGTTTTTAATTATTTGATTATAGATTTCTGTTTTAAATGCAATGGTATTAAAACGTTTTTCACTAATCTTCTTCTTTCTTAAAGCAAGAAGCAATTGTAGAAAAAAATGTTCATCAAATTTTAAACGATTGGTTGCCAATCTTAATTCTTCAATATTATTTGGACAATGTATGTTTCTCATTGCTTCATTTAAACTGCATAATTCAAAATCATCCAACTGTGCCTTTGTGAAGTGATCATTTATGTTACCAAGCGAATTCAATGCTTGATAAATAATTTTTCTCATATTACGGCTTGTTAATCCTGCTTTTTTTAATTCTTCAGTCAATGGATATACAGGAATAACAAATCCAGTACTTAATGCAATTTCATTATCGTTTAGTTTGTCATATTCAGGATGTGCAATTTGAAAATTTCCTTTGTATTCATTGATTTTTCCATGCACTGCAATTGTTTCTCCATCTTTTAATGAATCTTTGATATAATCTACTCCTTTAAACCACATTAAATTTATTGATCCAGTATCATCATGTAATTTTGCTGTTAAAAATTGACCTGTTCTCATTTTTCTCAAACTCACAGATTTAACTATACCAATAAGATTTACCTGTGAATCTATTGTAACTGAATCAATGGTATGAACAGTTGTACGATCCAAATATTTTCTCGGGAAATAATAGATTAAATCTTTTAAGGTTTTAATTTGAATAGAATCAAACGCTTTAGCTCTCCTTGGGCCAACGCCTTTTAAATATTGAACAGGTGTTTCTAATAGATTAGAAGATTTATCTATTTCCATTCTTTTTTATAGGTATAAGTCACTGATTGAGAGCTATTTGGACCTATTTCTAATGGAAAATATATTGTTGATGCATCATCCTTGATATACATGCTGGAAGATTGTTTAACTACCCAGTCTCCAATAATTTTTTCAATCACTTTTACCTTGATTGGTTTTTCTGAACTATTAATTACTTGAAGAGAAATGGTAGATTCTTCAACATTACTTTGTCGATCATAATTTAAAATTCTTCTTTTTCCAACTATATCGAATGCTTTACCAGCATTAAATGACGTACTCCCTCCCTTATACAATTGACTAATGGTATTTTTAGCTAAAAAATTTAACTTATTATCTATATTTCTTTCATAAAGATAAGCAGTACCAGAAGGCAGTGGAAGATTCAAATTATTTTCTTCTGAATTTTCAAAAGCAATCTCAATATTAAGCGGTTCATCTTTTTGATCTCTTTCCATATTGCTAAAAACATAAATCTTTTCATATGATATAACTCTTTTAGGGATTAATGGAAACTGAACTGATTCAAGAGATTTTAAATTCAGATTATTCCCTAAGTTAAAGACATAAAAATCGCCTAATTTATTATTGCTAGAATCATTAGTCATTCTTCTTGCCTGCATTTGCATAGATGAAGAAAGATTAGAGTTAATTTGATTTAATTCACCTTCAACAACATTTAAGTTAATTCCTAAAAGATTAACATTAGAGTGATTGACTACCTCTGCATCTACACTCAAGATTGCGTTGTTATCATTCTTATTCAATTCCAATTTGTAAATTGGTTTCCAACTAAACCCAGATGTCAAATAAGTTAACTCAGCAAAAACAGTTTGATCTTGACTAGAAAAAATATCCCAAGAAATTTCAGGACTAAATTTATCTTGAATGTCATTTGCTTTTAGATTGATAAAATCAATTTTTGCTCTTTGAAAAATCATTAAACCTTTATTAGTGTTGACTGCAATGCTTGCACCATTAATATCTAATAATTTCCCCTGATTAACAGAACCATTTGATAACCTCACTTCAACTTGTGATCCAATATTGTTTTTTAAATATGTATCACTAGAATTAAAATTTTTATTCATTGTTTGTGATAGGATTTGTACTCCTTCTAAATCAAGATTTGGAGAGTCAAAAACAATATTTGGAGAAAGATTTTCAAATCTTGTTGTATTTTTCCCAGCTTTTAAATCCCAAATAATAGGTTCTTTTAATGTAGCAAAACCATCTTTATAGATAGTGATTTCTCGACTATTATCTGAAGAAATCATGTCTTGAGTAAAGACGATTGTAAATAAAAATAATGGTATTAATACTTTTTTCATTTTAACAAAGCAATATTGTCAATTATTTTATCTCTTTCAACAATAAAATCATTCAGCTTACTTTTTTCGTGATTAATAATTTCTGCAGGGGCTTTATCAATAAATGATTTATTATCTAATTTATTTTCAATTGAAGTAATTAAACCTTCGATTTCACTGAGACGCTTCTTAAGTCTTTCAACTTCAGACTTAGTATCTACTAAATCTCCAAGTGGAACATAAACAACACATTTTTTAGAAATCCCTACAGCAGATTTTTTTGGTTTTTCAATATCGACATCAATTTCTAATTGATCTATTCCTGAAATATCAATAATTGTATCCTTTATTTTTTGAAATAATTCAGAATCAGATTGATCATTAATCGATATAAGAACATCAATTTTTTTAGATGGTGCTATATTAAGCTCTGATCGTATGGTTCGTATAGATGTTACCACATCTTTTAATGTATCAATAATCTCAACCTTATCTATGACATTGTTTTGATTATATTCTGGCCATGAGCTAACTATAATATCATTATCAGATTTATCTTTTAAATAACTCCAAATTTCTTCGGTAATAAATGGAGCGATAGGATGTAATAATAATAAAATATTTTTTAAAACATGTCTTGATATGAGATAAGTATTATTCTTTACAATCTGATTATCACTTTGAAAATTAATTTTTGCAAGCTCAATATACCAATCACAAAATTCACTCCATGTAAATTCATAAATCACTTTAATTGCTTCATTGAACTGATAAGAATCATAGTATGAATTAACTTTTTCAATGGTTTTATTCAATTCACTCAAAATCCATTTATCATAAATGCCTAATTCATCATGATTAATTGATTCATTAAAGGATTCATCATGATTTAACATAATAAATCGACTTGCATTCCAAATCTTACTCATAAAATTTCGTCCTATTTCAAGGCCACTTTCAGAAAAATAAACGTCAGATCCTTGAGGAGACATTAACATAATTGAAAATCGTGTTGCATCTGTTCCATATTTTTCAAATAATGTAATTGGATCAGGAGAATTGCCAAGAGACTTACTAAGTTTTCTACCTTTTTCATCTCTTAGAATACTTGTAAAGTAAACATCTTTAAACGGAATCTC
>CEVA01030971.1_pt1 | contig 10988 bp, 7 predicted proteins | sample 361521 | NCBI WGS metagenome assembly CEVA01 (sample SAMEA2622823, study PRJEB7988) | marine metagenome | isolation source: saline water (ENVO:00002010), including | reverse complement strand
AGAAGGTGCCGTCTTCGACGAGGGTCACGAATGTTGGGACGAGGGGACTGAGCATGTCGGCCATGATATTGGATAGTCCAATTTCTACAGGAAGCATCTGAAAATCAGAGCGACTTGATTCTAAGTAGTCGTGGTTCAGGCATGCCCTGTCTGGCCTCATCTATAGCCTCGACCTCCATCATTGCACCTGCCATAGTAGTTACGAATGGTATATTCAGCTCTACTGCAAGCCTTCGCATCATGTTGCCGTCGAGGACAGCACCTCCGGTTGACCGTGGGGTGTTGATTATCAGATGGATCTTGCCTTGCCTCATCAAATCAAGGGCGTCTGGTGATCTGCCCTCAGCAATCCTGTAACACGTCTGTATTTCCAATCCTCCAACGCCGCGTAGGACCCTAGAGGTGCCACGAGTAGCATAAAGGGTGAAGCCCATCTCCTGTAGCCTCTCTGCGAGAGGAATCATAGCATGCTTGTCTTCGTCCTTCACAGTGATGTATACCCCTCCCTCGGTGGGTACTGGCAACTCAGTTGCTAGCCGTGCCTTTAGGTAGGCTGCTGAGGCCCTGACATGCGAACCCATGACCTCCCCAGTAGACTTCATTTCGGGACCCGGGGCGGGATCCAAACCACGGAGCTTGATGAATGGGAAAACTGGAGCCTTGACGCATACTGCATCGGTCTGAGGCTGTGGAATATCGAGATCAGAAAGACGCTCCCCCAAAGCGACCCTAGCCGCTATCCTAGCAAGTGGGATTCCTGTAGACTTGGCCACAAAGGGGAAAGTTCGAGAGCCACGAGGATTTACTTCCAGGACGTATAGTAAGTTCTCATGGATCGCAAACTGTATGTTGAAGCATCCCCTGATTCCTAGCTCGAGGCCAATGATGGTTGTCCACTCTTCGACCTGGTTGAGAATATCGATAGAGACGTTTTGTGGAGGGATGAAGCAGGTAGAGTCACCAGAATGAATGCCGGCCTCTTCCAAATGCTCCATAATAGCCCCAATTAGGACAGACTCGCCATCGCATACGGCATCGACATCCAACTCCATCGCGTTTCCTAGGTACTTGTCAATCAGAAGGGGCCTGTCAGATGACAGGTAGGCCTCGCTCATGTATGACTCCAGTTGCTTGTAGTTTGACAGAATCTCCATCCCACGTCCTCCGAGGACATAGGAGGGCCTGATCAATACAGGATAGCCAATCTCGTTTGCAGCCTGCCTGACCCCATCTGGGCTGGTTGCAGTCGCCCCGTCGGGCATCCTCAATCCACAGCGGAGGGCAAACTCCTCGAAGCGCTCTCTGTCGCTTGCCTCGTCTACTGACTCGGGGGATGTACCTTCTATCATCAAGTCCAGCCCCATCTCTGATAGATGCGGTATCTCATCTGCTAGAGGCAGTGCCAGGTTGATTGCAGTCTGGCCTCCGAACTGCAAAAGTATCCCATTAGCATCCTCCCTAAGCAGCACTTCTTCAACTGATTCTAGAGTCAGGGGGTCGAAATACAAACGATCGCTGGTATCAAAGTCTGTGGAAACAGTCTCTGGATTATTGTTGATTATTATTGCCTCGTGCCCAAGGTCCTGTATTGCCCCAGCGGCATGAACGCACCCATAGTCGAACTCTATCCCCTGGCCGATTCTTATCGGGCCCGAGCCGACTACCGCAATCCGCTGCTTAGTTGATGAGGCCAGCCCGGGGACGAAGTCGATTCCCAATTCAGCGGAACCCCCTTCATATGTCGAGTAGTAGTATGGAGTCACTGCAGCAAACTCTGCGGCACAGGAGTCGACCATGCGGTAGCGAGGGTGTATTCTGAGTTCGTGCCTCCTAAGCCTAACCGCTGTCTCATCCGCCCCAGCAGGTAGACTCTTGAATCCGCTTTGTGGAAAGCCAGCCAATGCATCGGCAATATGCAGATCTGTGAATCCGGCTCCCTTCCAAGAGCGGAGTTCGCGCTCGGGGATATCGGCCGGCTTCATCCCAATCTCCCCGGCTGCACGGATTTCTGTTTCAATTGCGGCAATCCTCTCAAAACGGGTGATGAACCACCTGGTCATCCCGCCAGTTAGGTCACGAACGTCTTCATTTGAGTAGCCCCTCCTAAGGGCCTCAATTACAGCGCTTAGCCTCCTGTCGGTGGCTACTCGGAGCCAGTCCTCTAGAAGCGCTGTAGGCAGGTGCTCAGCGGCTCTCTCATCCATTGTCTCCCCATCTGATGCGTCAGACATCGTCAGGGGCCTCGGATGTGGCTTCCCGTACTCTAGACTGGCCCATGCCTTCAAGCAGGCCTCCTCGAAACTGCGTCCAATGGCCATCACCTCTCCCGTGGATTTCATTGACGTTCCAAGCCTCCTGTCAGCAGTGCGGAACTTGTCAAATGGCCAACGAGGAATCTTCACTACGCAGTAGTCCAACGTTGGTTCGAATGCCGCAGTTGTACCCTCACCAGTAATTGGGTTGGGCAGTTCATCCAAGGTATATCCGACAGCAATCAATGCGGCCATCCTAGCAATTGGGTATCCGGTAGCCTTTGATGCAAGTGCAGAAGAACGGGATACACGAGGGTTTACTTCGATGACCCTGTAATCGCCAGTTGACTGGTCTACAGCAAACTGGACATTGCACCCCCCTTTGATGTTAAGTCTCCTAATTAGCTTGAGAGCTGCATCGCGAAGCATCTGGTGGTCCCTGTCAGATAGGGTCTGCTGCGGTGCCACTACTATTGACTCCCCAGTGTGGATTCCCATTGGATCGATGTTCTCCATTGTGCAGACGATAATCGCATTGTCTGAACCGTCCCTCATGACCTCGTACTCATGTTCTTGCCAACCAAGGATGCTCTCCTCAATCAGTACCTGACCAATCGCAGAGTGAAGAATTCCCTGACTGGCAATCTCTACAAGTTCCCCCATGTTGAACGCTGTGCCTCCACCAAGTCCACCCAGAGTGAATGCTGGTCTGATCAGCAGGGGAAATGAACCGAGTTCCTCGGCCGCTTTGATCACTTCTTCTATGGAGTCGCATGCAGTAGCCTTGCATACCGGGAGGTCTATCTCCTCGCAAACTCGCTTGAACAGATCCCTGTCCTCGGCCTCGTCGATTGCGGCCAAATTGCAACCGATTAGTTCGACTCCGAGTTCGTCCAATGTACCATTCTTTGCTAGGGCCGAGGCTATGTTGAGAGCGGTCTGGCCCCCCATTCCCGCTAGAAGAGCATCTGGCTTCTCCTTCTCCATTATGCGCTTCACAACCTCCGGGAGAAGGGGTTCGATGTATATGCGATCGGCCATCTCTGGATCATTCTGAATTGTTGCAGGGTTAGAGTTGATCAGAATTACCTCGTAACCATCTGATCGGAGGGCTCTGCACGCCTGAGAGCCAGAAAAATCGAACTCTGCTGCCTGGCCGATTCTTATTGGTCCGCTACCGAGAATTACTATGCGATTTAGGTCGTCCCTGCGTGGCATCAGGAGCCACCTCGCTTGGCTTCGATGGTCGCATGGGCCTTGGTCAACTGTTCTTCGACCATGCCTTGGAACCTGTCGAATAGTGAGGAGGCATCATGGGGTCCGGGGCAGGCCTCGGGGTGAAACTGGATTGTGAACGCGGGCTTTCCCACTAGATCTAGACCCTCTACCGTCCCATCATTTGAGTTCACATGCCTTACTCGGAAGTCTGCCCCCAATACATTGTCTCCAGATTCCGAATGAGCCCCGCTCGGATGGGGTGCTAACATTCCCTTTACCGGGTCCTCGACTGCAAAGCCGTGGTTCTGGCTTGTGATATGGACCCTCCCCGTCTCCATATCCATGACGGGTTGGTTTGCCCCTCTGTGACCGTATCGAAGCTTGTACGTCCTTAGTCCGGCGGCTAGGCCCATGAGTTGGTGGCCCAAGCATATGCCCATCACAGGCATGCCTTTCCTCACCGCGGAAGCCAGCGTTCTCCTTGCTTCAGTAGCGGCTCCGGGATGAGCTGGGTCGCCCGGTCCGTTAGAGGCAAAGAGTGCATCGGGCGACCAGTCCCGAAGAATCTCCTCGATACCCATAGTTGCAGGGCACCAAACGACCTCGAACCGTCTGCATAGTTCCCTGAGAATGTTGTACTTGATGCCGCAGTCTATTGCTGCGATCCTCGGAAGCCTGCGACCATCTGAATCCTCTGCACCTGGGTTTAGCAGCACGGGGGACTGGGTTGTGACCTGGCCAACGAGATCGTCGGCATCTGGAGGTGTCATTTCCTCCAGGATTGTGTTCATCTCTGACTCTTTCTCTGCGGGACCGAAGACGCAGAGGACCGTTCCATGCTCCCTTACCCTACGGGTCAGGGCCCTGGTATCCACTCCCTCGATACCTGGAACGTTGTGGGCCAGCAATAGATCATGGACACTGCCAATTGAGTCCCTATGGTCGGGCGGATGCATATGCTGGCGGCATACCACGCCCCTGGGGTGGACGGATGATGACTCTGAGATTCCAGGAATAACCCCATAATTTCCGAGAAGTGGGTAGGTGAATGTCAGTACCTGTCCCGCGAAAGAGGGGTCCGTCAGGCTCTCCTGGTAGCCGCACATGCCAGTGGTGAAGACCAATTCGCCCTCGGCAATTACCTCGGCACCGAATAGGCGTCCTTCGAACCTCGTTCCATCGGCTAAAATCAGCAAGCCGCGGGACCCGCTAGGGTGTTCAGATGGGCCCGAATCGAGCAAAGCGTCGGCAGCGTCGGGAAACGAAGGGGCAGAGTCGACGCCAGCAACTCCGGCTCCGGGGGAGAATCCCCTACCGCCAGCAGTCTCCGACATCAGCAACGCTGCCCAAGTAAGGCTCTTGAACATTGACAGTGTTGAATGGAAAAATTGGACTTAGTCATTCTTCTTCATGATTGATGACGACCTTTCCCTTGGGCGATGGCAAAACCTCAATCTCACTGCCTCGGAATCTAGAAGTCTCATCGAGAGGCCCCACCCATTCATCCAGGAAAACCGCCAATGCCGCAACCTCGGAGTGTGGCTGGTTCCCCACTGAGACATTGAAATCAGCTATTTCGAATGTTTCGGCGGGAACCTTCGTTCCACCGACCACCACAATTACTTCCTTCTCCCTCGGAACTTTCGGAATGCAGTCCCTCCAAGGCTCCCCATACATCGTTAGATGGACAATAGTTGCATCTCCAGACTTGGATTTGGAACGGAGCCATGACATAGGCTTCGGTTCGTAACTACTCTGGAAATGACCACCAAATCTCCGAGTAACGGACTCCCATGTCTCCAGAGCAGAGGGGTCCTCCTCACCAGAAAGGACAATTCGATCCGCTCCGAAGGCTCTGGCAGTAAGTCCGAGATGCGATGTGATCCTCTTATCCCTCTCCCTCCTATGGCCGAGCCTTAGGACTGAAATCTTGGCAGGTTCTGCTCCTTCCATGACATCATGCGTAGGGAGGGGCCTCATCAGCATGACCCTCGAAGGATTGCTCGCTAGAAGTCGGGAATACCTCGATCCCCATGTTTAGCATGCTAGCCCTGACCCATTGCAGCAGCATTGCATCGAACATGAAATGCGACGCAAATCCGACCATCACTGCAAGAATAACCAGCCTTCCCGATGCGAACAGTGCATTTCCCCCTTCCACCTCATTGTATCCAAATAGAACTGGCTCGATTATGTAGAATAGAGACAGGACAGCGAGCCCCCCTCCTACTTGCGAAAGGGTCGTGTTTCCCTTCTCCCTCCCTACGACGGTGAATAAAGTCGCAGCCACGACCAGAATTGGCACGATCACGCTTACTGACTGAAAATCGAATGAGCCCAGTAATGACTCTGGAATCTCGGAGTCATTCATCCTCTCGGAACCCTTGCTTATGGCAATCCACCAGAATAGCAGGCTAGAAATGAATAGGGCCCCAGATATCCTCCCCCTTTCGGTAATCATGTCCCTTACATGATGGGCGTCCCTGGGTTTTAACCTCTGTACAATCGACTCCAGAATGAATAGAGTCTCGGGGTGGTGGGATTGCTCAGATTCCTGCGGAGTCTGTGCCTGAAGGCCCTCCTGCAATTCATCCTCGCCCAGAACCATCGCCCGATTGCCCCTCCGTCACATCATAAAGCAATCGTCGCTTGCAGGAGCCAGATGGCCGACTGGCGACCCATGCTGAATCGCCGGGAGGGCGGATTTCCAAGGATAATGGGTGTAGTCAACGTCACTCCCGACTCTTTCCACGCCGACTCTAGAAGTCCCGATGGAGCCAGGGCCGCTTCTGTAGCAGCTGCAATGGTAGAGGAGGGGGCATCGTGGATTGACGTGGGCGGCGAGTCGACACGCCCGGGTGCAGAATCAGTCAGCATCGGAGGAGAGCTGGGCAGGGTCATTCCGGCCATAGAAGAGATCAGGGCTGAATTGCCAGATGTCTGCATTTCGGTAGACACTAGGAGGGCTGAAGTTGCCAGAAAATCTCTGGAGGCCGGGGCCGACATGATCAACGATGTCTCGGCCTTGGGAGACCCCGGCATGGCGGAAGTGATTCTCGATTATGAGTGCCCTGTTTGCCTAATGCACATGAAGGGGCTACCGGAGGACATGCAGGAAAATCCCCGATATGGGGACGTCGTTGGTGAGGTTCGGGATGCCCTATCTGACGCTTCCAAGCATCTCATCAACTCTGGGGCAGAACCATCGTCCATCATCGTCGACCCCGGCATAGGATTCGGGAAGACTCTGGAGCACAACCTTGCACTACTGTCTGCGGGAACCGAAGTCGTCCCCCTGGAGGGCATGCCCCTAATGTGGGGGGTTAGCCGGAAGAGCATGTTCAGGGACCTTCTTGGGAGGGAGTCCTCGGGGGAAAGGCTGGCTGGCTCGCTGGGCGTAGCCGCTATGGCTCCCGAGAAAGGAGTGGATATCATTAGGGTTCATGACGTCGCTGATCACTCCGACCTGTATACTGCTATGTCTGCACTGAGGTGACCCAATGGAGAGCGTGCGAAGGAATGTGATTCAGGTCGATGAGAACCTAAGAATTGTCGGCACTGCCCACGTAAGCAGCGAATCCGTCGAGCTGGTTCTCGAACAGATAGAGTCCTGGGAGCCTGACGTAGTAGCCGTCGAGCTTTGCCAATCAAGGCTTGACTCATTGAAAGAGCCGGAGCAGTTGGACTCGGAGGATCTACTGAAGATAATCAAAGAGGGTAGGTCGTCCATGATACTCCTCCAGTCCGCTCTGGCGGCTCAACAGAGGAAGATGGGTGTTTCATCCGGGGAGAAGCCGGGGGCGGAGCTTCTGGCAGCAGTGAGGGCCGCAGAGGAGGCGGGGGTTCCAATCGAGTTGATCGACCGTGACGTAGTAATTACCCTGAGGAGGGCTTGGAAAAGGATGGGAATTATCGAGAAGTACAGGGTCATGAATGCATTGCTGTGGGATGACGATGACGATGACCTATCGATCGATGAGGTCCTAGGTGACTCGGACCTGCTTAGCAATCTGATGGAGGATGCTAGGGAGGTTGCCCCAGGGGCTGGCGAGGTCCTGATTGACGAAAGGGATGCCTTCCTAGCAGGAAGGATCCAGCAGATTAGGGGCAAGGGCAAGGTCATGGCAGTTGTCGGGGTGGGTCACTTGAGCGGAGTCATAGAGCAGCTCTCTGAGCCTTCGGTGGAAACAACGGGAAGGCTCGCTGAACTAGGCCGAGAGCCGAAGAAATCAGTGTGGCCAAAGGTCGTTTTGGCCATGATTCCGCTGCTGCTCTTCGGCGCAGTGGCATGGATGGCATACAATGGCCAAATCGAGCAGCTCAAGCAGACGGCCAAGACTTGGTTGGTCCTGAATGCAATTTGCGCAGGAATGGGGATCATGATTGCTAGGGGCCATCCGCTTTCGATTCTGGTGGGGGCAGCGATGTCCCCAATCACATCCCTAAACCCGACCTTGGCAGCAGGGTGGTTCGCCGGGTACACCCAACTGAAGGTCTCCCCACCTACTGGGAAGGACGCCCAGGACTTCCTGAAGCTCGACGAGGTGTCATTGTTCTGGAAGAACAAAGTAGGCAGGGTTCTGATGGTCACAGCCCTTGGAAACCTCGGCTCGAGTGCAGGAGCGTGGCTTGCAGGGGGCGCGATTATCGGAATGCTTCTTTGAAGGGAGCCACAGAATCATTTTCCACCGAAGCCCCTTCGTGGGGGTTAGAATGGCAAACTATGGATTCGTAATCGACAATAGGACGTGCATCGGTTGCCATGCATGCACCGTTGCCTGCAAATCGGAACACGACGTGCCAATAGGAGTCAACAGGACCCACGTGAAATACATCGAAAAGGGCTCATACCCCGATTCGACCCGTGAGTTCAGCGTCCACAGGTGCAACCACTGCGAGGATGCCCCCTGCACGACCATTTGTCCCACCACGGCCCTATTCACGAGAGCCGACGGAATCGTTGACTTTGACGATGAGAGGTGCATCGGATGCAAGTCATGCATGCAAGCATGCCCATACGATGCCCTATACATCGACCCAAACAAGGGGACTGCTGCGAAATGCAACTACTGCGCCCATAGGGTGGAGAACTCATACGAGCCCGCATGCGTAATCGTCTGCCCCACGGAATCTATCGTCTCGGGGGACCTGGATGACCCATCGTCCAAGATATCGGAGATCGTTTCCACGCAGAACACGACTGTAAGGAAGCCGGAGTCGGGAACTATCCCCAACGTATACTACATCGAAGCGAGCGAGGAGATGCTGGACCCCGCTGCAACTGACGTAACTGGCTACGGGATGTGGACTGATCAGGCATTCGGAGTCGGGCACTTCGCGAAATATGCAGAAAGCAGACTCGACGAGGCGGACACGCAGTCAATGATCGTCCAGCTAGCCCTCGAAAAGAAGGCTAGGAAGTCGGCTCCCAGGGACCAGGCAATAATCCGGGACGTCATGGAAAGGCTGGCTGACGAATCTGGTTCCGCAAAGAGATCATACGACCAACCGAGCAAGGGGGTCCTCTGGGGATGGGAGGTATCGGCATACATCTGGACCAAGGGAATCGCGTCGGGGACCTACGTAGTAGCCGTACTTGCAATGTTGAGCGGAATGGTGGAGATGAGTGACGACCTTTGGGCGATGACGCTGGGAGTGGGCATTGCTTTCCTTGCCCTGACGGGGCTTCTGCTAGTTATCGACCTCGACAGGCCGGATAGGTTCCTGTACGTCATTCTGAGGCCCAATTGGGACTCGTGGCTGGTCAAGGGCGCCTACGTCCTCTCAGGGTACGGAGGGATTCTAGCCCTCAGCATCGGCGTTCTACTTCTGGATCTTGATCGCTCGTTTATCGTCTACCTGGCGATAGCGGGAGTGCCCCTTGCATTGCTAACCGGAGTCTACACGGCCTGGCTTCTTGGGCAGGCCAAAGGGAGGTCTTGGTCCGAAGACACACTGCTTCCCGCCAAGTTCCTGATCGAGACCCTGCTAATCGGGGCTGCGGTTTTCTTCCCAATGGCCCTCATGGACCCACTGGCGATTTTGGTTGGGACGGTTATTCTAACAGGGATTCTAGTCCACGACAATAGGCTGGTTGTGAAGCCCCAGATGGAGCCGTTGCTGTGAGGTGTTTGATTGGGTAGGACATTCATCGAGGACATGGCTCAGCGCCTTCGAATAATACCTAACCTGGATAGGGAGAAGGCCAGTGGGGCGACGAGCCAACTGAGGCCATTCCCCAAACCAGATGAGTGGCACGATCACGTCGAGCTCGATGCAAACGAATGGCCAAGGATGGTCGAGAGGCGCTACTCACTCGTCCCGACGACCTGCTTCAACTGCGAGTCTGCGTGCGGACTGCTTGCCTACGTCGACAAGGGGTCTGGGAAGGTCACAAAATTCGAGGGGAATCCCCATCACCCTGGGAGCAGGGGCAGAAACTGCGCCAAGGGACCAGCCACGATCAACCAGATCAACGATACAGAGAGGATACTTCGCCCGATGAAGAGGGTCGGCCCGAGGGGAGAAGGGGGATGGGAGGAGATTTCCTGGGAGCAGGCACTTGACGAAATTTCCACCAAGATCAGGGAGTCCCTCAAAACAGGGGCCAAGGACAAGGTAGTCTACCACGTAGGACGGCCTGGTCATGAGGGCTACACCAACAGGGTCCTGAAGGCATGGGGGGTAGATGGCCACAACAGCCACACCAACATCTGCTCCGCCGGAGCGAGGACAGGATACGCACTATGGCACCGCCATGACAGGCCGTCACCAGACCACGCAAACGCCAAGGTAATCCTGCTAACTTCCTCCCACTTGGAGACTGGTCACTACTTCAATCCGCATGCCCAGAGAATACTAGAGGGAATGATGGATGGAGCCAAGTTGATCGTAATAGATCCCCGCCTGTCCAACACTGCGGCAATGGCCGACCACTGGCTGCCGACGTGGCCCGGCTCTGAGCCTGCCCTTTTCCTATCATGGGCAAGCATGATCCTGGAGAAGGGCCTATTCGACAGTGACTTCCTAAAGAACTGGGTTAACTGGGAGGAGTGGTTGGAGGCGGAACACCCAAGGGAGGAGAGGTCGTTCCAGAGGTTCATCGAGCTTCTCAAGGAGGAGTACTCCCAGTACACCCCAGAGTTCGCGGCGAATGAGTGCAGGATTCCTGTCGAGCAGGTAATCGAGGTCGGGGAAATAGTCGCCAACGCTGGGAGCCGCCTAGCAACCCATGTCTGGAGGGCCGCTGCTATAGGGAACTTGGGTGGGTGGCAGGTCAGCAGAACCCTGCACTTGCTAAACGTCCTCACTGGCAGCGTGGGGACCGAGGGGGGGACCTCGCCCAACTCTTGGTCCAAGTTCAAGCCCGAACTCTTCGACGTCCCCCCGGACCCTGACGGATGGAACGAGCTACACTTCCCGCCAGAGTACACGCTATCTCACTACGAGATGAGTCACATTCTACCTCATCTGATCAAGGACGGCAGGGGTTCTATGGACGTTTATTTCACCAGGGTT
>CEVA01039380.1_pt1 | contig 10997 bp, 10 predicted proteins | sample 361521 | NCBI WGS metagenome assembly CEVA01 (sample SAMEA2622823, study PRJEB7988) | marine metagenome | isolation source: saline water (ENVO:00002010), including | reverse complement strand
GAGCTACAAGCTTTATATCAAAACACAATAGATAATGCAGATTTTAATGCTCAGATACTAAACCTAAACACCTATACTCAACTAAAAAACACTTACAAAGACCATTTTATTGTTAAGGGTTATTTTCTGGAAGGAAAGCTTGTAGGCTTCTTATCTGCAATGCAAAATGGTGACCATCTTGATGCGCATTTTATTGGCATAGACTATTCAAAAAATAAAGAATATGCAATCTATCCTAGAATTCTAAATGACTATGTTCGCTTAGGAATAGAAACTAAATCCTCTCAAATAAATCTTGGCAGAACAGCTTCTGAAATTAAGAGTACACTTGGCGCACAACCCAAGACTTTAACCTGTTATTGCAGGCATAAATTTGGTTTACCGAATAAAATCCTTAAGCCCTTTATAAAGAATGTTCATATAAAAACATTCAAGCAGCATCAACCTTTTAAGTAAATTCCTGCGAAAGCAGGAATCTCTTGGTCTTAATTTACCAACCCTTTAGTATTTATGTAAAAAAAAGTTTATTTAGTTTAAATCTCAAGTGGCTTCGGTCTTACACCATGCTTCCTAGTATCTTCTTTGGTAAGCACTTTATAGTTTTCAGACTTAGGAAATGTATTTGCCAATTGTAACAATTCGTCAGGCAAACCTGTCAGTTTTCTTGCCTTTAAATCTATCCAAGCACCTTGCATTTCGCAGTAGGCTAAATTCTCTCCTTTATGGTTATAAAAATTATGTTCAAACATAAAAAGCATACCATCTTCACTCAAACCAGAAACTTCAATAGTAACTGTAATTGGCGTACCAATAAAGGACTCCTTAAAATAGTACATATGTTCATAGAATACTACAGGTCCAATATTATGCTTCATAATTTCTGGCATAGAAAAGCCTTGTTCGCTAAAAAAAGACATCCTTGCATGACTCATAAAATTAGTATACGCAGAATTGGCTAAGTGACCATTGGCATCAACATCGCTCCAACGGATTTCAAATTGTTTTTTGTACATGGTAAATTTTTGGTTTTGATAAACAAAGTTAACAAACCTTATTATGCACGCATAAGAGTTTCTAAAAAATTTAAAATAATTTCAGAACCGCTGATTTTTGTACCTTTGCCCAACTTTAATCGCATCTTTTAATGATACAATCCATGACTGGTTATGGGAAATCAGTTTTACAACTCCCAACCAAAAAAATATCTATAGAACTAAAATCACTTAACAGTAAAAATTTAGACGTTAATGCACGCATGCCTTCTATGTATCGTGCCAAAGAATTAGATATAAGAAAACTTCTGGCTAAACATTTGGTTAGAGGAAAGGTAGATTTTTCACTTTATGTTGAAATTACTGGTGAAGACACCAGCTCTAAAATCAATAAAACAGTAGTAAAAGAATACATAAAACAACTGAAGGATGTGGTTGATGGAGATGACGTTGAGCTGCTAAAAATGGCTGTTCGTTTACCAGATGCTGTAACTACAGAGCGTGACGATATTGATGAAGAAGAATGGTTGAAAATTGCCGAAGGTATCAATGAAGCTATCTCTAAAATTGTAAACTATAGAAAAGACGAGGGCGCAATTTTGAAACAAGATTTTACCGATAGAATTACAACATTAAAAGAATTACTAAACCAAGTTATTGCAATGGATCCTGAGCGTATTGAAGGTGTTAGAGCGCGTTTAGAAAAAGGCATTGCAGACATTAAGGAGAAAGTTGATGAAAATCGTTTTGAGCAAGAGCTAGTTTACTACATAGAAAAGTTTGACATTACCGAAGAAAAGGTAAGGCTAGACAATCATTTAGATTACTTCATTAAAACCCTGAACTCTGATGATTCTAACGGAAAAAAACTAGGCTTTATCTCTCAGGAAATAGGTAGAGAGATCAACACTATTGGTTCAAAATCTAACCATGCACCTATGCAAAAGCTCGTGGTGCAAATGAAAGATGAGCTCGAAAAAATAAAGGAACAGTTATTGAATGTGCTTTAATTAAAAACAAACTACGTGTCTAAAGAAGAATTAACAAAACAAGGCAAACTTATCGTGTTTTCAGCACCTTCAGGTTCTGGTAAAACCACAATTGTTCGTCATTTATTAAAACAGCCCGAATTAAATTTAGAGTTTTCAATATCTGCCACCTCTCGTGAACCTCGTGGTAACGAAGAGCATGGTAAAGATTATTATTACCTCTCGCTAAAAGAATTTAAAAATAAAATTAAAAATGACGAATTCTTAGAGTGGGAAGAAGTATACAGAGATAACTTTTATGGCACTCTAAAAACGGAAATTGAACGTATTTGGGCACAAGGAAAGCATGTTATTTTTGATATTGATGTTTCTGGAGGCTTGCGTATAAAACGAAAATTCCCAGAGCAAACCTTAGCAGTTTTTGTAAAACCACCAGACTTAAACGAATTGGTGAGACGTCTGAAAGATCGTGGCGAAGAAAGTCCAGAAAAAATTAGTATGCGTGTTGCCAAAGCACCAGCAGAATTAGCAACTGCTCCACTTTTTGATACAATTGTTGTTAATTCTAACTTAGACGAAGCTCTAGAAAATGCTTATAAGTTAGTATCTGATTTTATTAAAAAATAAATATTAATCTGTCACTCTGAACTTGTTTCAGGGTCTTAATTTTTTAAATAGATGCTGAAACATGTTCAGCATGACAAAATATTATGAAAATAGGTCTTTACTTCGGAACATTCAATCCAATACACATTGGTCATTTAACGATTGCAAACCATTTGGCTGAACACAGCGATTTAGACCAAATTTGGTTTGTAGTAACACCTCAAAGTCCATTTAAGAAAAAAAGTAGCCTTCTAGATAATAGACAACGCTATGAAATGGTTTACCGAGCAACAGAAAGCTATTTAAAATTAAAACCTAGCGATATAGAATTTGGATTAAAACAACCCAACTATACCATAGACACACTTATCTATCTTGAAGAGAAATTTCCTGATTATGAATTTGCCCTAATCATGGGGGAAGACAATTTAAAGAGCTTTCATAAATGGAAAAACTATGAGTTAATACTAGAGAATTACAGCGTTTATGTATATCCTCGTATATCTGAAGGTAAAACAGATACTCAGTTTAAAGATCACCCAAAAATTCATCATGTGGCAGCTCCAATAATGGAATTATCTTCAACATTTATTAGAAATTCTATTAAAGAAGGTAAAAACGTTCGTCCTATGTTACCTGACTCAGTTTGGGAATACATAGACGAAATGAATTTTTATAAGTAAAATTTCTACGCAGGCAGGAATCTCTTAGCTTTAAGACTTATACCATTTGAGATTTCTGGTATTGCTTTAATGAAAGTTTTGAGATAAAGGATAGAGATACTGAAACAAGTTCAGCATGACAATTTATACTTAAAAATGATAAAAAGCATTTTCTAAATGCTCAATCTTATAGGCTTTGTTTTCTTTAACAATGGCAATAATATCGAACCTAACCTCAACATCTAAGTCGTTTTCGGTTACATATTCATCAACTGCTTTTACCAGGTTTTTTATTTGTTTTGGCTTTACAAAATCTTGAGGATTTCCAAATTCTAACGAACTTCTGGTTTTTACCTCAACAATTGCCAAAATATCATCTTTTTGAGCAATAATATCAACTTCAGCTTTGTCAAAACGGTAATTACGCTCTACAATATCGTAGCTATTTTCAACTAGAAAATCTACTGCTAATTGCTCACCTTTTTTACCAAGTTCGTTGTGTTGTGCCATTTTATTCCTGCGAAAGCAGGAATCTCTAGCCTACTTTCTTAATTTACAAAAACACTTATTTAAAGTGCAAATTACTTTTATCTTTCCCAACCTTCAACTCCACTTCTCTACCCAGCACTAATGCTCTATTATCTTTTTCATGTCCGGCTGGCATATTAAAAGCTATTGGAAAATCATATTCTTCAAGAGCATCTAATATCAATTGCTCTATCGATGTGCCCCAAAGCGTTGTGTTTTTTCTCAACTTAGACATATCACCAACAACTAAACCTTTAAGGTTTTCAAAATAACCTGCACGCTTCATACTTTGTAGCATACGATCTATATGATATTTGTACTCACCTATTTCTTCAATAAAAAGAATTTTTCCAGAGGTATCTAAACTTGTATCAGAACCTAACATAGTGTGCAACATGGTTAAATTACCACCAATTAATTGCCCTTTTGCTTCACCTTCTCTATTATATTTAGAACCTTCTAAATCATAATTTTTAGGCTTACCGAATAGTGCTGCTTTAAACGTATCTACAGACTCTTGCACTTCTGAGATATCTTTTGTTAAGCTCACACACATTAAGGCATGCAAAGACTCAAAACCTTGGTTGTGTAACTGATTATGTAATGCCGTAATATCACTATAACCGATAATCCACTTAGGATTCTCTTTTAGTTTTGTGTAGTCTAATTTATCTAAAATCCTTACTGTACCGTAGCCTCCTCTTGCACACCAAATGGCACTAATTGTTGGATCGTCCATAGCTTTTTGCAAATCTTCGCAACGTTCTGCATCAGTACCTGCAAAATGATTAGCCTTGCTAAACACATGTTTACCAACAGTAGCGTGCAAACCCCAACTTTTTAGTAAATCGACAGCCTGTTGCACTTCTCGCTCTCTGTTTTTTAGTATTCCTGAAGGTGCTACAATAGCAACTGTATCTCCCTTTTTTAGATATGGAGGCCTAATTAATTCTGATGTCATTTTCAAAGTTTCCTCTTGTTTATTTTGACCATGTAAAACCAAACACAAAACTAGTGTAGCTGATAACAATATATACAAAAAGCGTTGTCTATATATCATATTTTGGGCTTTATGTAAATGTACATTTTTTTTCTAAATAGCCTTTATATTCCGTACTTTTGTGGCTTCAAAATTTTCTAAAAACATGTCAAAAAGATATACCATTACAGCTGCTTTACCTTACACTAATGGTCCAATTCATATTGGTCATTTAGCAGGTGTTTATGTACCAGCAGATATTTATTCGAGATATTTAAGATTAACAGGTAATGACGTTGCTTTTATTTGCGGTAGTGACGAGCATGGTGTTCCTATTACCATTAAAGCAAAAAAAGAAGGTGTTACACCACAAGATATCGTCGATAAGTATCATGCTATCATCAAAACTTCATTTGAAGATTTTGGTATTTCTTTTGACAATTATTCGCGTACCTCAGCGAAAATTCATCATGATACAGCTTCAGAATTCTTTAAAACACTTTATGACAAAAATGAGTTTGTAGAAGAAGTTTCCGAACAACTTTATGATGAAGAAGCGAATCAGTTTTTGGCTGACCGCTTTGTTATTGGTACGTGTCCAAAATGTGGTTTTGAAGAAGCCTATGGCGACCAATGTGAAAACTGTGGAACCAGCCACAACGCTACAGATTTAATTAATCCGAAGTCTGCAATTACAGGCAATACACCAACTTTGAAAGAAACCAAACACTGGTTTTTACCTTTAAACAAGCACGAAGAATTTTTACGTGAATGGATTTTAAAAGGGCATAAAAAAGATTGGAAACCCAACGTTTACGGCCAAGTAAAATCTTGGATAGACGATGGACTACGTCCTAGAGCCGTAACCAGAGATTTAGATTGGGGAATTCCTGTGCCTGTAGAAGGTGGAGAAGGCAAAGTGCTTTATGTTTGGTTCGATGCACCTATTGGCTACATCTCTGCCACCAAAGAATGGGCTTCACGTGTAGGCAAAAACTGGGAAGATTACTGGAAAGACGAAGACACCAAACTGGTACACTTTATTGGTAAGGATAATATTGTGTTTCACTGCATCATTTTCCCATCAATGCTAAAGGCTGAAGGCTCATACATTCTACCAGAAAATGTGCCTGCTAACGAGTTTTTGAATTTGGAAGGCAATAAACTTTCAACTTCAAAAAACTGGGCCGTTTGGTTACCAGAGTATTTAGAAGATTTTCCAAATCAGCAAGATGTGTTGCGCTATGCATTAACGGCTAATGCACCAGAAACTAAGGACAATGATTTTACGTGGAAAGATTTCCAAGCTAGAAACAATAATGAGTTGGTGGCTATTTTTGGTAATTTCATTAATCGTGTTGCTGTACTAACCAACAAATATTATAACGGAGAAATTCCGCAACCAGGAGAATTTAAAGCTATAGACGAAGAAACCTTGGCAGCTGTTAAAGCGTATCCTGCAGTAATTGCAAGCTCTATTGAGCGTTACCGTTTTAGAGAAGGTAGCCAGGAATTAATGAATTTAGCACGTCTCGGAAACAAATATTTAGCAGACGAAGAGCCTTGGAAAACTATAAAAACAGACGAAGAGCGTACTAAAACCGTAATGTTTGTCGCTTTACAAATTGCATCAGCTTTAGCAGTTTTAAGTGAACCGTTTTTACCATTTACGTCTAATAAATTAAAATCAATTTTAAATCATTCTGAACTTGATTCTGAATTGACTTGGGAAGACATTTCAACAAAAGACGTTTTACTTCCTGCAGGTCACAGCATTCAATCCGGAAAACCAGAATTATTATTTTCTAAGATTGAAGATGAGACCATTCAAAAACAATTAGATAAGCTTGAAGCTAGCAAAAAAGCGAATGAAGCTGCTAACAAAAAAGTAGAGCCTCAAAAAGAGGAAATTACTTTTGATGATTTTACAAAATTAGACCTTCGCGTTGGTACTATTTTAGAGGCTGAAAAAATGCCAAAAACTAAAAAATTACTGGTTTTAAAAGTCGACACTGGTATCGATACACGTACTATTGTTTCTGGTATTGCAGAAAGCTTTTCACCGGAAGACGTCATCGGCAAGCGTGTTACTGTTTTAGTCAACTTAGCACCAAGAAAACTACGAGGTGTAGAGAGCCAAGGAATGATTTTAATGACTGAAGACGAAAGTGGTAATTTAGTGTTTGTAAATCCTAATATCGACGGTGTTTCTAATGGGTTGAAGATTAGTTAAGAATATTATATATTTGATATATGTACTACAGAAGAAAAATAGCGCTATCACTTTTACAGGTTTTTGGTAATGAATTAGATAAAATTCAAATTCAAAAACTACTCTTTCTTCATAGTCGATACAAAACAAAGAAAAAGACTTATGATTTTGTCCCATATAAATATGGTTGTTTTTCTTTTCAGGCAAATGCAGATTTATATACTTTAAAAAAGTATGGAATTGTTGATGAAACATCTAAATCTTGGAAAAAAATAGATAATACCAATTATCTTATTCAATTAGATAAAGATGATAAAAAAATTATTTCTGATTTTAAAGTTATATACAATAACAAAACTAATGATGATTTAATAGCCTTGACTTATAAAAGATATCCTTATTATTCGATAAATAGTACTATCGCTGATAAATATCTGTCTGAAAACGAACTAGAAAGTTTAAATAATTTTAGATCATTTGAAAATGATATAGTATTATTTACCATTGGATACGAAGGTATTTCACTAGAACATTATTTGAACAAGCTCATAAAAAACAACATCAAAGTTCTTTGTGATGTTAGAAAGAATGCTTTAAGCATGAAATATGGATTTAGTAAGAGTCAATTAAAAAATGCATGTGAAGGTGTTGGGATAATTTATATCCACATACCTGAAGTTGGTATTGATTCAGACAAGCGTCAGGAGTTAAATTCGCAAGATGATTACGATAAACTCTTTAAATTATATGCTGAGAATAATCTTATTAAGACAATTGATAAACAAAAAGAAATTCTCAATTTATTAATTGAGAATAGAAGGATAGCTCTAACCTGTTTTGAAGCTAATGAATGTCAATGTCATAGAAGTCATTTAGCCAAATCTATTTCTCAACTAAAAGACTTCCATTATGAGTTAGAGCATTTATAATATATGTATGGCTTTAAAAAAAATACTAATAACTGTAACTACATATCCTTTACCTTCTAGGAGTTATGATGAGCTAGTTTGTACTGCTGGAATTTTAGAAAATGGTAGTTGGATAAGAATTTATCCTATACCATTAAGTTTTTTAAATCAAATTAAAAAGGATACTGGGTTTAAAAAATATACTTGGATAGAACTCGATGTTAAGCCAAGAGATGATGATTTTAGACCAGAAAGCCACTCTCCAGAAAATTATGATGTTAGAATTATAGATACTCTTGACACAAAAAATTATTGGAAGGAAAGAAAAAAGATATGCTTAAAAAATGTTTACACTAATAAGGCCAATTTATTAAATGATTCTAAAGCCCCTACCAACATTTCTTTAGCTACATTCAAACCTTCAAAAATCACCAATTTTATTGTCGAAAATGACTCGAAAGAATGGAAAGACGAATGGCGCGAATTAAGAAAACAAACTGATTTATTTGCTGAAATAGAGAGTGATCCAGAAAAATTAATTCCTAAAGTACCTTATAAATTCTCATATACTTTTGAGGATGATGAAGGAGTTTCTAGTACATTAATGATCGAAGATTGGGAAATTTTTCAATTATATTGGAATTGTCTTCGTCTATCCAAAGGAGATGAAAAATTAGCAATTGAAAAGGTTAGGCAAAAATATTTTAATGTTTTTACTAAAGAGCATGATATTTATCTTTTTTTAGGGACAACCATGCAATGGCATAGAAGACGTGCTAACAATCCTTTTGTTATAATTGGAACATTTCACCCTAAAATTGAAACACAATTAAGTTTAGATTTGTAAAATATTACCTACCTGTATTTCATCTATTAAAATTATGCTTAATTACATAATATCTAAATCCAAATTACCTGAGTTTTCCGTAAAAAACACCATAAAATTACTCAACGAAGATTGTACCATTCCTTTTATTTCGAGATATAGAAAAGAAGCAACTGGTAATTTAGATGAAGTTGAAGTTGGCTTAATTGTAAAGTTTAAAGAAGAATTTGAAGCTTTAGAAAAACGAAAAACATCCATTCTAAAAGCATTAGAAGAACAGGATGTCTTAACGGAAAAATTGAAGCAAAGTATTGAGGACGCTGAAGACTTAACCACGCTTGAAGACTTATACTTACCCTACAAGAAAAAGCGAAAAACTAAGGCTGAAACTGCTCGTAAAAACGGCCTAGAACCTTTGGCTAAAATTATAATGAGCCAAAATGCTAACGATATAGAATCTATTGCTTATAAGTATGTAAAAGGGGACTTATCATCTACTGAGGAAGCTTTAGAAGGTGCCAGACATATTATTGCCGAATGGATTAACGAGCGTACAGATATTAGAAACGCATTAAGACAGCAACTAGAACGCTTTGCACAGATAAGCACAAAAGTTGTGAAGACAAAAGAAACCGATACTTCGACTGCGCTCAGCACAAGGGAAAAAGCACAAAAATTTAGAGATTATTTTGACTGGTCTGAAAGTTTAGGTCGCATTCCATCTCATCGCTTGCTCGCTATATTACGTGCAGAAAGCGAAGGTTTTATTAGAGTAAAAATTGAAATTGATGACAATAAAGCCTTAGAACGCATAGACAGAAAAATTATTCGAAGCAACAATGCTTGTGCAGACCAGTTAGAATTGGCAATTTCTGATGCTTATAAGCGCTTACTTTTTCCATCGCTAAGCAAAGAAGCCTTAAATGCCGCTAAAGAAAAAGCAGACGATGCTGCTATTTCTGTTTTTGCGAAAAATTTAAGACAGCTTTTATTAGGTTCACCTATTGGCGAAAAACGTGTTTTAGCTATAGATCCTGGATTTAGAACTGGTTGTAAAGTGGTTTGTTTAGATGAAAACGGTAACTTAAAACACAATGAAACCATCTATCCGCACGCACCAAAAAATGACTGGTCTGGTGCTTTAAAAAAACTGGCTTCACTTACCGAAGCGCATAAAATTGAAGCCATTGCTATTGGTAATGGTACAGCATCGAGAGAAACAGAAGCTTTGGTTAGAAAAATTCAGTTTAAGAATGACGTTCAGGTTTTTGTAGTCAGCGAAGCTGGTGCAAGTATTTACTCGGCTTCAAAAATTGCACGAGATGAATTTCCTAATTACGATGTTACTGTAAGAGGTGCCGTTTCTATTGGTAGACGTTTACAAGATCCTTTAGCAGAATTGGTAAAGATTGATGCCAAATCCATTGGTGTTGGCCAATACCAGCACGATGTAGACCAAACAAAACTACAAAAACAACTTGGTGTTGTGGTAGAAAACTGTGTAAATGCTGTTGGTGTTAATATTAATACAGCAAGTGTTTCGCTATTAAGCTATGTATCTGGTATTGGACCTAAATTGGCAGAAAATATCGTCAACCACAGAACTGAAAATGGTGCGTTCTCATCAAGAAATTCAATAAAAAAAGTACCGCGTTTGGGTGGAAAAGCTTTTGAGCAATCGGCTGCTTTCTTAAGAATTAAAGAGGCTAAAAACCCATTAGATGATTCTTCTGTACATCCTGAAAGTTATCCTATTGTTGAAAAAATGGCTAAAGACGAAGGTATTTCTATTAAAGAGTTAATAGGAAACAAAAGCCGACTTCAAAATATCGATTTAAAAAAATACTATACTGAAACCGTTGGTTTACCAACACTACAAGACATTGTAAAAGAGCTTGAAAAACCTGGTTTAGACATTCGAGAGGAAGCCAAAGTTTTTACTTTTAATCAAAACATAAAAACTATAAACGATCTTCACGAGGGGCAACTTTTACCAGGTATTGTAAATAACATTACCAACTTTGGTTGTTTTGTAGATATTGGCATTAAAGAAAGCGGCTTAATTCATGTTTCAAACCTAAGCGATAGCTTCGTCAAAGATGTTAATGAGCACGTACATCTGCATCAACAAATTATAGTAAAAGTGCTAGATGTTGATGTGAGCAGAAAACGCATTCAATTGAAATTGCATAAGTAGAATTTTGGGAAACAACGCAATGATTTTTATTGTCTGTAAATTCTTATATTGAAACTTTTATCAACCATCTTAAATTAACTAATGGACGGAATAAGAAT
>CEVA01129989.1_pt1 | contig 11004 bp, 10 predicted proteins | sample 361521 | NCBI WGS metagenome assembly CEVA01 (sample SAMEA2622823, study PRJEB7988) | marine metagenome | isolation source: saline water (ENVO:00002010), including | reverse complement strand
CGCCCAGCGTCTGTCCCGGATTCGGCACGCGCGCCGACGGCATGTTCAGCCATCGCACGTAGGTCATGAAAACCGCCCCGTGGAACAGACCGCGCAGCAGTTCTTTGCTCGGGGCGAGCTGGAAAGCACGATACAGGGCGTGGGCGTAGGAGTAAATATTGGCCACGTCGTGCCAGTCACCTTCGTTCTTCAAGTGGAACCGAGCCGTCCGGATCGCGCCGGCATACGTCATCGCGCGGCACAGGGCCAGCGGATCGACGCCCGCCATCAGCTTCTCTTCGACCGCGGCCACGATCGGCTCGATCTCATCCTGCAGCATCACCTGCGCGAAGTCCGACACATCGAGGTCCGCCGTGTTGGCCTGATTCGCCTCCCAGATCGAGTCCAGCCGGGTGAACACGTCTTCCAGCACGGGTACCGCATCCACCCAGCGCGAAGTCTCCTCGTGGCGGGTCCGTCCCACCAGGTCGACGACGATCGGTCGGATGATCTCGTGCGCGCCCTTCCATTCCAAGTAGTCGAGCGCCTCGAACATCTTGTTCGCAAAGTCGAGCGCGTGCCCGTCGCCCGTGAAATAGAAATCGGTCGCCGCCGTAAACACCAAGTCGGCGATCACGCTTGTCGGATGGCCCCGGTCGTGCAGGGTGATCAGAATCCGCTCGGCCGCTCCCCGGTCCCTAAGATCGATGTAGCGTCTAAACCAGCGCTTGAGCGTATCCAGATCCGGATCGCCGCCCGCGCTCGGGAACGGAAACCGCTGTCGCCTCGACCCGCCCCCGGTTCGCCGCGCGATCTGCGTCAATCCGTGGACGAGAAACAGGTTGTGATCCTTCTCGGCCACATCGCCCCACATGTTCGCGGCGATGGCCAGAATCGCTTCGCCCGACGACCATCCATCCTGCGTCTTGTAGGCTCCGTAAAACAGACCGTGCTGAATGATCTCCTGGGGCGTCGCGCCGCTTTCCCTCAGGGCCGTCACCGCTTTCGCGATCAGGAAGGAGCTTCGATCCTTGAGTCCCTGCTCCAGCGTTCGTTTACCGCGGGCCACCAGGCGCTGACGGGCTTCTTCCCGTTCGCCGCTCGACAGCCCGACATAGACGTTTCCGTCCTCTCGGACCTCGACCGGGAACGCCTTCAAGTCATCGCCCGCGGTCAAGAAGCATCCACCGGTCTTCAGATCGAACTCCCAGTGATGCCAGTGACAGATCAGGACCCCGTCACGCACGCTGCCCTCCGACATCGGGTAACCCATGTGGGGGCAGCGATTGTCGACGACGTGAAACGACCCGTTGTCCTTGAACAGAGCCAGGTGGGTTCCTTCCACCGTGAAAGGCTTGCTCTTCCCCTCCTCCACGTCCGAGACCGCACACAGCTTGTGGAAGGTCAGATCGGCCGGATCGGGTTCCGGCAGCTTGGGAAGCCCCGCCTCCATCCCATCCAGCTCGGTATCCGGAATTGTCAGCGTCTCTGCCATAGCGACGCCTCCTTGTCCTGCAAGTGAAATGGGAACTGCAACTGCCCCAAGATAACCCCGCCATTTGTTTCCCGCATTGCCCGATTGGCGAAAAGCGCACTGGTCTTTGGTTCAGGCCTGTCAGATACGTGGAGGGTGCCCGGTCTACGATCGAGACCTATATTGGAGCTTCATCTGACCACCGCCGCACAGAGAGGCAGGAATGTCCCAAACTACGAACGCAGACGGCCTTCCCGCCGTCGACCTGACCGACGAGCAGAAATACATCTTCGACACCCGTGGCTGGATCGCGATTCCGGGCGTCCTGTCTGATTCCGACATCGTCGAGATGCGAGAGTTCGCCTACCAGCTCGCGAAGGACCCCGATTCGATCCCCGAACACCAGCGCTCGCCCGTTGGGGGCCCCCTTCAACGTCTCACCGATCATCCTATCGTCGTCGGTTTCATGAACGAATTCGTCGCCTACGACCCGCTCGGGTCAGAGGATGGCTACGGGTTCCGCCACGAAGGATGCTTCCTGACGATCCGCCCATGGGGACCGGGGAACAAGACCTTCGCTCCCCACGGTGGCAGCGGGATGTTCAATTTTCCGGGCAACCACCACACCTACCACGCCCAACCCGGTAAGGCGAACAGCGGGCTGACACGTTGTGTCTGGGAGTTGAACGAGGTCGTAAGGGGCGACGGAGGCACCCTCTTCCTCAGCGGCAGTCACAAAGCGACGTTCGATCGTCCTGCCTCCACGAACCAGGAGGACAGCCCCCTGTGGGACACGTACGAGTGTCCTCCCGGATCCGTCCTCTTCTTCACGGAAGCCATCACCCACTCCGCCGTCGTCTGGACGAGCGAAGAGCGGGAGCGGTGTGCTGTGTTCAATTGCTACAACACGATCGGCAGCAAGTGGCACACCTGGTCCCCTCCCGACGAAGTCTTGGCCGAGATGCCGCCGAAGCGACAGACCCTCTACCGGGACGTCTGGTGTCAGGACAACACCGTGAACGCGGATCAGCGGAAAGGTCCCGGCAACGCCTTCTTCCCCAAACAGCCCGTCGAAGCGAAATAGACCCGGGCTTCCGGCGATTCAGAACTCCTCGATCGCGGCCGTCTTCACGAGGCCTTCCAGGTCCAGTCGACCCTTCCCGTATCGCTCCACATTTTTCTTCGCCAGTTGCAGAAGCAAGGCCGAAGGTCGTCCCTTGAGCCGGCCCCAGTGGCCGAAGTCGACCCTCACGACAATCGACTCGCTCGCCTTGACCGGTTTGAGGGTCCCCCCGTAGTCTCCGATCAACGAAACGAGATCCTGCGTGAACTGTTTGACCTGTTCCGCCACGACATCCTCCGTCGGGGTTGGGTCTCTCCGATTCACATCCAGCGCCGTTCTGTAATAGTCGACCGCGTGGCCGTAGCCTCCCTTGGGGGAGCCCTCGAGAAACAGGACGGCGCCCAGTCCCGGCTGGTAGAACCCAATCGCGTGACCCCGTGAGCGGACGAACGCACGATCACTCATCGTGCTGTGAAGAATCCCCGCGAAAATCCGTATCGATTTCTCCGAGGCATCTTCCCCATCGAACGTCTTGAAGGACACCTCGTCACCGCGAACGATCTGTGCACGGGTCGCAGACGCTTCGAGCACCTTGACCGACCGACCCATCCCCGGTGCAATCCGGACCGCCGCCTTTTGCACACGTCTTGTCGCCTGTTCGATCTGGGCCTGGACCCTGACCGGATCGAACCCATACCGTCGCACCGAGACCGAATCGTCGTCCTGTTCTTCCATCTCCTTCTCGAACGCTTCCATCCCGTGCTGGACCGCCTCCATTTCTCCCTCCAGAGACCGCATCCTCGCGGCGAGCATGTGCTCCACATCCTCCTCCGACATCCGCCCGAGCGTCGTGTAAGACGGCCCGTGCGATCCCCGACCCCGGACTCGGACCGTCACACGTTCGTCGTCCGGCAACAGACGAAGATTTTGGGCGTAGTCTTCGTAGAACGTTATCAGCTGTTCCTTTAGACGCGCGGTGCCCACATCCCCCTCACCGTCAACGGTCGACGTCTGGTTTCCCCGCCGGATTCGAACGACGACTCGCGACTGCTCCACAAGGAAAAGCGCACCGTAGCCATCGAAGTACAAACCATTTACCGAAATGCCGGCACCCGCATCTCGTTCATCCGTGAGCAACTCATCCAACACACGCTCCATGATTCGGATGTCCCGTTGCATCCCGACCCGGTCGACCTCGCCGTGCGCTTCGGATAACACGGCCGACAAGATTCCGATCGTCAGTAAGGCTCGAAATGTCATCGTCTACTTCCTCCTGGATGGTCTGGTCTGTGCCCAACGCGTGAGCAACACACCGGACTGCAGATAACTACGCTCGGCGATCTGGCCCACGTTCCTCACGCCCTGGCCGATCTGTCGCAGATCCTCCTCCCGCCTCGCCTCCAGAACCCGGGCGAATTCGATCATCGCCGCGCGTTGTCTCAGTTCCGATGCCTCGATCAAGTCCTGCGTCAATTCCAGATACGCCTCCTGATATCGCACGAAGCGATTCTCGGTCAGAACGGAATCGAAAGATGCTGTCACGGGTGTGTCCTCGGCCCAATTCATCCGTACCGTCATTGTCCCGCCTGACATCGTCACATCTATCCGCAGGAAGGCCAGAACGAGCACCGCCGCGATGGCGACTCCCAGACCGCTCGCCCACCACCAGGCCACTGGTCGACGCGCTCCCGCTGCTGCATCCTCCGGAACGAACGTCAGTCCGAAAGGCGGCGTTTCGTCCTCCCACGCGCCTAACACGGCAAGGGTTCGTCGCAATTCCTCCAGCGACCGGCGGGCCTCCCCGTTCGTCGCCAGGAAAGCCTCCATCTCCTGTCGCTCGTGCTCGTCCAGCTCGCCGTAGATATAGGCGATCAGTTGTGCATTTCGTTCGTCAGGCGTCATACCGCAACATCTCCTCCGTAATACAGCATAGTTCAAAAAGATGTTTGAGCGACTCGAATACCCGGTAGAGGCGCGACTTGACCGTGTTGATCGACACATCGAGTGCGTCAGCGATCTCCCGCAACTTCAGCCCTTCATACTCTTTCATGATCACCACCACGCGCTGCTCTTCGGGAAGTGTCTGGAGCGCCCGATTGAGCAGATCCCTCACGTCACGCTCGTGCGCCACAGCGTCCGGTCTCGACAGGACATCGTCCCCCAGCGCGGCTGCAATATTCTCATCATCCACATCCACCGTCGGGCGCCGCTGCCGGGTCCGACCTGCATCTCGACTGGCGTTCAGCGCAATCTGGTAGATCCAGGTCGAGGATTTTTCCGGGTTTTCCAATTTCGACAGGGCCGAGTAGGCGCGAATGAACGTCTGTTGCGCCAGGTCGGCCGCCTCGTCCCGGTCTCCCGCATAGCGGAGCACGAAATTGTAGATCCTTGGGTGCCAGAGTCGGACGAGGTCGTTAAAAGCCCCCCGGTCCCCCCTTTTGAAGGCATTTATGAGATCCGCTTCCGTCAAATCGGGATATCCGAGGTCAAGCGTGCGAGCCGGACTGGGCCACCTGATATGTAGACGATCGAATGAACGAAAATGTTGTCTCCATCCCTCGCAGCTCCGGGCAGACGTAAAGGTACCGTTTTTACGTTGAAGTTCGGCCCGGATTCCCCTTACATACTCGCCCGGCGTGTTTTGCACTATGCTGAAGCCGCAGCTTTTCCCGGGGCCGTCGGACTTGGGTGAACATCCCTGTCTATCGAGGAGCCATCATGATCCACGTCATTGCCACCATCGAAGTCAACGACGGGAAACGCGACGCGTTTCTCTCCGAGTTCCACGCCAACGTCGACAACGTCCTCGCCGAGGACGGCTGTCTAGCTTATGGACCCGCGATCGACGCCGCGACCGACATCGAGGTGCAGATTCCGGTTCGCGACAATGTGGTGACCGTTGTCGAGCAGTGGGAGTCCCTCGACGCCCTCCACGCGCACCTTGCCGCGCCCCACATGGCCACCTACCGGGAAGCCGTGAAAGACCTCGTCAAAGGCGTCACGCTCCAGATCCTCGAGCCGGCCTGAAGCTCTCGACAACGATGCTCTCCCTCGTCCAACTCACCCATCCCAATTGGGGTCGTCGCGCCGCCCGAGTCTCCGCCAGCCGCCTGGATATTCTCGAGTGTGCGTCCACCTACGCTCTCGCTCGAACCGCCCTCGACAGCCGAACGCCTCTGGTCGATCTCGCCGCCGATGCCCCCGCTTCTCAGACGGCAGATTACGACGAAGTCTACAACGGTGCGAGCGAGTGGTCGTTGTTACCCGCTTTCGTTTCGATCATTCCGACGAGCCCGCCCGGTGTCTCGTGGCAGGCACCGGACTGACGCATATGGCCAGCGCAGCCAACCACCAGGCCATGCACGAGGATGCTTCGGACGACGACGAGAATCTCACAGACAGCATGAGAATGTTCCAGTGGGGTGTCGAAGGCGGTCGACCGGAACCGGGTGCCATCGGCGTTGCACCCAAGTGGTTCTACAAAGGCCCCGGGTCGATCGTCCGGGCGCACGGGGAACCCCTCGACGTACCCACCTATGCGGACGACGGTGGTGAGGAGCCCGAAATCGCCGGCTGCTACGTGATCGACAGCGATGGAAACCCTCGCCGTATCGGTTTCGCCATCGGTAACGAATTCGCCGATCACGTGATGGAAAAGAAGAATTACCTCTACCTGGCGCCATCCAAGCTCCGAGATTGCGCCCTCGGCCCAGAACTCGTCTTCGACGACGTCCACGGCACCGTACGAATCGAACGCGGAGGCGACACCCTCTGGTCCCGATCGATCGTCACCGGCGAAGCCAAGGTGTCCCACAGCCTCGCCAACCTCGAACACCACCGCTTCAATTACGCCATCCACCGCCGTCCCGGCGACGCCCACGTCCATTTCTACGGCGCCGACGGTTTCAGCTTCGGCGAGGGCGTTGCGCTCCAAAACGAGGATATAATGGTCGTCGCGTGGGAGGGTTTCGGGAGGGCGCTGAGAAACCCAATTCGCGTTACGAAGAGCGAAGACACATTCGTAGAAGTAACGACGCTATGAGAGAACGGGAGAGGAGTGAGCCGGCGAACGGGTGACAGGCTCCCACTCTCTCCACTCCCGCTCCCCCGCTCAAAGGCAGTTTACCAGATGATTATCGATGTCCATTCTCACGCCTGGAAGTATCCCGACCACTTCGGTGATGATTTCGTCGAGCAGGGGGCCCGTGCGTGGGGCCAGCACGGTCTCGATCTGACGGTGACTTACGAAGACTATATCCGTCAGTCGTCCGAGGAAGTCAGGACCGTCGTGTTCGGCGGGAAAGCTCGACTCAGCGGAGTATGGGTCGACGATCGCTACGTCGCAGAGTATGTGGCGCAGCGCCCGAACGACCTGATCGGCTTCCTGTCCGTCGACCCCACGCAGCCGGGGTGGAAGGAAGAACTCGAGCAGGGTCATCAGGATCTGAGCCTGAAGGGCATCAAGCTTCTATCTATGTACGCGGGCTTCAAGCCGTGCGACAGGGAACTCGATCATCTCTGGGCCTACGCAACCACTCAGGGTCTCCCCGTCCTCCTTCACACCGGAACAACCTTCGTCCGTCAAGCGCCACTCGAGTGCACGTTGCCCAGACATCTCGATGACGTTGCCATCCGATATCCCGACGTCAAGATCGTGATGGCGCATCTGTCTCATCCCTACGGAGGCGAGTGTGCGGTCACCGTTCGGAAACACCCCAACGTCTACACGGACGTCAGCGCCATCCACTATCGACCGTGGCAACTTTATAACGCCCTGATGCTCGTGCAGGAGTATGGCGTCTGGGATAAGCTGCTGTTCGGGACCGACTACCCTTTCGCCACCGTCGACAATTCGATGGAGGGGCTTCGCTCGTTGAATGAGATCGTCGAGGGCACGAATCTCCCGAGACTGAACGAGGAGGCAATCGAGGCCGTGATCTACCGGAACAGCCTCGAGCTGTTGGGACTCGACTAGTGAGAGCGGTCATTCGTTAAACAACAGCGAGGCCCCTCGATACAAACCTGGCCTACGGCCAGGCATATTCGGAAACGCGGAATCGACCTCTAATGTCTCATCTCTAAGATTTACTCGTACATGATCATCGACTCTCACAACCACCCTTACTACCACGGGCTCGACGCGGCAGGCGTGATCGACGAGATGGATGCGTTCGGGATCGATCTCTGCTGGCTGCTCACCTGGTATCACCCACCGCACGAGCACGTCCCTGGAAGCTATCGCGGATTCAACCCGGCCAACGTAAGACCCGACGGCACCCACGCCGGTGTCACGCTCGAGGACGTCGCCCGTTCGCGCGATCGGTTTCACGATCGATTCATTGCCGGGTGGTGTCCGTGCCCCACCGAAGGCGACGCCGCCACGTTGTTCGAGGTCGCGACACGTACGCACGGCATCCGCATCTGCGGGGAGTGGTCCTATCGGATGGTTCTGGACGACCCTCGTGCGATCGAGCTCTTTCTTGCAGCAGGAGAATGTGGTGCACCCGTCGTCCTCCACATCGACACCCCCTACCTCTCCGATGGCGCTGGCAACCCTGTCTACCAACCCGCCTGGTACGGCGGCGAAATCGATGCGCTCGATCGTACATTCGGCAAGTGTCCGAACACCGTTTTCATCGGTCACGCTCCGGGATTCTGGCGCCACATCAGTGGCGACGAGGCGGACGACCCGAAGACGTATCCCGATGGGCCGATCGTCCCTGGCGGAAAGCTGTTCGATCTCTTCGACCAACACGCCAACTTGTGGGCGGATTTATCCGCTGACTCGGGGCTGACTGCGATGCGCCGCGATCCAAACCACGCGATCGACTTCATCACGCGCTACCAGGACCGAGTCCTCTACGGCCGGGATTCTCCCGGCAACGAGCTTCAGGAATTCCTGGCAGGACTGGATCTCGAACAAGAGGTTCGGGAGAAAGTCATGCATCGAAATGCGGAGAAACTCATGGTGGGAAACTGAGCGGGGGAGCGGGTGTGGTCACAGAAACCCCGCAGAAACTATCACACGGACGGTGGAGGAAATCCACGCCACGCCTTCTCACGCCCACTCCCAAATAGCTGTCGCTCGGACGGCAGAGGAATCCAAACCACACCTGCTCGCGCCCATTCCCAATCCCGAATACCCAATCGAATGAGTCGGGTAATAGACCGTCCCCCGCTCCCTCCTCCCCCGGTCACCCGCTCAGCCACAACGGAGTCCCTATGGCCCAACCCAATCTCCTCTTCATCATGCCCGACCAGCTCCGATCCGACTTCCTGAGTTGCTACGGTGCCGACTTCATCCAGACCCCCCACATCGACAGCCTTTGCGAGTCCGGTGTTCGCTACGAAAAGGCCTACGCGCCTCATCCGGTCTGTGTTCCCATGCGGTCGACCCTTCTGACGGGCGTCAATGCCATCCGTACCGGCGTAATGGGCAACGGTCAGTATCTGCGCCCCGACCTCGAAGCCTGCGGCATCCGGACCTGGCCCTCTATCCTTCACGATGCGGGCTACACAACCAGCGCGATCGGAAAGATGCACTTCTATCCCTGGGAAGCGGCGATGGGATTCGACCATCGTGTGGTCTGCGAGGACAAACGGTGGCTACACATCGAGGACGACTACCAGAAGTATCTCAACGCAAAGGGTACGCGGAAGCTGCACGGCAACGAGCACGAGGGTTATCAGGAGAATCGGGGCGCGTTCGTGCACCAGCACAGCTATGAGGATTCCTGGGACGGCTTCGTCGGGAACGAGACCGTCCGCTACATCCGGGAGAGCGACACGGACGTTCCCTTCGCGATGATGGTCGGTTTTCCGGGACCTCATTGCCCCTACGACCCAGCCCCAGAGTACGCCGACCTCTATGCTCCCGAAGACATGCCCGAACCCCACCCGATTGCAGACGACCAACCGAGTCAGTTCATCGAAACCAACGTGAGCGGCAACAAGGGCACGTGGAACGGCGTCGACTACACCGAATTCACCCACGCCCACAAGATGAAGATTCGCGCTTACTATGCCGCCCTCGTCAAGCAGATCGACGATAAAGTCGGCGAAATCATCCAGGCGCTGAAGGACACCGATCGGTGGGATAACACCATCATCATCTTCTGTAGCGACCACGGCGACTACCTCGGCGACCACGGACTGATCGGCAAGGGCACTTTCTTCGAAGCCAGCACGAAGGTCCCTCTGATCGTCCGGCATCCCGACCTTGGAGAGCCCCGCGTGCACGAAGGACCGGCCAGTGTCGAAGACATCACCGCCACCCTGCTCCACTATGCCAGTTGCGAGATCCCGGGCTACATGGACTCACGCCCCCTGGCCGACCTCGACATCCCGGGCGCCTCGGGTCGAGACCGCGCTTTCGGATGTCTCGCCAACGGGTCGATGAACTGCGACGGCTCGTGGAAACTCGTCCGGTATACGAACGGTTGGAGCGCCCTGTTCAACGTCGACGAAGATCCGGGTGAGCAGCTAAACCGGATTCACGACGCAGACTGCCAGGAAATCCGTGAGCGTCTGGATCGCGAGCTGACCACCTGGTACCTCTCGTCCATCGCCAAGGCGCACGAGGAGAAGAATCATCAAACGGATTGGGAGGACCCCGTTTTCGCGAAAGGCGAAGGCGGATGGAAACGCATCTATCCGCAGCCCATTTCGTGAGCAGCCAGACTTATTGTCTGTGCCGTAACTCGCGCAAGTGGAGGCAGGAGTCGAAAGACTATCAAGGAATGATCCTATGAAAAATCAGGGCATCGTCGAATCGATCGAACGTACACGTATTCACGTCCCCTTTCACCCCCGATGCCGAGAAGTAAAGGACATCCGCGTCCCCGACTTCGGCGTCGTCGACCTGTTCCGCATAAGGTCCGCGTCCGGCGTCGAAGGTGTCGGCGAAAACCTTCCCTTCTACGGCTCTCCCCGTTCGACAGACGATCGGTTCGGCCAGGCGATCGGGCACAACGTCTTCGATCTGCTGAGCGACGACAGTCTCGGGATTGGCATTCAGATGGCTCTCTACGACCTTGCGGGCAAGCTGACAGACCTGCCGTGCCATCGGCTGCTCGGCCACCAGCACCGTGATGCCTGCCCCGTATCCTGGTGGGCGCAGGACATGAAACCCGAAGAGTGGGCAAGAGAGGCAAAAACGGCCGAGTCGATGGGCTTTACCTCGATGAAGGCCAAAGCCCGCCCGTGGTTCGACATCGAACAGCAGCTCGAAGCCGTCTGTGAGGCGGTGCCTTCGCACTTCAAGCTGGACGTCGACTTCAACGGCCTTCTGCTCGGGGAAGACATCGCCACCCCGCTCCTGCGACGTCTTGAATCCCGTCATTCGAACTTTGCAATCGTCGAATCGCCCATCCCTCAGAGCGACGTCGCAGGCAACGCCCTCCTGCGTCAGAAAATCGACACTCCGATCGCCATGCACTTCGGCACCCCACCCATCATGACCGCCATTCGCGAGGCGGTCTGTGACGGG
>CEVA01040202.1_pt1 | contig 11006 bp, 7 predicted proteins | sample 361521 | NCBI WGS metagenome assembly CEVA01 (sample SAMEA2622823, study PRJEB7988) | marine metagenome | isolation source: saline water (ENVO:00002010), including | reverse complement strand
AATTTTAGGAGAAAATTTGGATGCAAGCGAATTTTTTGTCCAGGATGAAATAGAACTTCAAGGTTATTCATTATTGTACAGCTCCGACGAAGTTAGAGAGGGCATTTCAGATATTGCAGCTTCGATAGTTGTGTTTTACTCTGAAGATCCTGTTGTGAATATTATTCCAGTTATGACTGGGGGCATGCAATTTTCGGCGATACTCCTTATGCATTTAGAAAATCAATGTCCGGGTAAATGGAAAGTGTCGCCTGTACTTTGTTCTGCATATGCCTCAGATAGTGTTCAAGATACTATCCAAATTGAGTTTCCCAGTAGTTTTGATTCGAAAATTGAATCCGAAGCACCAACTTTGGTTGTCGATGATATATATGACTCGGGAAGAACAATAAGTGAACTGTTTTTAAAGCTGAAGGACAAAAGAATGAAGTCAATTGAATCTGCAGTTTTGATAAATAGGGTTGCCTCACAAAGAGAGTTTAATAAACCCACTTTTTCTGTATTCAATTTAAATAGTGAGTCTTGGGTCGTAGGATATGGGCTTGATAGTGATGGGTTTTATAGAGGTTTGAGCGCAATTTATACTAAGCTATAACCATAAAGTCTAGAGTTCTAAAAAATACAGGGAGATTATAAAGATGACAGGAGCGGACTTAATAGCAAAAATACTTAAATCTGAAGGCATCGACTTTATGGGTGTCATCCCCTTTAATACTTTGGAGGAGGCCGGTGCAAAGGCTGGTATACGGCCTCTTATATTTAGGCAGGAGCGGGTTGGGGTTAATCTGGCTGATGGGTACACTAGGGTTACTAATGGTAAAAAAACGGGATTGTTTTCTATGCAGGCTGGTCCTGGTGCGGAAAATGCATTCGCAGGTGTGGCAACAGCTTATGCCGATTCAGTTCCTATATTTTTGATACCAGCTTCCAACCCCCGTAATAGGCATGGAGTTCATCCTACATTTGTGCCAAGTGACACCTATAGCAGTATTACAAAATGGGCTGGTAAGGTTGCTGTGATAGAGGCTATTCCAGAAATGCTTAGAAGAGCATTTAGCCAGTTGAGGATGGGGAAACCTGGACCAGTTATGTTGGAAGTGCCGAGCGATATTCTGAGAGAAGATATCCCTGAAGTGATGAATACTTCTTATATTGTTGTGCCGATAAGGAAATCTTCGGGGAATCCAGAAGATATCAAAGTAGCAGCGAAAATGCTATTAGGTGCTGAAAGGCCAATCATCCAAGCAGGACAGGGTGTTTTATACGCCGAGGCTGCTGGAAAACTTTTGCAATTGGCAGAACTGACAGGTGTGCCTGTCATGACGACAATGGCCGGTAAAAGTTCTTTCCCCGAGACCCACCGATTGTCATTGGGAACAAGAAGTAGTACTACCACAGATATGGTTGTTCATTTTTTAGGTAAATCAGACCTTGTATTTGGACTAGGATGCAGTTTCACTCGCATACATTATGGAATGAATGAATTTGATGATAAAACATTAGTTCAGGTTACCAATTCCGAATCTGATATAAATAAAGACTATATTGTCGATCATTCAGTGTTAGGTGATGTCGACCTCGTTTTGGATCAGTTATTATGTGAAATCAAGTCATTGATTGGGGCGGATAAAACTACTTCACCCTTTGATTTTTACGATGAAATAGAGACGGTTAGAGAATCTTGGTTTAAAGAATGGATGCCAAGGTTAACCTCTAATGAAATTCCAATTAGTCCGTATCGAGTTATTTGGGAATTGATGGAAAATACCGATCCCTCTCAAACAATTGTCACTCATGACTCGGGTAGCCCAAGGGATCAAACAATTCCTTTTTACAACTCTGTAAACCCCAATGGATTCATTGCTTGGGGCAAATCTACGCAATTAGGTTACAGTCTAGGACTGGCAATGGGAGCCAAGATGGCGGAGCCAGAAAAAGTAGCGGTATGCATTATAGGTGATTATGGATTTGGAATGGTCGGCCTTGACGTTGAAACGGCCGTGAGAGAAAGAATTCCTGTTCTGACGATTATTTTGAACAATTCAACGATGGGTATTTATAGGCAAAATAATTTTCCTACTGCAAATGATCTGTATGGAACGAAATATACAGGAGGAGATTATTCAAAAATTGCAGAAGCATTGGGAAGTTACAGTGAGAAGATAGATGACCCTAATGAACTTGGTGGGGCTATGAAAAGATGTATAGAAAAGGTTCAATCAGGGAATGCTGCAGTTCTTGAGGTCATTACTAAGGTCGAACCAAATATGCCTCATAGAATATTTTAGTTCCGTGTTTGCTATATACAAAATGCTGAAGACACGGGATATATATTTAAATAAATAAACGCAAGTTTACTGGGCTTAATAATTTAATATTTGGCTAAATTTGTCTTAGTCTGGGATCTAGTCTGTCTCGTAGCCAGTCGCCTAAGAAATTCATTGAGAAAACAATTAGCAAAATGGCTATACCTGGGAAAAATGATATCCACCAAGCTGTGGAAATGTAATTTCTTCCCTCGGAGACCATACTTCCCCATGACGGTGCTGGTGCTGGTATACCCACTCCCAGGAAACTGAGAACTGATTCAGTGACAACAAGGGACCCAACTTGCAACGAGGCCATTACCATCACGGTATTAAATAAACCAGGTAATATGTGTCGAGTACATATTCGAATTCCTGAAGAACCAGACACCTTGGCCAAGGATACGTAGTCCATTTCTTTTAGTGTTAAAGTTTCGGCTCTAACTTGTCTAGCGAATGGAGGCCAAGTGAATATGGATAGCAAAATGATGACCAGCATAAGGCTGGGGGACCATAACACAGCGCAAACTAGAACTACCAAAATAAATGGGACTGCATACATGAAGTCAACTAACCTCATTATGAATTCATCTAACAGACCACCAATGTATCCCGAGAGTAATCCTAGTACGGTTCCTACCAATGTGCCGAATATTAAAACTGTTCCTGCAACAATTAAAGAAATTCTTGTTCCATATATAATCCGGGTTAAAATATCTCTTCCTATGTGGTCACCACCTAGAAGATATGGAGAGCCCGTTCCACCTAACCAAGAAGGGTTTGCGTTCCTCAAATCAAGGTCCCCGTCTAGTGGAGGATAAGGTGATATCCAAGGCGCAAATAGGCCTACAAACAGAAGAAGTATGATTGTCGCTACCGGTAATATAGGCAGTGACCTGAAGGTTTGCCAAAGATTATTTGCTTTAGTCAGTTCGTCCAGATTGGCCATATTATTGAATCCTAATTCTCGGATCAAGGATTGCATATAGAATATCAGCTACAAGACTACATACTAGAAATATGATCGCGAAAACCAAAGCGAGTCCTGTTATCAACGGGAAGTCAGTATTAAGTGCAGCCATCACAGATAGCCGTCCAAGACCAGGCCAAGCGAATACTGTTTCTACTACAACCGTACCTGTCAGAAAACTTGCCAGTAATATGGCGGCATAGGTTAGCGGAGCTATCATAGAATTTCTTAGTGCATGTTTCCAAATAATCGTTTTCGCAGACACCCCTTTTGCTCTAGCTAATTTGACGTATTCACTATCTAACACTTCAAGCATTGAAGATCTAGTTAGTCTCAATAAGCCTGCTGCAGGTAGCCATCCAAGTGTTATTACAGGCATCACATAGTGCGTCCAGTCCCCTTTACGAGAAGTTGGAAGCCACCCTAGATGTACACTGAATATCCATATGAACACAATTGCAATCCAAAAAGGCGGAACTGCTTGGCCAAGTAAGGCGAAACTTCTTCCCAAGTAATCCCAGACAGTGGTCCGTTTCGCGGCTGAAAGCACGCCCAATGGGATACCCAGGAGTATCGCGCAAACAAATGATATACCAGACAATTGTAATGTAGCTGGAAGGAATTTAATTATTAAGTCTAGAGAATTTCTCCGGAAGTGTACCGAGTCTCCAAAGTCGCCTTTTGCAGCATCTTTTACCCAGATCAGATATTGAACAATAAGAGGTTTGTCCAACCCCATTGCTCTACCCTGAGCTTCCCAATCTTCGTGGGTCATTCTTGTGTACGAAGACATGTATAGGTATCTTGGATCACCTGTCATTCGTGACAGCATAAATACGAGCAAAGTGATAGCAAAAACAACTATGACGAGAGAGATAATTCTTCTTGTTATAAAACGTGCCAAATTTTTTATCCGTAAAATCTAAAATGAAAGGTGGACCTGGCATTGAGCCAGATCCACCCTGAATTGCTGTAAGCTATTTGTCCAATTTCAAGGGAGTGCTAATCAGACAGTACTATTGTCTCTGGACTGTTAAAGTAGCCTGTTATATAAGGCCTCCACTCAACAATTTTTGGTGAGTAGATGAAGTAATTTCCTACAGTAGCGATAGCTGACTGTGTTTGCCAGTGGGACATGTAGTCCGTCATAGTGACGTTATTTGCGATCCTTGTGTCCATGTCAGACTCAACGTCGTTTCTTAGACCTACTTCACAAATGTCGTCTGGTAGTGTTACTCCACCTAAGTGGCCTGGATGTGCGCAGTAGAAACTGGCTAGAGACTGTCCAGGCAACCATCCAATTCCATGCAGCCAAGGCGTGTTCATCGTCTTGTCTACAGATTCTGGTCTCCTAACTGCATAGTCAGCGTGATCTACAGTCACGTTTAGTCCAAGATTGTCTATCCACATCTCTCCAATGGCGTCAGCGATTTCACAGTCCCAAATAGCTGGGAGGTTACAAGCTGACCATAGAGTTATGTCGAATCCATCTGGATATCCGGCGTCGATTAGGTTTTGTTTGGCTTTATCGACATCGTACGCAACTCTCCATTCTGGCTTAAATTCTGGCCTGTCAGGAGTGATGTTGGTAGCTACATAGGCTGTCTGCCCGAATCCACCAAGAACGGTGTTCACGATTTTGTCTCTGTCGATTGCCATGGATAATGCCCATCTTACCAATCTTGCATTTTCCATTGAGGTGTCGTCGTTTGGATCACCGATCCAAGGATACCCTTTCTGAATGCCTTCGTAGGCTCCATACCAGTCAGCCTCTAAGTTTGCCTGAACGTCAGTATTCGCACAGTTCGGGCATGTTTCACCCCAATAGTTGCCTGACCAATATATGGTATTTGGCGATGGCTTACCAAGTGTTATAACTTTTCCGCCCGTGTCTGCAACTAAATTAGGCAGTGCCTTACCTGGCATTTGAGCTACTTCTACTTCACCTGTTCGCATGGCAGCCTCACGGACACCTTGCTCCGGCATTTCGATAACCTGTAGGGTTTCTACTCTAGGGGTGATTCTCCAGTGTCCAGCGGATGTATTTGCTGTCATCTGGTCGTGTCCATCCCAAGATTCAACTACATAAGGGCCAGTTCCGACAGCATGGGTCAAGAATTTGTCTTCGCCCAATGTCTCATATGCAACCTTGCTGGTAATACCGTAAGTTGCACCCCAACCGATACCTCCGTGCAGCATACCCCAAAGAGGATCGAATCCTCCATCTTTTACGTTCATTCTGGCCTTGTCACCAACAACTTCCCATCCTACCTTGTGCCCTGGTGGTAATTGCTCACCTGGGTTACCAGTAGAACCTTCTTTGAAGGAATCATTGAATGTCCACACAATGTCTTCAGCAGTAACGTTGCCGAATTCACCATGTGTGTTGTGCCATGGAATTCCCTCTCTAACTGCAAAGGTGATACTAGTCTGATCTCCAGCTATTTCCCAACTTGCAGCGATTTCTGGAACGTAGGTGTCCTGAGATGGGACAGTTGGAGGTGGCGCCCATTGAGATCTGACGATACCTTCAAATATATTCCAGTCGATTCCAAATCCGCCCACAGTACCTCTTGCATCTAGTGACTGAAGTTGCACTAGTGGTGGAACCAATGGAACAGCAACTGTAAGTTTGCCTTTCGGCTTGCTCGCAGCAGGCAGTTCCGCTGCCACTGGGACTGATACTTCGACGGTTTTTTCAACAATAACAGGTTTTTCAACCTCTATTATTTTGGTTTCACCTTCTTTGGTGACAACCACTTCCTTAACTACCTCAACCTCTACAATTTTGGTTTCACCTTCTTTGGTGACAACTACTTCTTTAATGACTTCTACAGGAACTTCCTTGACAACAGTTTCGCCAGGAACTTCTACAGTCTTTACGACTTCTTTAGTACAAGCCATCACTGATAATGCGGCTATTGCCAACGCAGCAATCACGGCATATCTCCAAGATGCGACAGACATATAAAAACCTCCTAAATGTCTTATTAACTTGCGTTTGAACTAAACTTTGCCCAAACACACATCCCTTCAGGGAGTCCTTTAGGATTCCCCACGCGATAGCACCCGACACTCAATTCATCTCTGAGCACCAGAACAATTCGCCGAGAATGCTATAACTTGAATAAGATAATTGCAAGACTTGATTTTCTTTGTAAATTAAGGTTCATGCTGGGTTTTACATCCTTTGGTTAAATGAATCTGATTTATTAAAGCTCGGTAAACAATTGTCAATTGTATGCCTGTTTGGATCTATTATTTGACTGAGATATTTGTGCGACGTACTCTGTAGTTCCGGAAGATTATTGATAAATACGCTCAAGTTGGAGGCAAAAGCAATGTCAAATTTTGGAGAAGGTGACTTTCAATATAAAGTTGTCGATGGGTTTTTTAAACGGCCTAGAGGATGGCCTTTTGTCGAGGTAGCCGACGTTGCTGTGGACCAAGATGATAATGTTTATGTTTTTAATAGGGGCCCGTATGCCGCGATAATGATCTTTAATAAAAATGGAGAGTATTTAGATGGTTGGGGAAGAATTGGGTTTGATTTTATAGTTCCACATGGAGTAACCGTTGGCCCAGACGGTTTTGTCTATACTAGTGATACAGGAGATCATACTGTTCGTAAATGGACAAAAGATGGGAAACTATTGTTGACCCTGGGAAGACCTCTTATAAATGCCCCTGAGCAAAGTGGGGATCCATTCAATAGGCCAACACATTTAACTGTCGCATCTAATGGCGATTTATATGCTTCAGATGGCTATGGCAACTCTCATATCCATTGTTTTGATAGCGATGGGAATCTAAAGTTTTCATGGGGAGGTCATGGGACACAGCCTGGTGAATTTGACACGATTCACCATTTGTATATAGATCCAGATGACGGTGACAAAATTTACGCCTGCGATAGATATAACAATAGGATCCAGTTTTTTTCTTTAAAAGGGGAATTTCTGGGCGAATGGAATAATTTGAGATTACCTAATGCTGTAAGAAAAGGGCCAGATGGTAATTTTTATGTTGCTGAATTAGATCATAAAATTAGTATTCTAGATCCAAACGGAAATGTTCTCGCGACATGGGGTCAGAACGAAGTAGAGATAGATGATAGTGAAACTGGATCAGGATTGCCTAACTCACCCAGTAGAGATCCAATGATTAAGGGTAAAGTTCAACATGAGCCCGGCCCGGGTCTGTTCGGGGCCCCTCATGGCATAGCTGTGGATTCTGAAGGTAGCTTTTATGTATCTGAGGTAAGTGAGACTTTTCTTGGTATTGATAGGGGCGATAGAAGTGTGCAGAAATTTGTAAGAATTTAAGGGATAAAATGTATGGTAATTAATGGGAATTCACACGGTCAAGTCCCACCAAGTGGTCGTCGTGAGAAAGTGAATCCATATTGGGGTTTACCACCTTTAAATCACAGCAATATTTATGATTTACTCGAACGATCTAAAGCCCCAGGACTTAAAGATGTATTTATAGATACGGATACATACAATGAGATAGATGATCAGTTTGCTTTGGTACATGTTTTGCTGTCTGAAAAGATTAAATCTAATTTGAAGGTAGTGGGAATAGCTGCTGCACCGTTTCATAACCAAACCAGAGACACTAGAAATTATGCTCATGGGATGGACCTTAGTTACCAGGAAATTCAGAAAATATTAAAAATTTTAGATTGTGGATGGAAAGGTTCCCTTCATAAAGGTTCCACTTTGACAATCGATCAAAATGATGGTCGACCTGTAAAGAGTGAGGCCGCTAATAAGTTATGTGAATTGGTCAGAGATGGATATACCAGTGAAAATCCGTTGTATGTCCTAGCTCTCGGAGCATTAACCAATGTGGCATCTGCGATTTTATTTGATCCCTCGATACGCGAAAGAATGATTGTATGTAGTCTTGGAGGATTAGCTTCCGACCTGCAAAACTTTGGGGAATTTAATTATCAACAAGATCCTACTTCAGCCCAGATAGTGTTCGCCTCTGGAGTGCCAATTATCCATTTCTCAGGTTACTCAGTAACAGATATCCTGAAAACGACCCAATGGGAATTGGAAGCAAATGTTAAAGGAAGGGGTGATATAGGAGACTTTCTGTACAATCGTTTTATTGAATATGTTCCTCATTTTCCAGGTAGAAGTAAAACAATATGGGATTTGGCCCCAGGCGCATGGATAATGAATCCGGAGTGGTTTATCAGTGAAGTGATTCACACTCCAATTTTGACGCAAAGCAATATGTGGATTCAATACAGTGAAAACCATCCCATGCGATCTATCAAGTGGATAGACAGAGATCCCATTTTCAACGATTTTTTCTCTTTGTTAACAGAGTTCACTTCGTAATTACATTGGGTGGACATTGTGTTTTCCTAATTTTACTTAATAAAGGCTCTAAGTACTCTTTTGATGTTGGCATGCCGCATTTAGTAGTACTATAGAATTTGTTTTGCTATTTGATATTCCTGAATTGGAAACGGAGGTCCTTATATGGCACCTAGATTAGAAACTAAAACTGATTTTGATGGGGATGTTTATGATGCTGTCATAGTGGGTTCAGGATTTGCAGGAATGTATATGCTGCATAAATTTAACGGACTTGGCCTTAGAAGCGTCGTGCTAGAGGAAGCTTCAGACGTCGGTGGTACCTGGTATTGGAATCGATATCCAGGTGCTAGATGTGACGTAGAAAGTATGGAGTACTCATATTCTTTTTCAGAAGAACTTCAACAAGAATGGGAATGGTCTTATAGATATTCCACACAACCGGAAATACTTCAATATGCTGGACACGTTGCGGATCGGTTTTCTCTAAGAAAACATATTCGCTTTAATTCACGTGTCAAAAGTGCTAAATACGATGAAGGGGCATCTACTTGGTCAATTAGGACAGTTGATGGTGATATTTACAGAGGAAAATATTGCATTATGGCAACTGGAACTCTGTCATCTGTTAACACTCCAAAGTTTGAAGGGTTGTCTGATTTTCAAGGGGAATGGTATGTGACCGGAAGGTGGCCACATGAAGGTGTGGATTTCAAAAACAAAAATGTAGGGATAATAGGTACAGGGTCTTCTGCTGTCCAATCAATTCCAGTAATTGCTGAAGATGCTGCCAGTCTCACCGTTTTCCAGAGGACTGCTAATTACTCTATACCAGCACACAATAGGCCTTTGGAATCCGAGGAAGTTTTGAAAATCAAACAAAATTATAGCGATATAAGAGCGAGAGCGAAAAAGAATCGCGCCGGTATAGCGGGGATGGAAGTAGGTACAGAAAAAGCTATGGATGTTGATGAAGAAGTAAGGAAATCTGAATACCAACGTAGGTGGGAGAATGAAGGCACCGGATTTACCGCCGCATACATCGATATAGGTACAGACCTGATGGCAAATGAGACTGCCGCTTCTTTTGTTAAGGAAAAGATAAAGGAGGTGGTTAAAGATCCTATTAAAGCGGAACTATTGTCCCCTACCAATACCATAGGTTGTAAGAGACTTTGTATAGATACCAATTATTTTGAAACTTACAACAATGATCATGTTCATATCGTGGATGTTAATAAAACTCCAATTAAAGGTTTAACAAGGAATGGAATAGAAACAACTGAAAGAGAGTACAACTTTGACATAGTAGTTTTTGCAATTGGGTTTGACGCAATGACTGGTGCATTACTTTCGATAGACATACGTGGAAAGGATGATGTATCTCTCAAGGAAAAATGGAGTGAAGGGCCGCGGACATATCTTGGACTGGCCAGCGAGGGATTTCCCAACATGTTTACCATCACAGGGCCAGGTAGTCCCTCCGTTCTATCAAATATGATGACTTCGATTGAGCAACATGTAGATTGGATATCAGGATTTGTTTCTCATATTGAAGATCGAGATAAAACTACAGTAGAGGCAAATAAAGATGATGAGGATTCATGGATGGATCATGTTGCAGAAGTCGCAGACGGCACTCTGCGATACAGCTGTAATTCTTGGTATGTGGGTGCGAATATCCCGGGTAAAAAGAGAATATTCCTTCCATATGCAGGCGGGTTGCCCCAATATTCTGACATCTGCGATAAGGTAGCTGACGAAGGATACTCAGGCTTTACAATAAGTTAAGCAGCGGCCCCGCAGCAGCGTTTATATTTTTTGCCGCTTCCGCATGGGCACTGGGTGTTACGACCTACCTTTTGCTGTCCCACAGAATTCAGAGTGTATTTACGAGAGTCTGTGGTGCCAGAACTGGCTTTGATCGCAGTTTTTTTGCGGCCGACGCTTCGAGTTTGTGAGGCTGCGTTGTTTTCAATCCCTTCGGCTCTGAATATAGTATGAATCAGGTCATCTTCAATTTTGGACTGTAGGGATTGAAATAGGTCATGCCCTTCTTTTTTGTACATGACAAGTGGGTCTCTTTGGCCAACCGCTTGTAAACCTATACCTTGTCTCAAATTGTCCATTGTTGTTAAGTGTTGTACCCAATTAGTGTCTATTGACTTGAGCATCATGTACTGCTCAATGGTCTTTGCATTCTCAAGTCCTAATGTGTTTTCAAAGTCATCGTAAACTGACTCGATGTGATTGAACACATCAGTTGAATAATCTTCTGCGTTGGAAGTCTTTATGTATTGTTCGTCTGCCAGTTGCTCTGGCAGCGGAATTATTCTAGAGATATCGGCAGTCATTTTGTCGATTTCCCAATAATCTGGTATCGACCCTGTCATG
>CEVA01057009.1_pt1 | contig 11013 bp, 6 predicted proteins | sample 361521 | NCBI WGS metagenome assembly CEVA01 (sample SAMEA2622823, study PRJEB7988) | marine metagenome | isolation source: saline water (ENVO:00002010), including | reverse complement strand
TGCTTCAGCCATAATCCAATATCTCCTCGTTGAATGGATCACGTTAACTGATAAACAGGTAAGGACGCTCAGCGCATTTTTCAACGTTTAGAGCGAAAATTTATTTTATATGAGAGCGTTTTTTTGAAGGTAACGAGGCGGCGCAGAAGTAATACACCGCAATTAAGAGCTTGATACGTTACTGTTACTGAGGTGCTAATTACACGAAAACCATGCGCAACAAATTATAATTTGCGACGGCCTGAAAATGCATGAGTAAGGGTATTGCCATCGATATACTCTAACTCCCCCCCAACAGGCACACCGTGGGCTATACGAGAGGCATCCACGTTGTGACTGGCGCACAACTGGGCAATATAATGCGCCGTGGCTTCTCCCTCAACCGTTGGGTTTGTAGCAAGAATGACCTCGTTAATGCCACCCGCGCTAAGGCGCGCTTCAAGTTCAGTTAATCCTATTTCTTCAGGCCCCACGCCATCGATAGGCGATAGATGCCCCATCAGCACGAAATACTGGCCTTTGTAGCTCAACGTTTGCTCGATAGCTAACACATCTTGAGGGCTTTCCACGATACACAGTAAGCCACTAGCCTCTCTCTCTGGGTGACGGCATATCTCGCAAAGTTCATCTTCGGTAAACGTTCTACAGCGTTTACAGTGATGTATGTGCTCCATGGCATTGTGCAAAACGTTACTGAGATCGATAGCACCTGTACGGTTTCGTTCCAAAAGGTGGAACGCCATTCTTTGGGCGCTTTTATTCCCAACGCCAGGGAGGCAGGTTAGTGCCTGGATTAATTCTGATAGTAACGGGCTAAACTTCATATTTTCTACTGCTTAGGTGCTTCTTTGACGCTTTGTGGGCTTTCGCGGTATTTAATCACGTTCCGCTTTGCTTGGTCGAGTTTAACTTCGTAAATATTACCACCAAATAACCCTTTGTACTCTTCATCGGTGAACACCAGAGTATTGTCATCATAGAATGTTACTGCTTCTTTTTGCGTCACCACACCAAGGTCTATGCGTGATACATCGCCACTGAAGAAATTATCACCGTCAAAGTTCTCAAATAACCATAAACTGGTTGAGTCAAGAAGTACCAGCTTAGTTCTATCTGGGCTTATTGCCGCTGAGGTTATCCAACATAACTTTTCTAGTGTGGTACAGGTTTTGAATTCCCCGATGAGCTGGGCATCGAAATTAGCGGCGTGATCACCAACTTTATAAAGCTTGGTAATGCCGTCAAAGGGCTGTGTTCTGTTTTTCGTGAACAAATAAAGGTTGCGTTTATATTCAACAAACGCCTCTAAATCGTAATTTTTATCTTCAGGTTTAACTTTCCCATCACCCATTTCGGGGTAAGTAAACTTAATAATCTCCGCTTCCGTGGTGTCGGTTTTAATATCGATTGGGTTTTCTATTTTGTAAATAGTAAGCCAGCGGCGCTTGTTATCGTTATTACCAAAATCACCGAGAAAAAAGTGGCCAAAACTATTTTGCGTCATGTCCTCCCAATCCACATTTTTAGCATTTGTCACAGTCACTTCTCTTTCAATCGTGCCGTCTTTGTTAAGCATGTATAAGACGGGGCCGTCGCCACTGTCGTTTATTGCCCAAAGTCTTTTGTATTTGTCGAATTCAATACCGGAAATCTCTTTAAGTTTTGGGTCGACCGTCACTGTTTTCATTCTGAACAGTTCGTGAATACTCATGAAAAATAGCACGGCGGCAACGGGAAGTAGTATAACCGTGGTGATAACTAAGCCTTTCCTTAGCACTACAAAAGCCTCTAGATAATAATTGAGTTAACGTTTTCCCTGCGCTCAAAAATAGTGTTAGTTGAAAAGTAAGCTAGGGATAGGAAGTAAATAATATAACGAACCATGTGATAATAAAGACCATTTTCACACGAAGCGCATTTTAGTGCGATAGGTAAGTTTTTGATGACGTAAAATAGTACTTGAAGCAGCCTCTTCATTCCTCCTCGTCGTGTTATCTAACATTAACAAGCGGTGAAGCATGCTCTGCTTGCAGGTATTCCATTAATCCGACCAAGTTCACAGGCCTTGTAAAGTAGTACCCTTGCATAGCTTTGGCACCAATCTTTTTGGCGAACGACACCTGTTCAATGGTCTCTAAGCCTTCTAAAGTGCAAGGCATACCGAGTTTCACACACATTGACACTACATTCTCGATGATAAGCGCTCTGCGTTTTTCTTGTTCACTTTGCAGTGGAAAACCGGGCAGTAGTGAGCGATCAATTTTGATAGCGTCATACGTTTCGTCAGCTAACTCTGATATGCAAGAAAAACCTGTACCAAAGTCATCGATGGAAACGATGACGCCAAGAGCCTTAATCTTTATAAGCACGTCTCTTGCCTTTGCACTTTGAAGCGTGGATTCAGTGATTTCTATGACTATGCGTCCAGGGTCTATATTATGGAAAGCAAAACGTTCAGCAAACAGCTCTACAACACCATCATTCTGTAACTGTACCGCTGACATATTTAGATTGAATTTTACGTTTAAAAAACCCCATCCGCTTAATGCTTTGAGTGCAAAACAGACCTCGTCTAGCATTAGTAACCCAATATCGTGAATATGCTTTGTGCGTTCAGCTATAGGAATAAACTTGTCAGGGCTAATTGGACCATGGCTGGGTATGTGCCAGCGAGCTAACGCCTCCACGGCTAATACTTCACCTTTCGAATCTATTATAGGCTGAAAGTAGGCTGTGATTTGTTTATTTTGAATTGCGCTTTTAAGCCCTTGTTGAATAAATAACCTATACTCGATATTTTTCGAAAGATCATCGCTGAATGTGACAACACCATTTTTACCGCCTTGTTTTGCTGAAAACATAGCAATATCTGCATTTTTTAGTAGTTCTGTTGGCGACATACTTTCTGTAGATGAAGCAAGGCCGATACTTGCAGTAATTTGAAAGTCACCTGATGTTGTCTTAAAGATTTTTTTCAATGATAAAGATAACCGCGATGTCATTTTTTTCAAAAGCTTGTGGCAGGTAGTGCTTGTCACGACTACAAACTCGTCGCCCCCAAACCTTATAACAGTGTCATCACCTCTCAACGCAGCCTTAAATCGACTTGCGCATGCTCTCAATATCTCGTCTCCCACCTCATGTCCATGGGTATCATTTATAAGCTTGAATTCGTCGATATCTATAAAAATAATTGAGCAGGGCTCACATGATTCATTATAAGTCTCGACAATACTGTTCAAAAGGTTCCGGTTCCCAGCACCCGTAAGAGCGTCGGTAAAAGCTAAGTACTTAAGTTGACTTTCCGATGACTTGAGCTCTGAAACGTCAGTGAGAATGGCTACGAAATTTGTTTCACCATCATCAAGCTCGAATGAGGTTACCGACATGGTTAAATGAAACCTTCGTCCTTCGCTTACAATAGTGAGCTCAGTCCTTAAACCGTCTATTAGATAGTCCGGGCGAGGATCGTGTTTTCGCGCTTTAGGAAAAACACTGTTAATGTGAGTAGATATTAGATGTTTAACTTTGGTGCCAAGCATATCGCATAAGGATTGGTTGGCTTTAATTATGAGCCCTTCAGCATCACAGACTAAAACACCTTCTTTAATTTCACTGACTATCTTATCTGCAACGCTTAGGTTCGACTGAGTACTTTGTAGTATTGATATATCTTGTATAGCGCCAATTTGTACATAGTCGTCGCCCCACCCTACGTCGGAAAGGACAACCTGAAACCATTTAGTCGGTTGCCCATCAACTTTTAGCTGCAGCGTTGTAAGGTAATTCGACTTCAAATGTATCGCCTGTTTTAATTCAGACTTCTTTTCCTCGGGAAACAGCGCAAGGAATTTGGATACGGGCATTTTACGTGGAAAATCAAAAAGGTTTTCTACACTCTCGATAACGACAGACTGAGCAGAAGTATCGACTTCTAACACGCCTAACTTCGCAATTTTTGAGGCCATTGCGAAACGTCTATTAGAGGAGGCAAGCGCTTTTTCGGTTTTTTTTCTTTCCAGCGCAACTTGAATAGTAGTGGTGAGCGAAAGCACGCCGTACGGTTTTACAAGATATCCATACGGGGAAATTGCGAGCGCATTAGAAATTGTCGTGTCATCACAGTAAGAGGTACTAAATACCACGGGCACTTTATACCTTTCTGTGATGTTTTTTGCTATTTCAATACCAGAATTTGAACCGCCCAAATCGATGTCCATCAAAATGAGATCGGGAACACGTTTCTCGACTAAAGAGTACACTTCACTTTCCGCCTTTGCTATACCTAACACCTCCATATCTGCTTCGGTCAGCGCATTTTTAACGTTCATCGCTTCGATTAAATTGTCTTCAACAACAAGTATTAGGGGGCGAGTGATATCAGTCACGGGTTTACACCTTGAAACCAAAAGCTTCGATAGAGCGCTTTAGCAAAGTTGTGTCGACAGGTTTCGTTAATATATCGACTTCAGATAGCTCGTCTGGCAGCTCTATTGCCGCTCCGTAACCCGTAATGAAAAGAAACGGTATTGATAATTTCTGTATTTCAATACCTAACTGAAAAGTATTTTCATTCCCCAGGTGAACGTCTAAAAACATCATCGAAGGTTTAACTTTCGCCAATGCCGCTCTGGCTGAATTAATGTCGCCAAAGATATCTATCTTATCAATGCCCAATTGTTTGAGGTGTTTTTTAAGGTCTAGCGATATAAGCAGGTTGTCTTCAACTATAAAGGCGCTTGTGAGAATTTTTTCAGTGTTAGCTGTACTGACAGCTTGAGGCTTGTCGCCACGAGTTGCATGCTGAGTGCTTGTTTGGCTAGTACCAAACTCTATGTATTTACGAGGAATGAGAAATTCCGCATTGAGTCCGGCAATTTGAGTACTCAATGACGCCTTTCCTTTTAGTTCATGGGGAATAACTGATTTTATAACCGTCATTCCAAACCCTTCATCGCCTACGCCATGTAAGGGCGGACCACCTAGCTCTTCCCATTTAATAGTGCAGCCTTTTTCATCTAAGCCCCAAGTTATCGCCACTTTGCCATCATTACTTGTGGCGCTCAAGGCTCCATATTTGGCTGCATTCGTGATCATCTCGTGGAAGACTAATACGATGGGGGTAACGGCATAGGGCACTAGGTATATATCAGGCCCTTCTATTTTAAAAGACGACTCTCTGATCATATAAGCCTTAAGCTCGTTATGAAGTAGATCCTTGAATCTTACGCTGTTGTATGAGGCATGCGTTAGCTGGTCATGGCCAAGAGCAAGCGCTGAAATTCTTGACGATAAAGAGGTAATAAATTCGTCAATATCTTTCTTATTTTGCGATGTCTGTCCAATAATCGCGCTTACTAAATTCAAGATATTGCGAACTCGGTGATTCAATTCACCAATGAGTAACTCGAGTCTTTTTTTCGCCTCACGTTGCAATTGCTCTTTTTCGTGCAAATGGCGAATTGTTAATTCCATCACTCCTAGTCTAATAGATTTAGCACGTTCAATATCGAGCGTGGTCCAAGGAGTAGAGGTTGACGCATTGGTCTCTACCCATTTCTCAAAACTCGCCCGTGGAGTAAGTACCTCTTCACCGTCCTTCAATTTAACACGCTTTGACGGATTGCCCGCCCACGACACTTGGTTGACCACTGAGTTTCTAAAAAGAAAAATATAGTCCATTGGCTGACTAGAGATTTTAAGTGCTAAAACCCCTGCCACATGTGTATCTGCTAACGAGTCATCAATGTCTGCCAAATTGTCAAATTGGTGGATTTCCTCATCTGGAAGGTCGGCTAGTATTGCTGTGAGCCGCTTGATTTTCTGAGAGCTAAATGCGGCACCCGACTTAGTATATTCACTGCTAAAAATACAGCCGATACCGTCGATATCTATAAGCGTCTTAAGCAATGAAAGTTGCTCTACAATGGCATTATTTAACGACCTGCCCAAAGAAAGGTTGCTAAGTACGCGGGTAAAAGTAGCATTCGCTTTTTCACTAACCCTTATGTGTTCATTAACAAGCCTTCTCGATAATTCTAGTGAAAACATTTCTCCGAAAAGCTCTAACTGTGCGACTAACCGGCCAGGGATGACTTTTTTACAGTTGTGATGGCAAGCAATTAGCCCCCACAATTCGTCTTCAACAATAAGCGATATCGACATAGAAGCGCCAACTTTCATATTCTTAAGATATTGAATATGCACTTCGGACACTGCCCTTAGACGTGAAAGAGAAAGGTCGATAGTATCTGTATCTTCTTTACCTTTCCCTATGATGCTGTAGGTTTCACCATTGACATCAGATATCGTTCTAATAAGATTTTTCTTATAGAGTTGTCTTGCTTGGCGAGGGATATCAGAGGCCGGATAACGCAACCCCAGAAAAGGTGTCATATCGCTAGAAGTTGACTCAGCAATAACCTCGCCTGAACCGTCTGCTAAAAATTGATAGAGCATTACCCTGTCATGGCCCGTCGCTGTTCTTACACTTTCAACCAAACCTTGATAAAGGTCATCAAGCTCAGAAAACATTGACATTTGAGCCATAAGTGCAGTGATAACGCCCTCGTATTTGCCAGCACTTTCTAGCTTTTCGAATTCAAGAATTAAATGCTCGGCACTTTGATGAATACACAAGTCGAACTTGTCTTCGCAGTGGGGTATTGAAATTGAATGAAGGTAAGTTGCTTTACTCAGGATAATCGCCTGACTCTGCGCGCCTCGTATAGCATGCACTAGCTTACGGTCAAGTAATTTCCATAGACTCTGGCCGATAAGGTTATCACGAGACACATTAGCGAAATGATCTAGGTTTTCCGATAAATGGGTAACCACACCCGCTTTATCAACAATAACCATGAAACCGTGATTTTGTATCTTACCTAAAAGATGAATCGGCTCTTTATCGCATTGGTTCACTAATGATAAGAGTTTGCTAGCTTTGTTGTGCATTATATTTGTCCCAACCTCTTTATTTAGACGACTTTATCAAGAGTCTAAAGGCTATCAAGTTTCAGAAAACACCCTACAGAAAACCTTAAAGATAAAAGCAATATAAATATAGACTAGGAATTGGTTAACCTAAACCTTTCATGCGTATTTATTAATATTAGTGTAAATATAAGCAAACGCGTGTATTTAAACTGAAAAGCCTGAATAACGAGATGTAAAAGCCGTTGCTCGAGTCTGTGCTGGCGAAGCGGATTTAGCGTCGAGTGAAGAAATATGGTCGATTAGGTGAATTAGATATGATGAGCAAATGTTAAAAAGCTCCGGTATAGAACCAGAGCTTTATAAGAACTTACCACTTGCTGATGCTTTGAAGCCCAGCGCGTGTGAATATTTAATGTCTAGAAACCCGGCATTTTGAAGCCAGGGGGAAGTGGCATTCCGCCAGTGACATCGCCCATCTTTTCTTTGCTGGTCTCTTGAACACGACGAACAGCATCGTTGAACGCTGCCGCAACCAAGTCTTCAACCATATCTTTGTCGTCGTCCATCAACGACTCATCGATATCAACGCGACGAACATTGTGGTTACACGTCATCGTTACTTTAACCATGCCCGCGCCAGCTTCACCAGTAACTTCTAGATTAGCTAAGTCGTCTTGTACTTTCTGCATGCGCTCTTGCATTTGCTGCGCCTGCTTCATGATATTGCCCATTCCACCTTTAAACATAATGTTTGTCTCGCTTCGTTTTGGTGTTAATAATTATGCTATCGCGCTTTAACCGTATCGGTTAGCACTGACCCATCGAAAGTCGATAGCAATGCTTGAATCGTCTCATCGGTTTTAATAACCGAGTGCGCATGCGCGTGTCGCATGGCATGAATTTCTTGCTGTAATGCAAACGGCGTGGATGACGGTTCACCCAACGTAATACTAACTTCTACGTTTTCACCCAGGCCGTGATGAATTGCATCAACTAACTGCTTTTTAGCACTGTCTTTTAATAAATGCGTCTGACTATGGTGAATTTCAAGGGACACGTGATTGCCATTTCGCGAAAATGCTGCATGTAATACCAACTGCTTAAGCAAGCCTGCGACCGGCATTTGCTCAACCAAGTTGCTCCAGTCATCAATTTGACTGGCGTGAGTCAGCTTACTTCCATCGGAAAGATAAGCTTGTAAACTACCCTCATAAGTTGTACTTAAGGGCGTATCAAAATCTAATGCGTCCCTAGTAAATGAACGTTCACCGGCATTTTCACCACGCTCATAAAAGCCGTGTTCCTTGCTCTCGAGTTCATTGGCGCGAGGAACAGGCGTAAGTGACGGCTCAACTGAATGTCCGTCTTGAACTGACTTCCCTGTATCCCAAGGCGGAGCATCTTCTACGTGCGGGTTAGGGTTATAATTTGCGTCACTCTCATCATTTGAAAAAGGCATATCCTCTTCAAAATCATCTAGGGCAAAGGCATCATGACCGGAATCATTGTTATCTGCAAAGTCAGCATTTGTGCTTGCCTGTTCACTACCACCAAGTAATTGTGTATCGCTACCGTCGTTAAGCGTATTGGCACTCTGATGGTCAGTTATACTGTCTTGGCTTTGTTCGGACTCTGGAGCGGCTTCAAGCGTAGGACTGTTAATGGGTTCAGGACTGTTACTTAGCTCAGGGCTGTTACTTAGCTCAGGGCTGTTAATCGGCTCAGGGCTGTTCTTTTCATCAGCCACTGTGCTAGCAGAGTCCGTTTTACTTCTAGTAAACCGCGCTTGTATTTCACTAGCGCTTTGCGTTTTAGCATTAGCCGCACTACTACTTTTTGCGTCAGCATCTTGCGCTTTTTTTTGTTTGAGTTTTTGGCGCAATGCCAGCATATCGGCGGTAGAGGTTAACTGTTCTTCTGCTGACGGCGATGGCTCAACTATACGCTCGCTTTCGGGCGTGTCCAATTCGTAATGGCCACTCTCATCCTGTAGAGGTGGCATGTCATCCATATAAGCGTCTAGCGGTGGTTCATCAAAATATTGAGCAACAGGGCTTGCTTCTTCGTCTTCAACTGATGCATTGCTCTGAGGCTCTTGTGCCTCAGATGCACTGGCGCTGGAAAGATTCGCTTCAAACGCTATATCAGTTTCAGCGGCCGTATTTGTTTGCGTATTAGAAACCGCGGTGGGCTCTTCTTCGTTCGCTACGGTTTCAGCGGGAGCTGATGACGGAAGATCCGTCGACGCATCAGCTATAGGACTCTGTGGCGGTGTCTTAGGTGAAGTAGGTTTATGCTCTGGCTGCGCTTCAATTTGCGCTTCGCCTTGGTCTATCGTTGCAGAAGTTTCGCTTAAAGGCGGTTCCTCCTGCTTACTAACGTTTCCCGGGCCACCACTGGGAGAAGCATGGTTTACAGGTAAATTATGCTCACTCCTCCCGTTTTCTATCTCGTCTACGGTTTCAGCTATTGGCGCGTTTGGTGCAAAGGCCATCATACGCATTAGCGTCATTTCAAACGCGCTTTTACCATCGGCAGCAAAAGGTAAATCTTTTCTGCCTTGCAATGCAATTTGATAAAGTAGCTGTACTTGTTCTGCAGAAATAGTTTTGGCTAATTGAAATATCGCTTTTGCCGACGTGGTTTCAAGCTTGCAGGCTTCTGGCACCCATTGCGTCAACGCAATTTGGTGAAGCAAGCTCGCCAACTCACTATGCACATTGTCATAATCAGGTGCTTGTTCAGCAATGTCGTTAACCAACTGCAAAACCTCGGCAGGGCTTTTATTCACCACCGCATGAATTACTTTCAAAAGCTGGTTTTTGTCCATCAGGCCAAGCATGTCGGTAACAACCGACGCCATTACTTGATTCCCACCCTGAGCAATTGCTTGGTCGGTTAAACTCAGCGCATCACGCATACTGCCCTGTGCCGCCCTAGCCAGCAAAGCCAAAGCAGGCGCCTCAAAAGCAAGCTGCTCTTGCTGAAGTATATGAGTAAGCTGACCGACTATTTGCTCTCGCGACATCGCTTTCAGGTTAAACTGCAAGCATCGCGATAAAATGGTGATGGGGAGTTTTTGTGGATCTGTTGTCGCCAACAAGAACTTTACATGCGGAGGCGGCTCTTCTAGCGTTTTTAACAGCGCATTAAAGCTATGTTTAGAAAGCATGTGTACCTCATCGATAAGGTACACTTTGTAGCGCCCGCGGGTTGGCTTGTATTGTACGTTATCAAGAAGCTCTCGAGTGTCTTCCACTTTGGTTCTTGATGCCGCGTCAATTTCAAGCAAGTCAACGTAATTACCCTGCTCTATTTCTTTACAGGTATTGCATTGACCGCAAGGGTTTGCCCCTTGCCCTTCCTCACAGTTAAGGCTTTTTGAAAAAATACGAGCAATGGTCGTTTTACCAACACCACGCGTACCTGTAAAAAGATAAGCATGGTGTAAACGGTCGTTATCGAGCGCATTTGAAATAGCAGACACTACGTGCTCTTGACCTACAAGTTCACTGAACTTGCCTGGTCGCCACTTCCTTGCCAGTACCTGATAACTCATTATTACGTATTTCGCCCTTGTTGCTGTTTTTGCTTATTGACGTTTATTCGCCTTCAAACTCGCAAATAGAATAACTTTCTATATCAAGCGCTGAAAGCTTTTGTTTACCGCCTAAATCAGGAAGGTTAATAACAAAACCTGCATGATTGATCTCGCCACCTAACGAGCGAATTAACTTGGCAGAGGCAGCGATAGTTCCGCCCGTTGCAAGCAAGTCGTCGATAAGAAGTACTTTATCACCCGGTTCTATGGCGTCTTTATGGATTTCCAATGTATCCATACCATATTCCAGTTCGTAGCTTTCGCTTACTACTTCACGTGGAAGTTTATTGGGTTTCCTTACTGGTACAAAACCAATGCCCATTTCGATGGCCAATGGCGCACCAAAAAGGAACCCGCGTGCTTCGGTACCTGCGATCTTGGTAAAACCCATGCCCTGATACTTTTCTACAAGTAAGGAGATACAGCTACTGAATGCTTTGTGATCTTCTAAAACGCTGGTCACATCTCTAAATAAA
>CEVA01003336.1_pt1 | contig 11017 bp, 8 predicted proteins | sample 361521 | NCBI WGS metagenome assembly CEVA01 (sample SAMEA2622823, study PRJEB7988) | marine metagenome | isolation source: saline water (ENVO:00002010), including | reverse complement strand
TCCTGAGTACATGGCACAATATGCCCGTCGCATGGTCGATGCCGGGGTTCGGTTCGTCGGCGGGTGCTGTGGGACAACACCTGACCATGTAAGACACATAAGAGACTCGGTGAGGTCAGATCAGCCCAGACCCGTCATGGTCAGGGTTACGGACGTCGACCAAGAGGGGCTAGCAACCCTAGATCCTGTGCCGTTAGAGGCGTGCTCAGCATGGGGACAGAAGCTCTCTCGAGGAGAACCTGTTGTGTCGGTAGAGGTCTTACCTCCTCGCGGTTGGGATCGAAATGCGATAGTTGAACCTGCCCGTGAACTCAAAGAAGCTGGTGTTGATTCTCTGGCTATCGTTGATGGTCCTCGCTCCCGAAGCCGGATGGGAGCGCTCTCTGCAGCAGTAATCGTCGAACAGGAAGTCGGGATCGAAGCGATGGTGCACTACACGTGCCGTGACCGCAACATGCTTGGGATGATCTCTGACCTGCTGGGAGCCGCCGCTGTTGGAATCCGCAATCTACTCGTCGTGAGTGGTGACCCATCAGTTCATGGACCGTATCCAGATATGACGGAAGTATTTGACATTGATTCAATTGGGCTTACCAACGTGGTAAGAGGGCTTAACCAGGGCATCGACCCAGCTGGAAACTCAATAGGAGACCCAACGAAATTCGTCCAAGGGGTAGTGGCCAATCCTAGTGCCTTAGATCTGGAACGTGAGGTCACTAGGTTCCGTTATAAGGTGGAAGCCGGTGCAAGTTTTGTGGTGACCCAACCCATCTTCAATCCTGAAAGCTTGGAGAAATTCCTCGACAAAATTCACCAATGGGAGATCCCCGTGGTCGCAGGGATTTGGCCATTTTTAAATCAGAGAAATGCAGAATTTCTTGCAAATGAGGTGCCCGGAGCTACAGTGCCCGAAAAAATTGTGGATCGGATGCGGAAAGCTCAGATCTCTGGTGACGAAGAGGCATTGAATGAGGGCGTAGAGATTGCCGCAGAGATGATTGATGCCATCCGCCCGCTGGTGCAGGGACTACATCTTAGCGCACCCAGTCGTCGGGCGGACGTGGCACTGAGAGTCCTACACGAAGCTGGAGTTAGCACAAATACTAACTCTTCTCTTTTTGGAGTATAGTTAGGTACGACCGCTAAACTAGTTCGAGAATTCGACGCAAACGCCGGGCTGCTCCTCTGTTACCGAGGTTGCTCACATACACCTTCTCTGCACCAATACGACGAAGTTCTCTGATCGATTCCGCACAAATCTCCTCAGGCGAAGTCCCTGCTTGAAAATCACGAGTCAATTCCTCCACTGGAACGTGAAAGAAGTTATTTAACTCCTCTAGAGTCGAGGGATTTGCACTGCGGTAGAAGAAAACACCAAAAACGATAGGCACGAGAGTTGTGTCTATAATATTCAGAAAGCGCTCAACCTCAGGCAGCGAATGATGTGAGACTATCTGTGTCAAAGCAAAATCAGAGTGGGCATCAGCCGCGTGGAGGAAACCCGCTTGCTCTATAGCGTCCCGATGTGGATTTACCCAGCCTCCAAGGATAAGCTCAGGTAGACTCGTACTTATGAGTTCCCGCAAGTCTCTCCCGTGCGGTACACAGCGCTTAGGTCCTAGAGACTGATCTCCACCAAGCACAGTTAGTGCATCGAATCCACCTGAGATCGCGCGCGAGGCAAACATGAGACAATACTCTAGCGAGTGTTTCGCTGTAAGGATCGGGATAATGCGACGAAGATCGGCCTCGTCACCTAAGTTCGCTGCCACATGCGCGAGGCTCTCTTCCTCTGCTTCACCTACCGCATTATCAGTCAAGAATACGAAAAGTTCTTCAGAAGTGAGACGACTTAGCGAGTGATGGAGATCAATCCAGGCCTCCATGCTTTTCCTGGCCTGGAGGTTAGAGCGAGGAGGACGAAGTTCCACAGCAACCATCGGTCCAGGCTCTAAAAGCTTTTCAAGTAAGAGAGCTTGGCGGTCTGGGACTGACTCTGTCATTTGGATACCCCCACCAATTCCTCGATTTCCGATGCACTTGTTGGCAACCCGCCACTGAGGATCTCACAACCATCTTCGGTAACCAGCACATCCTCCTCAATCCTTATGGCTATTCCTGATAAGTGTTCAGCTATGTCTTTGGTTATCTCAGGACGAAAATAGAGACCTGGCTCAATAGTAAATACCATACCAGGCTCAAGCACGCGCGCATTTCCAGAGCTCGAATAGTCTCCAGGATCATGGACATCAAGACCTAACCAATGGGATGTTTGATGTGGGTAGTAGGGCAGGTATGCCTTTTTCTCAAGTAACCTGTCAATGGATCCTCTTAGCACTCTCAAGTCTATTAACCCCTCCACAATCACCCTAGTAACAGCATCGTGCAGCGCAGTAATGGGCTCACCCGGCCTTACCCTATGAATAGCGGACTCAAGCGAAGCTAGAACTACCTCATATACATCTCTCTGGGCGGCTGTAAAACGCCCACTGATTGGATACGTGCGAGTCACGTCCCCGTTGTAGAATCCAACTTCAGCTCCAGCATCAATGAGTACCAGATCGTCTTGACCGAGAATCTTGTCGTTGGCTGTATAGTGCAGAATACATCCATTGTTCCCGGATCCAACGATTGTTGGAAATGCCACTGTACTCCTAGCAGAACTTCGAAACGCCTGCTCAACCGTGGCCTCAATAGTCCATTCACCAACGCCCGGAGAGATGATGGCAGCACCTACCCGGTGTCCTGCGACGGTTACCTGAGCCGCCATCCTAAGACACTCGATTTCGCAGTCTTCTTTCTTTACGCGTAGCTCGTCAAGAATTCCTCCAGGGTCCACTACGCCTCTCGGCCCAGACCCGCTTCGAGCACCTTTTAATCGAGCATCTTCGAGAGCCTGCTTCACATAAGATTCGAGTCCATCGTTCACGCGAGCACGGTAATGGATACAGTCCGCTCGCTCGAGTAGACCAGGAAGTAAATCAGGTAACTCACTCATCATGTAACATTCATCAGCCCCAAACTGATCTTTGGCGATTTCTGCTCCAATCATCGGGCCAGTCCAAAGTTCATTGCTCTTATTAGGATCAGCCACAAAGAGCACAAAATGAGGATCTTTATTACCACGAATTAGTGCTAACGCACCCGGTTCAGTGATTCCGGTTGAGTAATAAAGCTCGTTGTCGGGACGGTACCGGTGTTGTGTGTCCCGTGACCGGTAAAGTGTAGGTGCAGACGGCAGTAACATGACACCGCCGTTCAGTAGAGATCGGATCGACTCTCGACGCTGTCTGAACACCTCTGGGGCAACATCACCCGGAAAATCTGATAGAGTCATTCGGGCAAGCTAGCTTTGGTTGAGTTAGCAGGGCACCCCACGATAGGTTCACAAACGGCCCAAAGAGAGTAACATATGGGTTACATAGGTACCGCTTTAGACCTCGTGATTTCGAATACTAATAGGAAAAGAGGCAGGCGCATCGTGCTCCGAACACCCAGTGTTCTATCAGTCATTTTAACCTCGACACTCGTATTTACGGCTCCAGCCTGGGCACAAGATCCCGATTCAACAGTCACTATAGATCCAGTACTAGTCAGAGTTCTAAGAAGTAGCGTGGGAACTGGAACCCCGCATTCTGTCTCGGTTGTCACTGGCTCTGAATTGACTCGGGGGACTGCTGGTGCCTTCCTAGAGGACGCACTTCGGGCAATGCCTGGGGTGCAGATCCACAATCGTTTCAACCTAGCGATGGGTGAGCGCCTTTCGGTCCGAGGTTTTGGCTCAAGAGCACAGTTTGGGGTGCGGGGCGTGCGCGTATTGGTTGATGGAATTCCCGCGACACTCCCTGATGGCCAGGCCACGCTCGATCACCTGGACCTTGCGGGTCTCGGTCGGATCGAAGCGTTAAGAGGACCGTCCTCCTCACTCTACGGCAACGCTGCCGGCGGTGTACTGCACTTCCGCTCCCTAGACCCGGCCACCGAGCCCGCACTGCTTTCATTTCGGAGCACGTCTGGTTCTCACGGGCTACTCACCCTACAGGGCGTTGTCTCAGGCCAGTCTGGTAACACCGGCTACCGTGTCGGCGTTTCACGGCTGAGTTATGACGGGTTCCGGAGAGATCCCATCGCTGATGATGGTAGCATTTATGCTGGCGGCAAACGATCAGTTGTGAATGCATCACTGACCCTACCAGCTGGTGCTGGCCGGTTGAGGATTGTAGCTAATGGCGTCCTTCTGGATGCAAAAAACCCTGGATCTCTCTCTCAGTCGCTACTTGATGAGGGGAATCGCCAGGCATATCGTTTCAATGTCATCAGTCGCACTAGCAAGGATGTAAAGCAAGGCCAAGCTGGAGCAACTTGGACAGGACCACTCGGTGGAGGTGAGGCGGAAATTTCCTCATGGGTGATCAAACGAGAACTTGATAATCCGATTCCAGGCAAGGTCGTTGATCTCGACCGAAAAGCAGGTGGAATGCGCGCGCTGTTTCAAGACCAAACCGAAATCTCAAGTGGCAGATTTGGGATCGGGGCGGGATTCGAGCTTGAACTTCAAAGCGATGAGCGGTTTAACTGGAAGAATAGCAAAGGTGAAAGAGACAATCTTCTTCTCGAGCAGTTGGAACGCGTTCGGAGTACCGGTCTTTTCATGCAGGGGAGACTCGATCTCGATGCAGGGCCCTCATTGTTGGCAGGACTCCGCTACGATCGACTCCGGTTTTCTGCTACGGACCGCTTCATAAGCGCTGAAAACCCAGATGACTCCGGAGAACGAGTCATGGATGCTTTGAGCCCATCAGCTGGCTTGCTGATCAATGCTGGAACTGACGTAGAAGTATTCGCCTCAGTAGCGGGATCGTTTGAAACACCCACAACAACAGAAATAGTAAACCGCCCAAGTGGTGCGGGCGGATTCAACCCTGACCTAGAGCCTCAAAAAGGATTCACACTCGAAGGCGGGATCAGAGGCGGACTTGGGGATCAAGGGACATTCGAGTTTGCACTATTCCAAACAAAACTCACGGGTGAACTCGTTCCATTTGAAGTACCGACAAATCCCGGACTTACCTACTACCAGAATGCTGGACAGTCGCTTTATCGAGGATGGGAAGCTTCACTAGATACGCGTCTCGGTGAGAATACTTCTACACGAATCGCATACACTCGTGTCGATGGCAGCTTCAAGGAGTTTATCACTGATGATGCTGACTATTCTGGCAACAAGATCCCTGGACTAGCTCCACATCGGGTTGATGGGCTGTTTCAAGTGGACCTAGATGAATTTTATGTAGCGCTTAGGGGTCTCTTCCAGGCTGATATACCCGTAGACAACGGCGGTCAGTTCAGTTCGGAGTCATTCTTCGTGGCAGATGCCCGACTCGGAGTCGAAAATCTGGTTTTGGGTAACCTGGAGGCTTCACCATTTGTGGCGGTCCAGAACGTGTTCGATGCGTGGTACAATAGCTCAGTGATTGTTAACGCATTCGGGAAAAGATTCTATGAACCGGGACCTGGGCGCACCTTCTTGCTTGGACTTGGAATTACCTGGGGTAATTGAGCCAAGAACAGGCCAAATCAACCTGGAAGAAATGTAAGCAATGAAGTCACCGTGCCCGCAGGGGAATGTTTTAAAACTTCTTCCTAACGGGTCTTTGATTTTGGTGCTTTTCATGGTTCTGGCTGGCGTTTCACCGCAGCTGAGTTCGGCTCAAGATGGTCTACGCATTGGTTTGACCGTGGGTGGAGCAAGCAAGTTCGGCGTGGTACTAGAGAGCTTCCTCAAAGGCAACCAAAGTTTGGAACTAACGGTTGGAACATGGTCCTTCAAAGAGGTCAGTACTTCTTTGGTGATTAAGCGATACTTCCGATCGAATGACCTAGACAGTGGCTGGTACAAACCTATACACCCTTTTATAGGTGCAGGCCTTTGGGTGGTTGGAGCTAAACCTCCAGCAGAACGCCTAGGGCTCGCCCTCAGTGCAATCGTTCCAATCGGCATCGATTGGAGCTTTCCTTTTGATGCAGACCCGTCATGCAATAACCGGTCTTGTCCGGTGGGACATCATGCCCTCGGAATAAGCGTAAACGTAAACCGGGCCTTACTTGTTCGCCGCAGTAATCCTGAGGATCAACTTCCACTAAATGGTCGATTGGTGCCGCTACCCGGAGCCTATTATCGCTTTATGGTGAGACACTGATTAAGCAATTGTACTCAATGTGAACTTACCATTCGTCAGGTTCGTCCCACGTCTGGGACCAAAACTTATGCTCCTCGTCATCGATTTGCTTGATATCGAGCGGAGAATCCTCATCCGTAGTAAGCGCACCCGTCGCGAGAATTTCTTCTATCGCCGCATCATCAACACTTGGCCTGTTCTTCTCAACCCGATCGCGTAACTGTATTCTCAAGCTAACCCCAGCGGTAACTACGAGGACGGTCAGCCCAGCCCAGAATATTAGCCAGAATAGTGTTAACATTAGAGTTCCTAGTAACAGCTCAAGTCTAATCTAATGGCTTCATTCCTACGTATTTGAGCCCACTGCCTGTATTGAAAAGGACGACCTCCTCGTCCTGATTTATCATACCTTTCTCCAAGAGGATAGGGAGCGCAGCAGCTGTCGCACCACCCTCCGGAGCAGCAAAAATTCCTGTGTCGATACCGAGCTTATCTACCCACTCAGCCATTGAATGGTCAGGGACGGCCACAGCTCCACCTCCAGACTCCCTTAGGGCTCGGAGAATGAGGAAGTCACCAACTGCTCCTGGAACCCTGAGCCCTGATGCGTATGTAGAAGCTCCACTCCACATTTCAGCTGCGTCATGGCCAGCTTCCCAAGCACGCACCATCGGAGCGCAACCGGCAGCCTGAACAGTGAACATCTTCGGCCGCTCGCTGCCAATCCATCCAAGTTGTTCCATTTCGTCGAAAGCCTTCCACATCCCAATCAAACCTGTGCCTCCTCCCGTGGGATAGACAATCGCATCAGGCAACCTCCATCCTAATTGCTCACAGAGTTCATACCCCATGGTTTTCTTGCCCTCGACTCTGTAGGGCTCCTTCAGCGTGGAAAGATCAAACCATCCATTCTCCTCTACACCCTGTCGTACGACGAGACCGCAGTCACTGATGAGGCCATCCAAGAGCTGAAGATCTGCCCCCAAAGCAGAAATTTCTTCAAGAATGGCTGCTGGTGTATCGGTTGGGACTACAACGTGTGCCCGAAGCCCAGCAGCTGCGGCGTATGCAGCGGCTGCACTAGCCGCGTTTCCAGCGGATGGTATCGCAACTTCCTCTGCTCCTAATTCGAGTGCGCGTGATACTGCAAGACAGAGACCTCGGTCTTTGAAGCTACCCGTTGGATTTTGGCCCTCGTCTTTCACCCAAATACGTTGAATGCCCATCCGATCCGCAGTTCGGTGTGCATCGATAATTGGGGTCCACCCTTCCCCGAGACGGATCTGAGACCTCCTGTTTCGAACTGGCAGAACTTCCTGATAGCGCCAGAGATCTGCGCTACGACACGCCACGGACTCTTTCGTAAAGTTTGGACTGATAAGATCCAGATCATATCGAGCAAAAAGCGGTTTGCCAGCTTCAGAAAGTCCAATAAGCTGCTCGCTTTCAACTTCTTCCCCGGTTCCGGTGCATTCCAGGTGCGTTGCTCCATACAGGCGGTCTTGGTCAGTCATGGGGGCGTGCTTTCCTCATTTTAGAAATTGATACGGTAACGAAACGGTGACGCGAACTACGGAAGGGATCACCTGCTCTGGACAGAGGAAATCTCATTGCTTTACTCGAGCCATCAACCGCTCAAGCAGCTAATCCGGCAATAGGAAATTCTTATTCGTACCGAAGTGCATCAATAGGGTCGAGAATCGCCGCCCTACGAGCAGGCCAGATGCCAAAGAAAAGTCCTATGAAGGCACTGATAGCCAGCGACAGAGCAACAATCTGCGGAGACACCACTGTGTTTAACCCAGCAAAACGCGTTGTCATCTCTGCAGCTCCGTAACCAATTCCAACTCCCAAGAGCCCTCCCAACACGCAGAGCGTCGAGGCCTCTACAACAAACTGTGTCATGATCGCCCCACGGGTAGCTCCAAGGGCCTTACGAACCCCTATCTCACGGGTTCGCTCGGTTACAGATACAAGCATGATATTCATGATACCAATGCCACCGACAAGAAGACTGATTCCTGCGATCCCAGCCAATAGTAGAGTGAAGGTTTGAGCCGTTGAATTGAAGGTTTCCAGTAGATCCTGGGAGTTGCGTATGCTGAAGTCTGCATCCTCACCTGGTAAGATACGGTGCTCCCTCCGCATAATCCGGTCGATCTCCGCAATCGCCTGATTCATTTCCTCGGGCGTTTCTGTGGCAGCGTAAATCGTGCCGAGCCTATCGCGGCCACCCATCACACGATGCTGGGCAGTCGACTGAGGAATAAAGATCTGGTCATCAGGGCGAAGCCACATTGCATCACCCTTCTCTTCAAGCACGCCAACTACCTCAAACGGGATGCCACGTACCTGGATGGTCTGTCCGATGAAGAGCTCGGTTGCGATCGAGTACTGGGAAGAGTCCGCAGGGATGTCGCCGAGCTGCTCTGGAATCGTATACCCGAGTACCGCTACTCGCCTGCGTCCTTGGACTTCTCCTTCGGTGAAATAGCGACCTGCGATTAGTTCGTGATCGTACATATCAAAATAATCGGGCCAAACACCCATAATCTGATTATTCGAATTCCAACGGAGGTATGTAACCTGCATCCGTGACTGAAGCTCAGGAGAGATCTTGAGGAACCCCCCGGTGTCATCCCTTAGCGCTTCGGCATCCTCAATCGACATCCGAGTATCACCCCGGGACACTCCACCACTGAATTCCTGACCAGGCCGGATGGTAAGTACTGAAGTGCCCATGCGGTTGATCTGTTGCTCAACCTGTAGCTGGGCACCCTCTCCTAATGAGACCATCGTAATCACTGCCCCGACACCGATTACGATACCAAGTGTCGTCAACACAGAACGCATAGCATTTGTGCTAATAGCGCTCATCGCCACCTTAATAATTTCAAAGATCAGCATCAGGCTTTTCCCTACTAAGGAGTCCGGGGTCGGAAGCCGCCACTTCGTCCCATCCCCCCACCGAAGAGATTTCCGCCCATTCGACTCATCATTCGGGCTTGGTATTCCTGCTGTTGGGCCATGAGTTGAGCAGCTCCCACGACAACGAGCACATCCCCTTCTTGGACTCCGGTCACCACCTGCGTGTGATCCCAATCGTTGAGACCCATTTGGACAAGTCTTGGCTCTGGCACGCTGTCCACGCTCATCACGAAGACGACTGCAGGTCTCGTATCACGAGTGGAAGCACCTGGACTGTCTCCACCACCGGACCGTTGGCCGGCCCCGGATCGACCACGTCCACCTCGGCCGCCACCCAGGTCCTGCATCACAGCACGCATCTCATCCTGACTAATTTCTCCACTCTCGACTTGTGCACGAAGCTCCTGAAGTCGAGCCATAACATTGCCTTGATCATCCTGACCATCTTCCGAGGGACTATCACCATTACCCTCCTCTACAGCACCTTCAGATTGAGGCCTGCCGCCCTGTCTTCCGCCCCTCTCACGTCCACCAGCAAATCCCTGTCCGCCTCGGCTACCACCACGGCTTCCCCGCATGAACTGCATCAAATCCATCTCATCTATGTTGAGACCTAACGCCATCGCTGCAGGACCGACGTCAGAGGTTTGTACAATTGCATTATTTGGAACCAATACCACATCCAATGCCTCGTCTATCAGCACCTCAACCTCTGCATTCATCCCCGGTTTTAAGAGCCCTGAACTATTGTCCAAACTCACAATCACCGGAAACATCGTCACATTCTGAACCACGGTCGCCTGAGGCTCTATCTTATCAACCACGCCCCGGAACGACTGATCCGGGAATGCTTCAACGCTCACAATAGCCTCCAGTCCGGAGGCTAACTGTCCCATATCAGTTTCATCCACCAATGTCCTGACCTGCATTTCTGCAAGGTTTGCCATCATGAAAAGCGCCGTGCCACCCGACACGTTTTGTGACGCTGATTGGATAACTACACCCTCTTCGACGCTTTTTTGGATGATGGTCCCAGCAGCTGGAGCTCTGATACGAACGTCATTCAGTTGAAGTATAGCGAGGTCGTGGTTGGTCTCTGCCTTTACAAGACTTGCCTGCGAGTTCGCAAACTCAAGGCGAGAACTTTCATGCTCCTGTGGAGTGATTACCGCGGCCTCTAAAAGTTGATCTGACCGCTCAAGTTGGGCTTCAGAAATTTCGAGTCTCGCCTGAGCAACAGCTAAGTCAGCTTCAGTCTGGTTAAATCTGTTTTGAACGTCGCGCGGATCGATGTCGGCTAGGAGTGAGCCCGGCCCAACCTGATCCCCGACATCCGCATGAAGACGCAAGATTTCGCCCGAAGCTTTCGATTTGACTTCGACCGTGCGAATCGGCTCAACGGTACCGGTAGCTTCCGCGCGGATAGACAAATTGCCGCGAGTTACTTCTACGGTTGTTAGCGACGATACTTCATCTACTGACTCGTCATTGCTACATGCTGCGGTAACAACGGCAATCACGCCGGTCAAAGCCAGTGTTAGGGTTCTCCTTGTCATACCATCGTCTCCACTGGGTCATTCAAGAAGTCTTTCTCAATCATTCCATCATTGAGGTGTACCTGCCGTTTCGCATATTCTGCAATGTCTCGCTCATGAGTCACCAAGACAATCGTTTGTCCTTGTCCATTAAGCTCACTGAGTTGGCGCATGATATCCCCACTTGTAACAGAGTCCAAGTTACCCGTTGGTTCATCAGCCAATAGAATCGCGGGATCATTTACAAGTGCTCGTGCCATAGCTACTCGCTGGCGTTGACCCCCAGACATCTCGGGTGGACGATGATCCATTCTGTCAGCCAATCCAACTAATTCCAGTTTCTCAGCAGCGAGACGGCGGCGATCTCTGCCCCCA
>CEVA01212195.1_pt1 | contig 11022 bp, 10 predicted proteins | sample 361521 | NCBI WGS metagenome assembly CEVA01 (sample SAMEA2622823, study PRJEB7988) | marine metagenome | isolation source: saline water (ENVO:00002010), including | reverse complement strand
AGATTGATGCCGTTGTGGATGACGGACATCTTGTCGGTTGGTAGGTGCAGGCGTCCGATCATCTTATCGGCGTAAAACCGGCTGGGAGCGATGAAGTGATCCACGTCCTTCGCGCGTTCGGCCATGATGGCCCACACCTCGTCGCGCAGTCCATCCGGCATGCTGTCGATGTAGGGCGCTTCGTTTTGCAGCAGACAGGCGATGGGTGTATCGAGGCCGGCGCGCAGTTCACGCGCAAGACCCAGCAGGAGTGAGTTGGAAAGGCAAACCATGTCCGGTCGCGGCTGGGTCTTCAACCAGCCGAGCAGTTCGGACAACTCACGTGCCTGGTTGCCTTCCTCGCCGCGCAGCATGGAGATGGTGAGGTCGCCGACGTCCTCCGCCCGCGTCTTGCCCGCGCGAGTGGCCGCCCATTTCAATACCCGCTCGGAACCGATCATTCGTCGCATCCATCCCGGCGCGCGGCGGTACAGGGATGAGCCCTGTCCGAGGTAAACATTGACGCCGTTGTAAAAAATGGGTGTGCCCGTGGATTGATCGTCTTCATCCAGCGTTAGCGGAAGATAGAGAGGCACCATTGTCACCTCGTGGCCTTGCGCGCGCAGTGCGGAAACCAGTGCGTTGTCGCGGAAGCAATTTCCGCAAAACATTTTGCCGGCACCGGGTGTGATTTGGACGATGTTCACGCGTAATTTTTTGCCCTCTGCCGGAGATGGACAAACAACGATTGGCGTATCAGCTTATTACCGCTTTGGGTTTTGAGGCCAGCGGGGTGCCCAGTTCAAGGACTTCAGGCACATCGCAAAAGTCCCCAATGCACTCGAACAGTTTGGTGAAGTCCTTGTTGACGTCGCCAGACAGGCAATCGGTCACGTCGCCAGCGATATCAGGATGCTTCTTGACCAGTTCCGCAAAGCTGAAGTTTTCGTTATAGAAAGCATAACAAAGCTTCCTCATGTTTTCGATTCCCTCGCGGAGCGTGAGGGAGTATTCGGTGAATCGTTCCGGCGAAAGGTCGTTTGCTTCAAAAGCTTCCTCGGCGGCATCCGCGGCCATCACGCCGCTCTTGAGCGCAAGCATCAGGCCGCTAGAAAAAACAGGATCCAAAAAACAAAAGGCATCGCCCAACAGGAGCAGGCCTTGCGTCCCGCAATGACGGGAGTGATGGGTGTACTCGTTGGTGATGTAGAATTCGGAGATACGCTTGGCGGGGCCCAGGTTTTCCTTAACCCACTTGTTGTTCTCGATTTCGCGCTCCAGCATTTCCTGCGGCTTCCGGACCCCATCCCGGCTCAGGTATTTCCCTTCCGCCACGATGCCCAAGCTTACCCGGTTTTCATGCAGGGGAATCCACCAGAACCAGCCTTTCTCCGGCACGAAAGCCACGACAGTCGCGCCTTCATCGATTCCCTCCTGACGAACCGCACCTTCATAGTATGCCCAGGCGGCTACTTTGTTCAGGTAAGGATCCCGTTCGCGCCATCCATTGCGGGTGGCGGTGAAAGCTTCCTTTCCCGTTGCGTCAAATGTCAGCGGGGCAAAAAATTCGACCTCTTCGCCTTCTTTCGTCGTGGCCCTCACACCAACCACACTCTCATCGTCCCAGATAAGTTCCTTGACCGTGATTTCTTCGATTACCTCAGCGCCCTTCTTTCGGGCATTATCCAGCAGCATCAGGTCAAAGTCCGCCCGCATAACCTGCCAAGTTTGCGCCACACTTTCGCGGTCATACCGGTTGAAAAAATAGAACGGCTGGCTGGCGTTGCCGTCGGGGGAAATGAACTGCACGCTGTACTTCTTGACGAACGCCGATTCCTTGAGCCGTTCAATCATCCCCAACCGCTCAAGCGGATGATAGGTGAACGGGATAAGCGATTCGCCGATGTGGTATCGCGGAAATTTTTCTCGTTCCAGTACCAGCACTCGACGGCCGTTCTCCACCAAAACAGTCGCAGCCGAGGAACCCGCAGGCCCGGCTCCAATCACAATTACATCATAACAATCGTTTTTCACGGGTGAGCATCCCATATATTAAGCCGAAGACAAAATCTCTTCAGGCGGCAGAATCTCCACAATCTCGGCCAGCGGATGTCCGGCCTTGTCAGTGAGGGTATTGCGGCGACCGTAAAGAGTTGGGGTGCCCTCGAGTCGCAGTGTGCCTGTGATGTGCTCATCGGCCTGAACCTTTAGGAAAGCCTTGGGGCGGCTGGCGTGCGGCACTTCATGGGCAAACAGGATTTGGCCGAGAGGCAGCCGGGCTTCAATGATCTCTTTGCGCGTGTTCTCGGGAACGAGTGAGAGGTTTATCTTGATGGCTCCGTACTCGACCGGTCTCTGTGTTTCATCCAATTCCAGTAAGACTTCCCGAAAATAAAAATCGGCTCGTTCCTCGGCGTGCAGGGCATGCACGTGAATGCTGTCCCGGTGGAAGTTCTGCAACGTTGGGGTCATGTCGTCCTGATGTACCAACAAGGTATTGTAGGGCTCCGGCATGGCTTCACCCTTGATGGGCTCGATGGCGGGCAGCTCGCGGCCCGTGCGTGAATAAAAATCATCCAGCGGATAGAGCAGCGACGAGATGGCCGGTGTATGCGTGGCGGATTCTTCGTTCATGTTCTCCATTCAAAGTCAGGCGTAGCGAGCGTTGCGGTGCTCGGGCAGGAAGAATTCGTGCAACAGTCGATCTACCTGAAGCAGACCGTCCCGGTTTATGCGCACGGTGTCGTCTTTGATGGTGAGGTAGCCCCATTCACTGATGCGCTCCAGAGGCTCGGCGAATCGGTCGGCGGGATTAACGCCGAACTTGTCCTTGAAGTACTTCAGGCTTAGCGAGCCGAGCTTGAGTTGCAGGATGAACTCGCGGATGAGTCGCTCATCGTCAGTGGGAGTCAGTGCCCGGTAAATGGGCAGGTGGCCGGCATTGAGCTGCTCAATGTATGGGTCAAAATCGTGGTGGTTCTGGTAATGCACCCCGCCGATGTGGCCGAAGGATGCAACACCCAGCGACAGCAAGTCCGCCCCGGCCCACAACTCGTCGCGGTACACGAAGCGTGTCTTGGCCTTGTCCTTCACCGCTGTGTAGGCGCTGCCAATGGTGTAGCCGGCGGATTGCAGCCTGTTGAAGGCATAGTCGGTCCAGCGGCGTTTCGTGTCCCAGTCGGCTACCGGAGCGGTCAGCTTGCCTTCCGCTTTCATGCGTTGGTAAATGGTCGTGTTGTAGGGCACCTCCATCTGGTAGATGGTCACGCTGTCCGGTTCCATTTCAATCGTGCGCTCGATGCATGCCTTCCAGTTCTCCTCGGTTTCTTCCAGCATGCCGGCAATGAGGTCGATATTGATTTGAGGGAAGTCCACCTCGCGTGCGAATTCATACGCCCGACCAATTTCCTTGCCGCGGTGCGCACGGCCGTTGGTTTCCAGAATGTGGTCGTCAAAATTTTCCACACCCAAGCTTAGTCGGGTGACGCCCAAATCGCGAATGGCTTGCAGCTTGGCATCGGTTAATGTCCCCGGCTCACACTCAAAGGTGACTTCCTCAACCTCGTCCCAAGGCAGCCGCGCTTTCATGCCGTCAGTGAGATGCCGCAACTGATCCACTGAAAGGTATGACGGTGTGCCGCCACCAAAATAAATGAACCCCGGTTTGCGTCCGTCGATGAAGGGCTTGGCTGCATACAAGTCCAGCTCCGTCAACGCTGCATCAAGATAGCCCTTGATCGCCGCTGCGTTCTTGTCTGTATAGACTCGGAAATAGCAGAAGTGGCACCGCTTGCGGCAGAAGGGAATGTGCAGATACAACCCCAGCGTTGTGTTCAGCGTGGCGGGGGTGTCCATGGCCGCGTCGACATCCGCAACGCTTTCCTTTTGCCAGAACGAGAACGGCGGATAGTTGGAGACAAAGTAATTCCCCACCGTCGTCTGGGTTTCCAGCGGGGGCTTGTTGGGGGTGAGAGTATCGCTCATCTATTTTTTGGGGCCGAAGCAATACACGAATCCGTCCTCGCTGCCGATGACCACCTTTCCGTTTGCCACCGCGGGTGAGGCCGTGATCGAGTCCTCGGTTTCAAACTCCCAAATCCTTTTCCCCAAATCGAGTGACACCATGTAGACCTTGCCGTCATTGGAGCCAAACAACACCCGGTTGCCACACACCACCGGGGAACTATTCACCTGGCCCTTGGTGTTAAACACCCACTGGAGCGCGCCATCCGCCCGGTTCAGGCAATGCAGGCGCTTGTCCTGTCCGCCGAACAAGACACGGTTTTTTGTCAGGGCAGGGGAGGATTCGTAATTGAACGGCCGATCCTCATATTTCCACAACATTTTTCCCGCCTTCATGTCGAAGCATAAAAACTGCGAGCCCATGCTGCCCACGTACACGTGGTCCCCTTCTGCCGCCGCCGAGGCCGCGATGGGGTCCGTTGATTCCACCGCCTTTTCCTCCTTGCCCTTGGCCAGATGGATCACGTGAACCATCGCATCACATCCGCCAAACAACGTACGCCCCTTCACCACGGCGGGCGTGCCATTAATCCGTTCCTGACACTCGAAGATCCATTGCTTTTTGCCGGTCTTCGCGTCGAGCGCGTAAAGGTTGTAGTCCCAGCTTCCAACGATGATCCAGTCATCCTTCCCATTCGGCGCCTTTACCCAGTTTGCACCGCCAACAATTTGGTCGTCCGTCTCAAATTCCCACAATTTGCCGCCCGTCTTTGCATCCAGCGCAAGTACCTTTCCATCCAGACCGCCGAAGAAGACGCGTCCATTCAAAACCGTGGGTGATGCCTCCACGGGGTCCGGATTTTTTTTCTGCGTAACGTACGTCCAGATTTTTTTGCCCGTGGTAAGGTTGATGCAGTGCATTTGGCCGTCGTCACCACCGACAAACACGCGGCCATCCACGATGGCTGCGGAGGATTTCACCGGCTCACCCACCTTGTATTTCCAAAGCAGCGCCAGCTGGTTTGGCAACTTGGCGTCCGAAACGCCCGTCAAGCCTGGGTTGCCGCGGAACATCGGCCAATCGGCCTGCGTCGCGGTTGCCGCCAACAAGAGTGCCATCGAAGCCGTCATCCGAATCCTGTTCATGATCTGATCTTTCGCTTTGACGCACCAAGCGCAAATGCGTTCGAGGCAATATCCCCGAGCCATGAGGCAAAGGCAACCCTAAAAGTATGTACACGTACTAGTTGAGGGTTTCAGCCTCACCCCATCCAATTCATTCGGCCTGGTGCCGCATGGTTGGAAATGCTCTTGAACTTATAGTTCTCATCCGTGTTGATCACAAACTGGCCGCGAATGCCTTCCGGGGAGATGAACTTGTGGAGAACACGAATGGGCAACTGCACTGTGCGACCATCCCGGGCTCGCGCCACAACGTAACGCGCGGCGCCACGGTAATAGTCTCGCACTTGCGCCGCAGTGAGGACGATGCTGACGTTGATCCTCGGCATGTTTCGCCCGCTTGTAGCAAACGAGCTCGCCGAGATCAATCCAATGGGCTCATCTGCATCTTGGTCTTGATTTGCCGTTTGATGCTGATCTCCAGCGCGCGAAAGCGGGCCTTGAACTGCATCTGGACATTCGCGGTCGTCTGCATCTCCGGCAGCATGGGGTCAACCGGAAAGATACCGCTGAACTCCCCCTTAAGCTGGGCGTCTAGGATTTTGAACGTGTTCGGGATGGGCGGCTTAAAATTCGTGGCTTCCAAGGTGGACGCAAGGCGGTAGCAATTCACGTCTTTCACCTTCTCGAAGCCAACCAAGGAAGTTGTGCCCTTGAATTGTTTTGGATCCACGATGATCTCTTCCGCTTTCATGTCCTCAATGGCCCGTGCCTTGTTGATGGGCCATTGGTCGCCTTTCACGTGTTTCTTTGCGGATCCAAAAATCTCGTCGTCTGTCGGGGCGTTCTCACGCTTGGGGGAAATCATCTCGCTCAGGGCCGTGTGCTCAATACCCTTGGAGAGGGGTTTGCCATCGTCGCGACCCTCCAGAGCCTCGAGTATGACTTGTTTGTTGTTCTTCATGAAGCTCACCAGCCGGGTGCCCTTGGGAAGCGCTTCAAAATCAAAGCCGGACTCCGTTATTCTGAATGTATCAATGATCAGGGAAAATTTTTTCAAGCTGCCATTCCTCGTGATTTCCAGAACCTTTAACTCCGCCTTTAATTCCGCGGTGTACTCCTGCACGTCACGATCCAGCTTGCCATTCAGGCCGCGGGAAGTCTCGTTGCGCACATTGGTTTTGACGGTGATGTTTTGGTGCGCGCCCACCTTGGCCGGCCGGTGTAATTGTATCTTGGTTGGCGGTTGGTCAGCAGCGGTCAGGGAAATGGCGAGTGTAGAGCAAAGAAGGGCAATGAGCTTCATGCGTTTATTGACGCAGAAGCTGGGCAGGTTGTCACGATGAATCAGGCAAGGATGTCCAGCAGGGCGCGGTCACGTTCCTCCTCCATTTGCAGCAGCAATTCACTGAGGTGCGCCTGATGAAGTGCACTGATTTGGGAGACTCTCGCATCCATCATTTCTCCGGGTCGCTGTGCCTGAATGACGGAGCCACGCAGAGTTTCATGGGCCCGCTGAGACAGGTCCATGGCCGAGGAATGCAAACTGGGAACGCCAGCAATCATGCCATCCGTGGCAGGGCGGCCTATACCGCCGTCCTTTCAAGCCTTTAATCGACGTTTTTTGACCCGACTTTAGTTGGTGGCGGAGGCCGGAGTCGGCAGGCCTTGGAAATTCAGCACAAAACCGCCCGAGGCAAGGACTGCCCCCTTGGTCCCTTCCTGCTGGCGCAAGCGCACGAGCCAATCACGCTGAATTCTGGCCAAGGCAGCGGGTGCATTTCCGTCGCGGAGGGCTGTGGTGTAGAATTCCCGCATGAATTTTCCGGACAATCTGTCGGAGACGGGCCATAGTGCCATGAGCATGTTGCGGGCGCCGGCTTGGATGAACCCGCGGCGGAGGGCTGGAACACCTTGGCTTTCGGGGGATCGCCCCAGATCCGCGCCACAGGCGGACAGGGTGACCAGCCAAGTGCCGCGGAGGTCTAGGAGGGCAATTTCGGCTGCCGTTAAGAGCCCGTCCTTGTCGCTTTGTGGAATCTGGCCGGTATGCCAAGCGGTAACGGTCTTGTGCGCATCCGCCAAGGCCAGTCCAGTACGGTGCATGGGGCTCAACCAGTGGCCGTAGGGAAGATGTTGTTCCGGGGGCAGATGAAATCCATGAGTGGCAAGGTGAAGGATGGAAGGAGCCTTTTTGAGCCGCAATTTGTCTTCGCCAGCTTGTGCGCCGAGGGATTGTTGGAATTGCCAGTTGAGGGTTTCAAAATGATTTTTCAGCGCTTGCACTTCGAGGGTGGTCCCGGGAAGAGGATTGAATTTCAAGTGGGCGAACCTGTCGGTGATGGTGCCGCGCGCAGGGGGCGGGGCAAAGTCTGGATTGGCCAGGGCCAGAACGCTTCCTTGTGTGGGGGCCAAGTTCCGGCCGGCCAACAGGTCTCTTGCCGTGGAGACGTATTGAAGAGTATGGTTTTCACAAAGGAACTTGTTTCCGGGTGTTAGCAGCGTTGCGAAGTTGAGCCAGTTCAGCCGTCCTACAGGGGAGATGATGAGTGTCCGGATGCTGCCGGAAAGATTCTTGTGCCACGGGGTGACCAGGTGGTCGTGGAGTTTGCGCAGGATGTCTTCATACCGCGCATCGCGCCCGGGAAGAGTGGGGGAGGACTTGGCAATCAATGCGTTGATTGGAGCGGCTGGTCCCAGCGGAAACCATCTCGGTGGTTCCGTGGGTAAAATTAGGAGAACCCCATAGCTGGTTGTCCAGTCATCGGGGTTCCGCGGATTTTGGTGGTCGTACTGGATGAATTCCAGCAAGGCTGAATTCTTGGGCAGGATACCTTGCACGTCAGCCAGCTTGGTCTCGGGAAGTACGGCATCGCTGGCGTCGCGTGCCATGTTCTTTTGTAGGGTCTCGACGCGTTCCCTTCTTGCGGCGGCCTTCTTATGCAGTTGTTCGGTATCTTCCGGGTTGCCAACCAGCAGGCCCAGCTCAGCCTGAAACAGGGCTTGTGAGGCTTCGCGGAGCTGGAGCAGGGGGGTGCCCTTGTTGGATTCATGGGCCAAGTCGGATACCAAGGAGGAGAGGGCCGCGCCCTTGGTGTTTAAAATGATTTGGGCCAGGTCTTCGGAATGGCCGAGGGATGCCGGCAGGGATAAAGGATTCAGGGTGGTCAGGAACACCTGCCGTTCGTAGCCCGAGGTGAAGGTGAGCACATTGCGGAGCATGGCCCACTCGATTTCCCATTTGCGTTGGGCCATGGCCCTGGCTTCGCGGGGGTTCCCGCGCGCGTATTGCACAAACGCCATGTGGGAAAGCAGGTCGGTGACATCAGATTTCAGGTTACTCCTTGGCTTGCGTTCCAAATCCAGCGAACTGCGCAGGTTCTCCAGTGCCGCATCGAGTTGGCCGACTTTCCAGTTCAGATAGCCTAGGTTCATCTTGACTGCGCTGAGAAACGCCCGGCCCGCATCGCCATTTTCAACGAGAATGCGCTCGGCCTCCGAGAAATATTTTCGGGCAGCCTTGAGGTGGCCTCGGTCCATCTCCACCAAGCCAAGGTTATTTAGGTCTGTGGCCGTGAAGGAGTGGCGGGGCCCAAAATGTTTCCGGCTGGAGGCCAGACAGCGCTTGTGCAGTTCGGCAGCCTGATCCAGTTCTCCGATGGAATAAAAATGAGAAGCTAGGTTGCCTCGTTCCATGGAGGTGAATAGGTGTTCCGGGCCGAAAACGGTCTCATTAATTTTCAAGGCGCGTTTCAAGTGGCGCCCGGCTACGGTAAACAGGTGCAGGTCATCATAAAAAAGTCCCAGGTTGGAAAGCGCTGAGGCTGTGTTGGGATGCACGGGGCCCTTGAATTTTTCGTGGAGTTTGAGGCCTTGTATGAAGTGATCCTCTGCCGCGCTGAATTCTCCACGCTCCCAAAGCTGCAAGCCAATGTCATTTAGAAACTCAGCCTTGAGACCGCCCGAGGCTTTGTTCAAATTTTTCCGAACGCGCTCCAGCAAGGGCTTGGCCAGTGGCAGTTGCTGCGTCTCCGTATACGCCACGGCCAGGTCGTTGGCGGTTTCCAAGGTGGGAAGGGCGTTGAGGCCATGGATTTTTTCGGCGATGGCTAGGGCGCGTTTGCCCAAGACGATGGCGGATTCATATTTTTCCTGATGTTGCCGCGCGAGGGCCAGATTTCGGAGGATGGGCACCAGCCTCGCCGACTGAAGGCCATGCAATTGTTCCGTGATGGTCAGGGCGCGGGCGAGCTTGGTGTCGGCTTGGGGCCACTCGGCATGGTCCAGAAGCACCCTGCCGTACTCGAACAAAACCCGTGCCGTGCTATCATGGCGCCACCCATTTGCCGTGACATGTTCGCCCAGAATTCTTTCGGCGACCTTTCGGGCCTCGGCAAATTTCAGCGCTTGCCGCAACCGGTCAATGTCCGCGGGCCCATCCGCCAACGCTGTCCAAGCGAGGGCCGCGCACGCAATTGCCGGGACAAATCTGCGGAACATCCGGAAATCCTAGTTGCGGCAATCCCGGAAGTCGAACCTGTTTTATCCAGCGACAAATAGGTCTGGCACTGCTGAAGGTATGATTTTTAACACCTTGCATCATCGTATTGAATTGGGTAGAAAATGCCCGTGACCAAACCCAGCCTGTCCGATTTGCGACGTGGCGATACCCGTGCATGGGATGACGCCGTGCGTTGGCTTTGGCCCGTGGCGTTTCGATCCGCCAGTGGCACCTTGGGCAGGGCCGCGCCCGAGGAAGCTGAGGATGTTGCCGCCGAGGCCTTGGCTGCGGTGGTTGGCCAAGTGGCGAAAATTGAGACGGTGGAGGATTTGCGCCCCATTCTTGCCAGCATCGCCCACCGACGGGCCGTGGATGTTTTACGGAGGAAAAACTCCGAGAAACGCAATGCGGAGAAAATACAACTCTTGACCCCTGATTGTGTTGAAGAAGAAGCCATCCGGCGTCCTCTCGACATGCGTGAGTTGGCCGATCTCATCGATGCCTTGGGAGCCCGCCTTCGGCCTCAGCAATTGACCGTCCTGAGAGCCTTTTTCATAGAGGAGCTGAGTTATCGCGAAATCTCCGATCGTCACGGTATTCCAATGGGCACCGTGGCTACGCATATTCGGCGCGGATTGGCTGATTTACGGCGGATTTTGGAGCGCACGCCAAAATTGTTGAAAGAAATGGAGGCGTTTTTGCGATGACATATAAAAGGGACAAAATCCGTTTTGAAGAGCTGGCCGTCCTGCGGTTGTCTGGCCGGGAAACGCCCGGGCAAAGTGAAGAACTGGACGCCTTGATCATGAAGCACCCAGAATTGGGAGAGGAAATGGAGAGTCTTGAGAAAGACGCCGCCTTGGCCCGTGAAGTGCTTCCCCTCATCGAGGCCACCCGCGATAAGGCCCCCGAGGAGCCTCCCGCTTGGGTCTACCACGAAGTACATCGCGAAATCGATCGCACTTTTGGCCCTCGCAAAACAAAGCCCGAATCGGATGGCCTGCCGCTCCTGTGGCGCTTTGCCATCGGCGTTGGCGCGGCCGTGATCCTCGCCGCCGTTCTTGTGCCCCAGCAACCAAGCCCCGCCGGTTCCGGTCCGACTGCGGCGAATGTTGATCCCGCGAAACCCATCGTCGAGTTGGCCGTTCGCGATTTCATAGGCACAACTCGTTCTCCCGGAAAGCCCGATCCCATCGAGACTTTCCAAGCGGCATGGCCCGAAGCCCAACTGTCCGTGTTTGAAACCCGGGACGAATGGCAGGGATGGCTGCAAAAACCCGCCGCCAACAAGGCGGTCATTAGGATAGGCTACGATCGCATTGAACACGTCATACAATTGCGTTGCTGGTCCAAGGACAAGCAACTGTTGCACGAGGATTGGGTGGTTGAGAACGGCCTTTCTGAGGCATTGAAGAAGGTCAGTGTGAAAGTGGAAAGCTGGGTGGAGAACGACTAAA